>Ga0206124_10000976_pt1 | contig 23009 bp, 16 predicted proteins | sample Helgoland_Spring_3_FD_148671 | JGI IMG/M metagenome (GOLD analysis project Ga0206124, IMG submission 148671) | Pelagic subsurface seawater microbial communities from Kabeltonne, Helgoland, North Sea - Helgoland_Spring_Bloom_20160321_2 | ecosystem: Environmental > Aquatic > Marine > Epipelagic ... | reverse complement strand
CACTTAAAACGAACAAAAAAAAGGAAAAAGGGAATAACGAATAACAAACGAACAAACGAGGTTTTTTATTCAAACGCTTTATTCCGCACTTAACGAGCGACGACGACGACGACGACGTAAACGACTTGACGAGAAACTGGAAGATTACTCACACACTTCACGTGGTAAACTTTAAACTCTCTCGTACTCCTCGCGCAATGTTTGCTTCCACGTCAAACCAAACGATGATGATTCGCGCCAACAAGACGGCTGCTCGATCATCATCATCATCATCGTCCAGCAGTCGGATTCAAAATAAAGTAACGTTTAGAAAAAGACAACAACTTAGCAAGAACAACGCAACGTCATCAGAGTTTAGCAGTCGCGTTATCGATTCGTCTTTTCATTTAAAACGCGAGAAAGAAGCTTCGGTGGCGGCGACGACGACGACGACGACGAAAGCGTCCAACAACAACAACAACAAGAGACAAAATGTCATCGCCAAAGCGGGCGGTGGCTCGATCGCTGAAGATACTTCTGGTATTCCAGAATCCGAAAGATTCGACATGAGCGAAGGTACGAACAAGAAAAGATGGGGCATGGTGTTCGCTTTGTTCGTCGCGTTCGTGTTGTGCAACTTGGATAAGGTCAACATGTCCGTCGCTATCGTCCCGATGGCAAAATCTTTCGGCTGGACGGCTACCCAAAAAGGTCTCGTCGCCTCCGCGTTCTTTTGGGGCTACGCGTTCACTCAAATTCCGGGTGGATGGCTCTCATCCAAGTATGGCGGTAAAGCCGTCTTGTTCTATGGCGTCATTTTGTGGTCTCTTGGTACGTTGATTGCCCCGTGGTGCGCCACGTTAGGGATGGCTCCTTTGCTCGCGTCCAGGTTTCTCGTCGGTTTGGGCGAAGGCGTCGCGCCGTCCGCCGCGACTGGCATCTTGGCGAAGACCATCCCGCCGTCGCAGCGCTCTAAAGCCGTAACTGCTACCTTCGGTGGTTTGGACGTTGGATCTTTACTTGGTTTGCTCATTGCGCCGCCGATCATTTTGTTCCTCGGTGGCTGGCAAGCGGTTTTCTACCTCTTCGGCTTTCTCGGCTTCGCCTGGGGTGCCTGGTGGTGGCTTGGCTTCGCCAACGACAAATCCGTCGATATGAAGGAAACAGCGGCAGAAACCGCGAAGGCTGCCGGTGGATTGAACATCCCATGGGGTAAGTTTGCTAAATCCAAAGAGTTTTGGGCTTTGATGGTTGCGCACTTCACGTGGAACTACTTCTCCTACGGTTTGTTGGCCTGGTTACCGAGTTTCCTTTCCTCCGCGCTGAACGTTTCCCTCGCGAAATCGTCCTTCCTTAGTATCTTGCCGTACCTTTCTACCGTTGCGGTCACGACTTTGGTTGCCCCGATCACGGACTCCTTGGAAAACAAAAATGGTTTTTCCAGAACGGACGTGCGTAAGTTGTCGCAAACGCTTTGCTTTGGCGGTGGTGCGGTTGCGTTGTCCACCGTCGGTTTCATCGTTTCCAAAACTCCGGCCGCAGCTGTAACGAACACGACTATTGTTATGGTTATGTCTGCTCTCGCCTTCTGCTTTGGTATGGGCGCCTGGGTCAGAACCGGTTTGTTCTGCGGCCACCAAGATTTGAGCCCGAAGTATGCCTCGATTATGTTGGGCGTTACTAACACTGCCGCTGCTATTGGCTCCTTGTTGTCCACCTTTTTCATTGGATACTTCATGGAAGTCACCAACGGTTCCTGGGCTTGGTCGCTCTTCTACCCGATTGCGATTTTACAAGTTGCATCGGCCTTGATCTTCTCGGCGTTGTGGAAGTCTACTCCGATTGATTTTGATGCGTAAAGTTTTAAACGCATCCTCATGACATCAAACGATTATCACGAACGTATCATTTCAAACGACGTAGTGTTATAAACGATATCAAATAAAATCAAAAGAAAAAAGGGAAGAAAAGAGAGCGAGAATGAAAGAGAGAGAGAGAGAGAGAGAGAAAGAGAAAGAGAAAAAACATAAAAAAAGACAACGTCCGCTTTGGGCGCTGGATACCCAAGCTGGGCGCTGGATACCCGAGCACGGTTATACCAACAACTTAAAACGAGAGAAAATACATTTACACATTTGATTTGAATTTTTAAACGAACAAAATTACTAAACCAACTATATTTATTCATGTATGGGTTTATCGTAAGCGCGTGAGTGATTGAGTCCTTCTGTAATTCTTTTTATCTTTTATCGTATTCGTTTTTTATTTCAATATTAGTAGTTCTTCAAAAAAATGTTGTTCTTAGATTAAGCAGACCCTTCGGCGGCTTTGGCAGCCGCTTTGGCCTTGTTCTTTTGGTCCTTCAAATAGAAAGTGTAAACGGTGGAGACGAGGACGGCGCCAAAACCGGCGATGTACTTCCAGTTCAACTCTTTCGGGAAGAGCATGAAGGAGATGACGATGGACAAAACCTTACGTAAAGATTTCACAATTTCAGCTTCCGTGGCGCCAAAGTACTTGATCAAGGACAAAATGAAGGAGACAGAGGAGTAGCCCATGACGGAGAAGCCCATGATCATCGGGACGACTTGCGTGTATTGCATGGAGTGCGCAATCGCGGCGTTCAAACCACCAGACGCAACCAACGGAATCAAACCGTAGACGGTACCAATCAAAGACGCGTAGCACAAGACCTCTTGCGTCGTGGACGGCGTTTCACATCTGAAAAAGTTCTTTTCTTCGAAGTTGGCGCAGATGGCGTCAACACACAACGCACCGGCAATCAACGCAACGCCAATCGGCGCGAACGCCGGGGAAGACGCGACGTCACCCAAGGTGAAGAGAACGATACCGGCAACCAAGATGGCGGCAGACAACCATTCCTTCCAGTTGTACTTCTTGCCGACGATCATGACGGAGAATGCCATGACTGGGATGATCTTGGCAGACTTAAAGACGATTCTCGTCGCGTAGTTCAAGTAGGACAAGGCGTAGTTGGTCAAGGCCATGCCGCCGTAGGTATAGACGGACAAGATGCCGTAGTTCTTCCAAGAACCTTTTCTAGAGTCTTTAGTGAGCTTCATTTCCAAAGCACCGCATAAAAAGTACGTGAACGTGGTCAACACGGTCATCCACGCGGAAAACTTAAAGCCCGGGATGCGGAAAACGCCTTCTTGCAAGGCGGCGAAGCCCAACGCGGAACCGAGAGAACCAGAGGCGAGAATCAAAAAGGACAACCCTTCGTTGTCCGGCAAGTTGATGCCAAAAACTTGCTTCTTCTCTCCCGGAGCGGCTTTCGGGACACCAGCGGCTTGACTGTGTGCACGTAATAATACAGAACAAGAAGAACAAAGAAACGTCAAAGGTCAGATTTAATAATACACGTCGTCCGTCGTCCGCAAAAAGGTTTATTTATTTCCTTCTTTCAATATTTCAATTCTCTTCTTCTTGTCTGGTTGCAAAAAAAAGAGACCGCCGCCACGCTTTTACGACCAAAAAGGGAAAAGAAACGAACAAAAACAAGAAGAAGAAGACAAAGACGTGCGCTACTCTCGTCGTCTTCTTTCGATGAAACGAAGCGCGAGTATTCGAACTACAGCAAAGAAAGACTCGAAACACTCACACTTGCAATTTGCCTCTCGACGGCGGCGTTTGCATCAACACCGAGTATTGGTTTCTTTGCGTGGCCATTTTCAAGCCCTTCAACGGCGCACTCTGCAACGTGATCGACGACGATTTGGAGCAGGAGGCTTTTATGCTACTCACGCGCGTTCTTCTTGTGGAGGAAACTCTGGCGTTAGTTACAATCGGAGTGCTCAAAGACAACGCCGACATCCTCTCTGGGTATAATAGTAGGTAATCTGCGTGTGTGTTTAGGTGCGTTGAAGATATATATCAACGCGTGTTAAAGTAGTCTGTGTCTGTAACCCGACGCGTAAATATAATGCGGTTATGTTCGTTGTTTGGTGGGAGAAAGAGAAAAGAAAGAGAAAAAGAGCGAAAAAATTCCCGCCGCCGCACAAAAAATCTACGAGGAATAAAAAATGAAGAATATGACGATGGCTTTGTCTTCTTCGTGTTGTCATCATCATCGCGCGCAACCGATATCAGCATTAGGAGCATTAGGAGCAACAGCGAAACGAAGACCAACAGGGAGGAGTAATAATAATAATGCTCGAACGACGACGACGCCCAAAAGAGGAGGAGGAGGAGAAAGAGGCTCGATGATAAAAACAAACGCGTCGTCGTCGAACTTCCATCTTCCATCATCTTCTTCTGAAGGGGAAAGGCACGTCGTCGGCGTGAACAATAAGAGTACTTATAATATTGGAAGAGGAAAGAGAAGGGGAAACCCTCTCATCAACGCGGCAAGACAAAATACAAACGGAAGAATCGTCGTCACGCGCGCCGTGTCGGATGGAGGAGGAGAACAACCGCAAAAGAAAATCTCGCAATCTGAGTTTACCGAACGAGCCTGGGAAGCCATCGTAGCTGCTCCGGAAAACGCGCAAAAAGCGTCGCAACAAATAGTCGAAACCGAGCACTTATTTTTGGCTCTGTTGGAACAACGAGAAGGATTCTCCGGGAAAATCTTGAAACATCTAGGAGTGGACATGAAAACTGTGATCGATAAGACGAACAAATACATCGAGAGGCAACCGAAAGTGCAAGGCGCTTCGCAACAAGTTTTGGGGAGACACTTGGAAATAGCCGTGGATAACGCGCGAGACCGAGCGAAGCAGTTACAAGACGCGTTCGTGGCCGTGGAGCATTTGACGCTGGCCATAGCCGAAGATGCGAGATTTGGCAAAGATTTGTTCGAAAAGGATTTAAAGATCTCGACGGAACAGTTGGAAGCAGCCATCGTTTTTTTACGAAAAGGCCAAACGGTGACGGACCAAAGCGCAGAATCGAAATACGACGCGCTGTCGAAATACGCAAGAAATTTGACAGACGAAGCGAAAAAAGGTAAATTGGATCCGGTAATTGGGAGAGACGACGAGATTCGTCGCTCGATTCAAATCTTATCACGACGATCGAAGAATAACCCCGTTTTGATTGGCGAACCCGGGGTCGGTAAAACTGCCATCGCCGAAGGGTTGGCGCAACGCATCGTCAACGGAGACGTGCCTACTTCGTTACAAGATGTTTCCATCATGTCTTTAGATATGGGTTTACTCATCGCCGGTGCCAAATTTCGAGGCGAGTTTGAGGACCGTTTGAAAGCGGTGATGAAAGAAGTTGTCGACTCGATGGGGAAAATTATCTTGTTCATCGACGAAATCCACACCGTCGTTGGTGCCGGTGGGAACGGCGGTGGTGGCGGCATGGACGCTGGAAACTTGTTGAAGCCGATGTTAGGAAGAGGTGAACTTAGATGCATTGGGGCGACAACTTTGGACGAGTTTCGACAGCACATTGAAAAAGATCCCGCGTTGGAGAGACGCTTCCAAAAAGTTTCGGTCGAAGAACCTTCGGTGGAGGATACGGTTTCAATTTTGAGAGGTTTGCGTGAGAGATACGAATTGCACCACGGCGTTTCTATTTCTGACGCCGCGCTAGTGGAGGCGGCGAACTTATCCGACAGGTACATCGCCGATAGATTCCTTCCGGACAAAGCCATCGACTTAGTCGACGAATCTGCGGCGAAATTGAAAATGGAAATTACCTCGAAACCGACGGCTTTAGACGCCATCGACCGGGAGATTATTAAGTTGCAAATGGAAATCTTGTCTCTGTCCAGGGATGGATCGGCCATGACCTCGGCGACTGACAAGAAATCGACCGAATCGAAACTGAAACGCATGAAGAAAGAAATTGACGCGTTGAAAATCGAACAGAAAGATTTGCAGGATCGTTGGCAGGAAGAGCAAGATAAGTTGATCCAGGTGCAAACGCTGAAAGAGGAAATTGAACGCGTCGGCGTAGAAATTGCAAACGCGGAACGCGCGTACGATTTGAACAAAGCCGCAGAGTTGAAATACGGAACTCTGATGGAGTTGCAACGCTCGCTCGGTGAAGCCGAGGAAGTTTTGATCGCCGAAAAAGACAACAAAAACAAACTTTTATCGGACGAAGTCACCGAGAACGACATCGCGGAAATCGTCGCGAAATGGACCGGAATCCCAGTTGCAAAGTTACAACAAGGTGAAAGAGAGAAGCTTTTAGATTTGGATTCGGAATTACATAAACGAGTCGTCGGTCAAGACGAAGCGGTGAAAAAGGTCTCCGAAGCTATTCAACGTTCCAGAGCTGGGTTGAGTGACCCGAACAAACCGATCGCCTCGTTTGCATTTTTGGGTCCAACTGGCGTCGGCAAGACAGAGCTCGCCAAAACGCTCGCGAATTTCTTATTCAACACCGAAGATGCGATGATTCGAATTGACATGTCTGAGTACATGGAAAAGCACGCGGTATCCAGACTGATCGGCGCGCCGCCCGGATACGTCGGTTTCGAAGAAGGCGGACAACTTACCGAGGCTGTGCGAAGACGTCCGTACTCTGTCATACTGTTCGATGAAATGGAAAAAGCGCACGCGGACGTGTTCAACGTCTTGTTACAGATTTTAGACGACGGTCGCGTGACCGACTCTCAAGGGCGACTGGTGAGTTTCAAGAATACCATTTTGATCATGACCTCCAACATCGGCTCTCAATTCGTTTTGGACGGTTTACTCAATGCCGGCGAGGAAACGGAGCAACAGGCGAAGAAATCCACGGGTGAGAGGAAGACGAAAGTGATGGATGCAGTTCGTGGACACTTCCGTCCAGAGTTTATCAACAGAGTCGACGAATGGATTGTTTTCGACCCGTTGCTAAGTTCACAAGTCGAGGCGATTGTGCTACAGCAAATCGAACGCGTTCGATCTCGATTAAAAGACAGACGCATTGCGATTGAAATCGAGGAATCTGCGTTAGAAGCGCTGTGTGTGATTGGATACCAACCCGCATTTGGCGCGCGTCCAATTAAGAGAGCGGTTCAGCAATACCTCGAAACCTCCATCGCGAAAGCTATACTCCGAGGTGACATCTCCGAGGAAGATGTCGCGGTGGTTTCAGCGAAACGCGTCGAAGACGACGATTTGATCGAAGGTGGTCAACAGTATGAGTTTGAAGTCAAGCGAAAAGCGAGAGCGAAGAAACAAGCAAAGTCCACGGACTCTGTCGATGAGGAAGTTACTAAATAAACTTTGAATAACATCATATATAAGTATCGCGCGCGCGTGCATGTGTGTTCTAAATTCTCTAAAAATGAATACTATTCTCTACTTTAATCTACCCTCGACTTTCGAATCGAGTCTCTTTCAAATCGCTCCATAACCACACCCGGTCTTTCAGCTGCCTGATTTTACACTGTTCGATTTCATCCACTTTCCTTCCAAACTTGTAAATCCCTACCGTCGGCGTCCATCGCATAAACTTGGCCGTTTCCGGTAATAAATCCACATCTGTGAATATAAATTCCGAATTCGGATACTTCTCCGCCTCATCAAACACGGAAGGCGAGAGTTTGTGACAGTGTTTGCACCAACTCGCGCCAAAGTTCACGACGACGAGTTGTTTTCCTTTCGTTTCGTCGAGTTTTTTTTTGAAACTTTCTTCGCCTTTAATCACCGAAACGTTTCTTTGCGTCGTCGTCGTCGTCGAGGAAGAAGAAGAAGACAAAGAAGAAGAAGACAAAGAAGAAGATAAATCAGAGACAGAAAAAGCTATCTCTTCTTCACCATCGCCTCTCATTTTTTCTCGCTTCTTTCTTTCTTTCTTTCTTTCTTTCTTCTTTGATGAATGAGAAAAAGGATGAGATGATTTTTGTGATGATGTGTTTGATGATGGTGAAAGAAAAAAAAATAAATCGCAAAAAAACACATAAAGAAGAGAGAAGAGATCTCTCTCTCTCTCTTACCTTGCTTCATTTTTTTTACCACCCGCCTCTCTCGTCTTTTTTCTGAGCTCTTCGGGTTTGTTTGCAGCAAACACTCGATAAAAGTATATATAAGTTATCATTTACACGACGACAGAGAGAGAGAGAGAGAGAGAGAGAACAATAAAGAGAGAGAGAAGAGAGAAAGAGGAAATCTTTCTTCTCTCTCTCTTTTTGTAAATCCAAAATCAAATCCGCTGACGTTTTGCGCGCTCGACGGCAGTTTGACGGCGGCCAACCCGGGCGTCCCGTTCAAATGACGAACAACGCGAATATCGATGTTCAGCAGCTCAACAGTAACAACAGTCCGAAATCCTCCTCAAATATCATGATAGGAGGAGGAGGCCAGAAGTTTTTCGCCTCGAAATGGCTGACGTTACTTCTGTCTCAGTTGGTGATGGTCTCCTCGGGCGCCTTGTATTGTTTCCCTTTATACTCGCAAACTATGAAGGAGAGATTAAATTTGACGCAAGAGCAGTTGACGTTTATTGGTACGTGTGGGAATTTCGGGGCGTTCTTCTCTGTTTTAGGCGGGATGTATTTCGATCGATTCGGGAGTAAAGCGACGTTGTTCTTGGGAGGAACGTGTAAAGTGATTGGGTTCGGAATGACGACGATGATTTTACGAGGGATTATTTTTCCGCAAACCGTGTTTTTCTCGAGCGTGGCTGCGTACATTATGGGGACGGGTTGCTCGACGAGCTTGACTGCCGCGTTGGGGGCGAATTACGCGAATTTTACGGACAAGACGCAACACGGGAGATTAGTCGGTTTAATCATGGCATTTTTTGGTTTATCGAGCGGCGTTTTTAGTATAGTTTTTGACGTGTTTTTCATGAACACCACCGCCGGAAGTGATATTGGGAAGAATAGCGTAGCGTTCGTGCAGTTCTTGGCAGTTTTTTGCGGCGGCGTTGATATTTTATGTTCCACTGTCGTCGGCGTTCCGAGAGGATTCGCTTTGCCGTCTTCATCCGCTTTGGATGAAATAAACAGTAATAACGCTATGAATATAAATAACGAAAGTAGTAGGAGTGTAGGGTCGATGACGGACGATGTTAAACGAGCATTTGTCACTGGAAATTTAACTGTCGACGATCGTTTGCGTTGGAGCTTGACGATTACGGCAATAGGCGCGGTACACGTCGCGGTTTCAGGGTACTTGGCGCACCAATTTGGATCGCAAGCGACGTCCCCGCTTGCGTTGTTTATTTTTGCGTGCATCGCGTACTCGTTGTATCGCGTGACGACGTTAGGCACAAACTCGTTATTACATCATAAGAGTGAATTAGTCGCCGCGAGTTCGGTGGTTTCGACGGATCAAAAGTCGTCGGAAATGAAATCGATGGACGACGTAGAAAATCCGCAAGGTACTAATAGCAACGCTTCAAGCAGAATGACAAACTTGTCACCGACAGAGGTTTTACAGGAGATGAACTTTTATTTACTCTTCGTCGCACTCATGTTCTCGCTCGGGTCTGGCGTCACGGTGATTAACAACTTGACGCAAATCGCGAAAGCATTCGGAGAGAATTTGCCGAGTTCGATGCCGTTGACGCTTCTGAAAATGTTTGCATGCACAAACACGTTAGGTCGATTACACGCTGGTTATTGGAGCGATAAGTTATCCAAGCGACCTTTGGATGGTAGCGGCGTGAAAGAATCGCATTCATCGCGAAAGCTACGCACTTTGGGAGGATCTTCTTCGAATATCGTTTCGAGCTTTATGTCAAACTTTGACACCTCCGGGCGCGTCGGTCGCGTTCGGTTTACGTCGTTTTTAATCGTCGGCGCATTTTTTGGTATGATTGCGTGTTGGACCGCGTCGGAGGATATGCCGAGTAGTGCTTTAGCTTTAACTTTAACCACTGGATGTGCAGTCACAGGTTGGTTTTACGGCGCTTTGTTTTGGTCCATGCCGACGGTGACGATTGATGTCTTTGGACCGAAACATTTCGGCGCCAACCGAGGTTTGGTTGGTTTAGCGCCCGCTCTTGGTGGGTATCTCATGAGCACAAAGATAGCAGGTGCGGTGTATCAGTACTCCGCCGTTTTTGATGAAGGATGGAAGTGCACGTCCGGTCGCGTGTGTTACGCGCAGGCTTTTTTTATCAATACGATTCTCGTAGTCATCGCGTATTGCTCGGTTTTACTTTTGTGCAGAAGAAGAAACGAATGACCTACTCGTCGTAACTATTAGGTATTTTCATTATTATTGGCAATAAATATATTACAAGCTTCCTGAATATGTAGTGTGTTGCTGTTACGTGTTGTTATTGATGTTGTTGTATATTTATACATACTATATATCTAGCGAAGAAAACGTACGCAAAACGCGATTCATTAATCCCATCCGCACAATTTTGGTCGTATGACCTTCTCAAACACGCCAAACGCCTCGTCCGTGGATTCGGGTAACACCGTCGGTAACAACCCGCCGTTAACTCGAAACGTGATTAGAAAAGAGTTTGTCACGGTTGCACTTACGGTTTTCGGATTCACCACGATCGCTTCAACTTGCATCACGATATCTCTTTCAATATCATTCCCGCTTTCGAACACGTTTGTCTCTTTCAGTTCTAGAGTTTTCTTATCGAACTCTCCGGGTTCGCCGACGTGGATGATGTGCGCTCGAAACCTCAACAAATCGCCAACCTCGACTGGCGCTCTAAAATCCACGTCCGACATGTTCACGAAAAGTGGAAACGTACCCGCAAACGTGTACGCGTTCGCTAACGCCAATTCAAAACCACGCCGTAACAAAAATCCACCAAATATCCGCCCGGATAAGTTCACCTGCTGCGGTTGCGCGACGAACAAATTTTCGTGCACCGTCTGCGAAGTCAAAACTATCTTTGATAATTTCTCGTCCAACACCGCTCTCGAAGGCATCTCTTTTGCCACTCGGGACATTTCCCGCATTTTTTTAACCCATTGTTTACGAAACACTCGCACTTCCTCACGCATGGGCATCTTATCCATCTTTCTGTTCTTCTTCAACTCAATCTGCGCTTTCACTTCGTCGAAGGTTGCTTTCTGCTCCTCGGTCAGCGTCTTCATGTCCAACTGGTTTACCGGCGTCGCTTTACCAGTCACGTTCGACCTCGCCGCGAATGTAAAATCAGCTCGCATTAAGACTTCGCCTTTTTCGTTTTTCAAATCGCATCTGACCACGATCGAGGACGTCCCGACGTACGCCACCGACCCGTGTAAAAACGTCTTTTGGTCTAACCGTAACTTCATAAACTGTCGAATGTTATCCGCGCTCGCGGTCACCGCATTCGGAGGCCTCGTCGCCGGGTCGTTATCGTCTATGTGTGTAAACACGACGTTCCCAGCTAACGAGTCCATATCCTCCAGAACTCGACCGATTCTCGCGGTGTTCCACGGCGTCGCGTAGTCTCTCGCCAACTGTTTATCGTTCTCAAAATCGTACAAAACCACGTGCTCTTTGATTTTCTTCGTTTTTATCAAAGTTTGTTCCGGCGCGTGTGGATGTTCCACGTTCATTTGCTCCAATCGATCGTTCCACAAACGTTTCGTGATTGCGGTTCTTTGATGCGAAATGTATCCCATTTTTGAAGGAGTGGACGTGGAGATATTGTTCGCAGACTTTTGTTTTTGTGTTTTTGTCGTCGTCGTCGTCCATGTGTTGTTATCCACTTTTCCTTGAGTACTAACTGTCGTCCTACTAAACGTCTTTGCTCCTTCTCGATGATATCCGATGAAGAAGGAAGAGAGAGACCTATAACTGCTACAACTACTACTGCTACTCGTTTTTGTAGCCGTCTTATCGAAACAACGATAGTTATTCGACGCGGCGGCGTTTCGGAGGATGTAGTTCATGAGTTTTTGTGTTTTTCTTCTCATCATCATCATCGTCAAATTTTATATGTGACTTGTGAAGTATTTTGGAACGAAACTAATTTTTTTCTTTCGTCAAATGAAAATTTTTTTGTGCTTCACATGAAAGTTTAGAAAAAAATACTCGGAGCTTTTTTCTTTAAAAGCAGCAGACAATAAACATGAATGCATCGTTGACCGCGGGTGGTAAAGGTGGTGGTAATGGTGGTATTAGTGGTTCAGGAGGACTGATTTCGCGCCGGACGACGAGCAATGGCGGCGCGAACTCGTTACCCGGGGAATCGCCATCCAACGAAACGTTCGTCACGCAGACGTTAAAAACAGTCGACGTGTTCAAAAGAAACGACGCTTTAGAAGAGTTTAGCAAAGAAGGCTCGAACAAAGGCGGCGTGTTGACGCTCTTATTCGCGTGGTTTATTTTTGGATTGGTCACTTCGCAAGTGCAAAAGCTATTCGCGACGTCGATGAGGACGGATTTGAGCGTCGATCACGACATGGATCCGACTTTGGTCATGCAATTTGATGTGAGCTTTCCCGCGATTAACTGCGAGCACCTTTCTGTGGATTTAGTCGATGCGGTTGGTCACAGAGCGTTCAACTTGAGCGGTGAGAGCATTTATAAGCACTCGATGTCGAAAGAAATTCCGTATTTGGCGATCGAACACGCGACGATGGGTGTCGGGTCGAGGCAACATTTTCACGCGATCGCGCCGAGGTCGCTACACCCGTATTGGGAAGGAGATGAAGGTAAACCCCTAGGACGAATCGTGCAAGGCGACGAGTTCGATTATATCGTCGGCGATGACGATAATGAATACGGCGGTGAAGTAAACGACGACGAAGAGGCAAATGACAAAAGCAGTCTCGAGCAACGACGAGACGAGTACGGATACAGGCGTTTTGCTTTGCTCTTAAACTCGGAAAATTTCAAGAGAAACGTCAACGCACACGGAGTTCTTTTAGTGAATTTCCACGCGCCTTGGTGTTCGCACTGTGCAGCATTGGCGCCGCACTTTGAACGAGGCGCTCAACTCGGTATTTCACATAACGTCATTTTATTTACACACTTATTTAATAACACAATCTCACAGTTCAAAAAGCTCTCGCAAAGTCGTTGAACTCGAGACTTTCTGCCGCGTTCGCCGGCGTGGACTGCACCGCGGAGGAAAATAAAAAGCTTTGCGACGACGAAAAGATACTGGCCTACCCGACGATACGAGTGTATAGAGGAAGTTCGAGCGACGCAATCTTGCTCAATAAGAGTAAAGGAGACATTCGTCATTTCGAAGTCTATCACGGACCAAGGACATCAGAAGCTATGGCCGAATTCACACTGAGTTTGTTGCGAACGATGCGGGAAAACGATACTCGAACGATAAACGATGCGCCTTCTACATCTTCTTCTTTTTCTTCTTCTGATGGAGGTGGGGGCGAAGAAGAAAAGCCACCGAGAAACGTTCGGGCGCATCGCTTAGGGTACGATTTCGATAGAGATGGTCGACATGAATCCACCGTTCGCTCGTCTGGATGTACGGTGGAAGGAAGGATTCGTTTGGCGAAGGTTCCGGGAGCCGTATATTTTAGCGCTCGAAGTTACGGCCAAACCATCGATCTTCACCGAATCAACAGCACTCACATCATCAACCACTTTTCGTTCGGCGAGTACGTGCCAACAACGTCGACGAAACGTTCGTACGTCCCCAAGAAGTTTCGTAAAGCGTGGTCTTTAGCGGCCAAAGACGGCGGCGGTAAATTCGCCACGGAGAAAGGCTTCGCGAAAGGCGAAAACATTTTCAGTTCGCAGCATAGAAATACCATCCACGAACATCACATGCAAGTCGTCACCCGGTCGATCGTTCCGTTGAACGCGGCTACGTTGACATTGAACGAATACACGTTTTCTTCGAATAAGTTCAAAATCTCACCTTCGTCTGCGCAACAAGAGAGTTCGTCGTATTTCGACGGCGTTCACGGCGAAGATAACGACTTCTCCAACGGCGCGACGCACGCGATATCGAAGAGAGGCGCGTACGTCAAGTTTACCTTTGCAATATCACCGATAGCGATTTCGCACGTTGAAACGGAACAGAATATATTCGAATGGTTGATTAGTTCAGTGACGGTTCTCGGCGGCGTTGTCGCGTTTACGTTTGCGCTCGAGTCGATGTTACACTCGAGCGTTCGAAAAGCGGCGAGGATGTATCGGAAAAGAATGCTCGCCGCCTCCAAGTGCACGTGAAAACGAAAAAACTTCTATATATATAATATAGTACATACGTGTACCACACTGTATACACGCGCAAATAATAAGTAATCCTAAAATCATACATTCAATCTACAACGTCGTCGCTAACGACGGCTTCGGCGGTTCCGCAGGTCCGTCTTCCACCGGTTTCAACGCCGCTACAAACTCCTCCATAATTTCTCGACTATTTGCACACAACACTCGTCTCGCGTTTAAATGCATCTCCTCACCACTCGGGTCGACCACAACGCCGCCGGCTTCTCTGACAATCACCGTCGCCGCGCAGTTATCCCAGGGACCTCCGAATCCAATCTCGAAGAAACCGTCTACTCTTCCGCTCGCCACGGCGCACATGTTCATCGCGCACGACCCGGTACACCTCACGCTTCTCGAGTTTTGCACGATATTTCTTATCCGTCCCATGATGGCATCTATAGTTTTCTCGTCTCTTCCTACGCCAATTTCCGTGGCAATCAACGCTTTCTTTAACGTCGTCGCGTTCGATACCCGAATCGTCTTTACGTCCGTTTCTTCGTTCAAGTCGTTTCCGCCAACGTTGATCAATTGCGACCCTCTCCCCTTCACCCCGACAAACATCTCTCTCGTTATCGGGTTAAACACAACTCCGACGACGGGTTCTTTCTTCATAGTCAAACCAATCGAGACGCAGGAGTTTGGATACGAGTGAATAAAGTTCGTCGTTCCGTCGACTGGGTCGATGTACCACGTCGGTTTCGCACTCATTTCGGGAATAACGTCCCCACCAGCCGCGGTTTCCTCCTCACCTACGATCAAATGGTCCGGAAATCTCTCGCGTATGTATTCTTTGATCATCTTTTCGCACTTTTCATCCAAAAAAGTGACTAAATCCACGTCGTTCTTCTTCGTGTTTTTCACTTCACTCGAAGTCGTTCCCCAGGCGTTTCTGATTTCCTTCCCGGCGAGAAAGGCGCACCGTTTGGCCGCGCGCAAAGTCTCCTCCAGAAATGACTCCTCTTTTCCTTCTTCCTCGTCTTCTTCGTCTTCTTGAAAAGGAGGAGGCATTCTATATATTATATGTGTGTGTAGAAAAGACTTGAGTGTTGTTTTCACAAAAACTCCTCTGTCCAATGTTTTTTTTTGACGAAGAAGAGAAGAGAATTTGATGACACTTTTTCTCTTCTTTCTCATCGAGAAGAACTTTTCTTTTTAGCTCTCCTCGAAAAAAAAGAAAACGTCACACAACACGAAAAAACTTTCCTTTTTCGTGTTCTTCTTCTTTTTTCATTCATTTCATTTCTACACACGCAGCAGTTGATTGACGACACGAGAAAGAAGAAGAAAGATGGAAATTGAAGAGGCGCAGCTTTTCGAAGAAGAAGAAGAAGAAGAAGAACGAGGAGGAGGAGAGAACAAAAGTAGTGTGCGGTACGTGACCGTGGAAATCAAAAGCGACGCCGAGTTGTTATTCGATGATGATTCGAGAGAAACAGACGATTTTGGTGAGAAGAAAAAAAGAAAAATCAGAATCGACGCGAAGAAAACGGTGAAAGACTTGAAAGTTGACGCGAGCAAACGCTTAATATCAAAGTCTTCTTTACATAAACCAACCAATCCGAAATACATCTGTTTTTTGTACCAAGGCAAAGTTTTAAAAGAAGACGAGGAGACGTTGGAAAACGCGCTGGGGTTGAACCGAGAGAAACTGAGATATCTGAGCAGCAGCGACGAGGAGGATGTAGGGGACGAGGAAAGAAGACGAGGAAACGAAAGAAAAGAAGACGACGAAGACGAAGTGAAGATTGTGCACATGATCGTGAGAAAATCAAATCGAGAACTGGAACGCGAGAGAGAAGAGAGAGAGAAGAGGAGATTGGAGGCGAGAGAGACGAGTGACGATAATAGGAGTAGGAGTAGTAACGTCGATAGGAACGTTTTGGCGAGCGCGCAACCGAACGCAACCTCGACGCCACAACAACAACAACAACAACAACAAGTACAACAATCTCCACCGCCAGGCGCGGTGATGGTTTCACCAATGGTGATAAATGCGTACAATGCGGCTTATAATGCGGCGTTTAGGAGCTTGCGACCGAACGCGACGGTAATTCCTAGATCGCCGGGATTGGCGTACGTGCAAACGAACGCCGCTCTCGAACAATCAACATTTTTTCAACGGCAAGAAAATGTGACGAGCCAAATAGGAGGAAGCGGTGCGAGTGGCACTAACGTCGCAGGAGCAACGGCAGATGCTGCCCCAAACGTGCCGCAAGGAGCCGAAGCATTAGGAGCAGCGCTGGCCCGGGCGAATAACAACAACAACAATCCAGACATCGATTTCGATCCGAATCAACCGTATCAACGCATCGTTCGAAGAGGTGAGGACGGCGAAGAAATTGTCGAAGTAATTCGAGTCATCCAGTTTCGAATCGACTTGAAACTCATGTTCAAGCTCATTTTAATCACCGCATTCGCTTGTCAAGACGCGTCGAGGAAGAAAATGGCCATGTACATCACGGCGGCGGTCATCGGATACTTGTACCAAACCGGCGTTTTAGAATCCGTTTGGGACGCTCTCTTTGGCGCCTATTTACCTCCCGAAAACGAAGCGCAACAAGGAGGTGGGGCAGACGCTCGAGCGAACAACAACAACAACAACAACAACGCGAGAGACGAAGGGAATGACAACAATAACAATAGAAATAACATCAGGAACGGACGTCGTCAACGCTACCGACGACCGCCGCATGTCGCGGGATATACCGACGCTATGCCGCAAAGTTGGTTCGGCGAGTTGAAAATATTCGCCTATTCCTTTTTGGCTTCGTTGTTCCCGGCGTGGAGAGTTCCAAATTTGCAACAACAACAACAGCAGCGGCTTCAAAACGAACAGAACAACGACAACAACAACCCACAGAGACACCTTCATCAAGATTAAAAAACCCACATTTTTAGAGAGAGCACAGTGTATCATCATCAAACGAAACAAAAAATAACGAACTCTCTTCTTCATACGAATACACGCACACACAAAAGAGAACAATGCCGCGGCAGATTTTGCTGCCTCGGCGTTCTTGCGTACAGACGACGATCGTGAGAAGCGCGATGATGGTCCTACCGTCGTTTACGTTTACGTCGTTCGCACCGTTATCATCATCATCATCCTTGAACAACAAGAACAACAACGTTGAAAAATTCGAATTTCCAATCGCCGTCGGCAAAACCTTACGCGTGATGGATTTACACGGAGCGAAGAAAATAGTGGTTCGAAATGTAGACCCCGGCGACGAACGCGTGGAGATTTCTTCTTTTTTGTCTTCTTCTTTATCTTCTTTATCTTCGTCGAGCAGAAATGAAGGCGGTGGGAGTGGTGGGCGATTACGACTAAAGGCGGAAAAGCTCGAGAACGGAGACGTGTACGCATACACCGTCTCAGACATCGAAGGAGAAGACGAAGACAACAACAATAACAACAATAACAACGAGGTGTGTGTCATCGAGTGCAAAATTCCACCTCGATTTGTATCCTTAGACGTGCTGATGGGGAAGAAGAGTTCGTTGACGGTGAACGCGAATATCGCCGAGGCGAGCGTGGACGTGACGGTGGTGGACGAGGACGACGACAAAACCGACGAGGATGGAACGGACGATGCGCCATTGGCATCATCATCATCGCCGCCGGCATGCGTGCAATTCTTAAAGAGCGTCAAAGGTGCGTACGTGAACGTGGAAACGTTAAACGGTGATGTCTTATGCGAAACGATACAAGCGAACGCGTCGATTAAAACGAACGGCGGCGACGTGATTGCCAAGAGAGTGGTAGCGAACGATTTGCGAATAGACGCCGGAACGGGTGGTAACATTCACATTGATTCCGTTTTCGTGCACGATTGCGAGTTGCACACGAAGAAAGGCGAGATACGCTCGAAGAAGAATTTTCGCGCGAGTGGGAATACCAAATGCATCACGAACGGTGGTGACATATCGTTAGAAAACGTGGAATGCGGGGACGAAGACGCGGAAGTGACGATTGACGCGCGAAGTCAAGGAAGCGATAATGGTGGTGATATATCCATACATTTCGCCCCGAGAGTCACGAACGTTCAAGTATACACGAACAACGAAGGTTCGATCAACGCGCGAGTCCCGAGTGGGTTCCCAGCGTTCGTCCTTCGACGAGAAGAAAACCAACCGGACGAAGTCATCGTTCCCGAGACGAATAAAAAAGAAGCAAACCGCCGGTCTTTCAAAAGCTTCGGCGAAACAACCACGACAAAAGAACTTTCCCAAGACGACAAAAATACTAAAGCCGTCTCTTCATTCGGTGCTCGAATAGTCCACGACACCGACGACGTGCTCGCGCGTAAAATGCGCGCAGAATACGAGTCGAAATCCAGCGTCGTCTTCTCGCTCGGCTCCTCCGCTTCGACGAAATCAAAGAAACGTTTATCGCTCGTCGAAACGTCTTGGTTGGATGAAGTTTTGTTCAAACAATAATAGAAGACAAATAAATGTTTTTAACCACCACGAGTAAAAAGAGAACAGAATAGAATAGAATAGAAAGAGTAGTGACGATAGATGATAGATTATTAGTTAGCGCTTGCGTACCGTATAAAATAATAGTGTAGAGAGATGCCAGATTTATAGACGATTGAAAATTTTGCACTTTTTTTTTTCCTTCAAAAAATGACTGAAAAAGAGTTTTGACGGCTTCTTATCCACCTCTTAGAAAACGACAGAAAAATAAAAATAAAATGGTTGCATACCACTCCATCTTACGAAGAGGCTCCCGGGCGGCGTTGAATTCGCTCGCATTTGCGAATTGTGGCGGCAAGTTAACGTGTTCTTATTCGTCCGTTCCGAACGTCATGGTGAGTGGTTGTCGTTTTTTGTCGTCTCGTATTGTTTTATTGTTTTACCTCTGCGCTCGGGAAAAAGTTCGTTTCTAAAAGGTCTCTCATCATCTCTTCGCCGCCTCTCTCTCTCTCTCTCTCTCGCTGCTGCTGCTGTTGCTGCTGCTGTTGCTGTTGCTGTTGCGGCTCTCTCGCTAAACGAATTTGACGACGATGATGACGAGGATTCATTCACACGCGCGCAAATTAACACACGTATCGTTTTATTAACTTTCTCTCTCTCCAATACAATAAAATAAAACAGACGGCTGCGGTGATTCGCGAAACCGGACCGTCCTCGGTGATGAAAATCGAGAAAGATTACCCGACGCCAAAGCTGAACCCGGGGTCGGTGTTGATCAAGAACAAATTCTCCGGGATTAACTTCATCGACTTTTATCACCGTTCGGGTTTGTATAAGAGAGACTTACCTTTTATTGGCGGCCAAGAAGGCGGCGGTTTCGTCGCGGCGACGTCGCCGGAGGCGGAAGCGCAAGGCGTGAAAGTCGGCGACAGAGTGGCGTATTCTTCGGTGTTTCAAACGTACGCGGAGTACACCGCGGTTCCAGCGCATAAGGTTGTTACCGTCCCTGAAGAGATTCCGTTAGATGTGGCCGTTTCATGCGGGGTACAAGGCATGACGGCGCATTACTTGACCCACTCCGCGCACGCGCAGTTGATCAAACCGGGCGAGTGGATGCTCATCCACGGCACCGGTTCCGGGACCTGCCAATGGGCCGCGCAAATGGCAAAGTTAAGAGGATATAAAGTCATCGGCACGTGCTCTAAGTCTAAGGTGGATATTGCCAAAGGTACTGGCGTGGATGAGTTGATTGTCTACGACGAAGCACCCGGGACTTCGTACGAAGACTACTCCTCGGTGGATTTAGTCCCAAAAGTTATGGAAATCACAAACGGGCAAGGCGTGAAGTGCGTCATTGACGGGATCGGGTTAGCGACTTGGGAAACCTCGATTGAAGTCTTGGCCACCAAAGGCATCTTTGTCTCTTTCGGCAACGCTTCCGGTGCCGTCCCGGCCTTTCCGCCGTTGAAGTTAATCAACAAATCAGCGTTTTTAACGCGACCAAAATTGAACGACTACACGCAAACGAGAGAGGAGTTGATGTGGAGAGCGAACGATATTTTCGGTTGGATTAAATCGGGTGAGTTGAAGGTGGCGGTGGACAGATGCTTTCCGTTGGATCAAGCGAAAGAAGGTCACGACTATTTGGAAGCTGGTAAAAGTCGAGGGAAGGTTCTGTACGAGATCAACTGATTTTACGTAAACACATATAATATTAGAAGAAGAAGAAGAAGAAAAAGAGTAATATTAATAATCACAGAGCATCATCATCAACACTAACAATACCACGTGATCAACTTCTGCTCTCTTCTTCTTCTTTGTCTTCTTTGTCTTCTTTATCTTTTTCTTCTCCTTCTTCTCTATCTATCTAATAAGCTTCTTTGAGCATCCGTCGGTTAACCACGCCTCCGAGCTCTTTCACTTGCTCTAAATCCGCCTCAAACTGCCTCTCCAGCTTATCCTCCAACTCTAACCCGTCCAAACTCTTATCCAACTTCTCCTCTCTGTCCCAGGCGTCTTTTTTCGCCTGTAAAACCGTCTCTTTGTTTTTTATTCTCGTCTCCGTGAATGTTTTCAAGCGATCGAGTTCGTCCATGAGTTTCTCTTTATCCTCAAACTCTTGCGCGAAAGAAGAATGAAGAGAGAGGAAAAAGACAACAATCACGAGGAAGAAGGAGATTTGGCGTTTGTTCGACGATGATCGGGGGCAGCGGCAAAAAGACATTCTCTTCTCTGTTCTTTCGGAAAGTGGGTGTATCTCAAGTGGGTGAGAAAGTGCCGTAAAAGGCCAATTTTGCTCTTCTTTTTCACTGCGTTGGCGTGACAATACGAAACATCAGAGTAGAGCAGTTTCATTTTTAAAACACATATCATTTATAACATAGTAGTAGTAATAATAATAGTAAAAGCAACAGCGCGGTGTGACAATGTTGTGATAACATCTCTCTCTCTTTCTCTCTCTCTCTCTCGTGTATGTATTCATTTTTTTTCATCATACATACCTCGTAGTATTAGTTGGTATCGCCCCATCGAACGTTCCAGCGACTGGCCAAATAGTGCGCGCCGATCGGACCTCTGGAACCGTACGGGTACAACTCTGGCGGGATATTTTCGGATTCGATGGTTTCAAGCAACGGTGTGAACAATTTCCACGCGGCTTCTAACTCGTCGTTACGGATGAACAATCTCTTATCGCCGTGAATGACATCCAAGATGAGACGTTCGTAAGCGTCCGGTAACTCGCCGACGGAGTATTTCGATTTGTACGTCAAATCTAAAATCGATCGGTCCATTTTGTGCCCTAAACCTGGAACTTTGTTGTTAATTTTCAAGTAAATAGCCTCATCTGGTTGAATACGAATGACCAATTCGTTGCACTGCGCGTTGGAAGAGTCTCCCGCGGTACCTCCGCCGCCTCTCGAGATTGGTTTCGATTTCTTATCGGCGTAAATGTTCCCCGGCGCGTGTCGAAACTGGATTCGAATTTCGCACCCTCTCTTGTGTAAAGCTTTTCCCGCTTTCATCAAAAACGGGACGCCGTCCCATCTCGCGTTATCGATGAATAATGCGATCGCCGCGAACGTGGCACAATTGGAACCTTTCGGAACGGTTTCGTCGTCCAAATACGCAGGAAACACGTTCGAGCCGCTCGTTTTCCCTTTGTATTGTCCCAGAACGACGTTGTCGATATCGATATCCCGAATCGATCGAATTACTTTAACTTTTTCGTCGCGAATATCCTCCGCGTCCAACGATGCCGGTTCTTCCATCGCAAACAACGCCATAATCTGTAACAAGTGGTTTTGCATGATATCTCGAATGATGCCGTAGTTATCGAAATAGCCGCCCCTGCCTTCGGTACCAAAATTCTCCGAAAAATTAATCTGCACGTTGCGAATGTAATTTCTATTCCACAACGGTTGAAACATAATGTTCGAAAACCTCAAAACGGTCAAGTTTTCAATCAACTCCTTCCCTAGGTAGTGATCGATTCTGTACGTTTGCTTTTCGCTCAACTCCGCGGCTAAAGCTTTCGTCAAAGCTCTCGAACTTTCCAAATCTCTCCCAAACGGCTTCTCCACGATCACTCTCGTTTCCCCGGTTTTCGATTGCACGTATCTGGAACTCATTTGCGCCACCGGTACAAAAATCGACGGCGGAATGGATAAATAAAACACTCTCATCGCTTTCTTCCCCTCTTCCGTCTTCAACATCTCTTGATCTAACTTTTCGAAATCCGCGCCTTCGTCGTAGTTCCCGTGCACGTACTCGCACCGCTTCAAAAACTCCTCCATAAATTCATCGCAGTTCTCCTTCTTTTCTATTCTGCATCCTAAACTCATTCGTATTCTCTCGCGAAACTCCTCCGAGGTCATTTTCGATCGCGCGTACCCGAACACCGAAAACGACTTTGGCAGTCTCCCTTCGTAAAATAACGCGAGAAGCGAAGGGTAGATTTTCTTCTTCGCGAGATCACCAGAGGCGCCAAAAACGCAAAACGTCATGTGATCGTGCGCTTCACCGGACGGCCACACGTCCACGCCGGTTTCTTTCGCCGACGATTTCTTCGTATTTTGTTGGTCTCTCGCTGATGATCCTCCTTCTGCTGCCGCCATCACCGGCGAAAAGGTTCTCCTCTTCTCATCATCTCTCTTAAAAGCCGCCGTCGAAAACGAATTTGATGAAAATGAATTCGCTTTTCCCCCTCGTTGACTGAGAAGAACAGATCTGAGGAGTATTTTGCGATCGTTCGATCTGTTCTTCTTATTCGTCTGACGATGATGATGATTCTGTGTCGCTGTTGTTGCTGCTGATGATGTTGCTGCTGCTGCGCGCATCGTTGCTGAATTATTTACGGAAGGGGGCAGTTAAGAATTCTTCTGTTGAATTTTAGACTTGACTTTTCCGACTTGTCTTTTCTCTTTTTTTGTCTTCTTTTCGATTTAAAAAAAACGCTTCTCTGTTTTCTCCCTTTTTTTTTCTTGTCACTCTTCGTCTTTGATTTTTCTTCTACTTAATTTCTTTCTTTTTTTCTCTTTTCATTGT
>Ga0206124_10000973_pt1 | contig 23048 bp, 16 predicted proteins | sample Helgoland_Spring_3_FD_148671 | JGI IMG/M metagenome (GOLD analysis project Ga0206124, IMG submission 148671) | Pelagic subsurface seawater microbial communities from Kabeltonne, Helgoland, North Sea - Helgoland_Spring_Bloom_20160321_2 | ecosystem: Environmental > Aquatic > Marine > Epipelagic ... | reverse complement strand
CCGTACGAGAAGCGCACCTCACCGACCAAACCGAATGTTTACAATACCTCCTCGACAACGACTGTCCTCTCCCAGAACGCTGGTCGTACGGAGACGGAGAGTTACACGTGCCAGAATCAGAAACAGAATCAGAATAATTGCACACGTTTTAAAGCCAGCCGCACCCTTGTAATACTACGAAAGAGAGAAACACAGAACAATTCTGGGCACACAAGAACAAACACTCCGGATGTGTACAATACCTCCTCGACAACAACTGTCCTCTCCCAGAAGGCTGGTGTACGAAGATGGAGAATTATACGCATCAGAATCAGAATCAGAATAAAAACTTAATATAATAACAGAAAGAGAGAGAGAGGGAGAGAGAACAAACACTTCATACAATTTTCATCGATCGAAAAAAAGGAGCATTCGAGAGAGAGAGAAAGAGAGAGAAAGAGACACAAACTGCTCCAAGTTTCAAGAGACACAAATACACACACATCACACACACACAACGCACTTTACTCGCGCTCTTTCAGAGAGTAAAGAACAACAGTCGTGGCACGCATTCTCTGCTCTTCGTACTCGTCGCTTTTCAGGTCAACAAAGCTTTTCTTTTGCTCTCGTCCAATTTGTTTCCCCGAAGAGCGGTTTTTGGCGGCTCCGTTAGAGAGGAATTCAAACGTAGTAAACGTATACTCTGTGAAGATGGGAGGAAAGAGAAAAGAAGACGAAGATGAGGAAGAGGAGTTTTCCTCTTCCTCCTCCGAGGAATCAGAGTCAAAATCGTCGTCTGAATCGGGCGACGATGATCACGATGAGTTGACCATGGATTCGGATTCAGAACAACAAGAGGAAGAGGAGGAGAAAAAAGAGACAAACAACGCGTTCTCGAGAGCGTTTACGAGTCTGCTGAAAAGAGGAAAAAAGAAAGAGGAATCCGACGACGAGCTGTCCGAGGAAGCGAAAGATATCGACGATGGGAGGAAGAGAGGTGATGATGCCGTCATCCTTCCGGAATCGAAATCGCGACAGACGGAACGCGCGCTTCTCCGCTTGGAATCGCAAAAGAGGAAGCGAGAACGTATAGAACGGTTGAGAGTGAAAGAGAAAGGGCACTTTGTGCCGTCTAAAGTTGGGACTGATATTGAAGAGGATTTGAAAGAAAAGCGGTTGAAGAAAACCGCCACGCACGGCGTGGCGCAGTTGTTCAACGCCATCGCAAAGGCGCAGAAGAATCAGAATACGAGTAGCGCGAATACTAGTTTAGGAGGAGGAAAGACCAAGGCGAAGTTTTTAGCGGAGTTGAAGAAAGATTCAAACGAAAACACGAAAATGACAAACACGGAAGAGGAAAAGGATAAGAAGAAGAGGAAAGTGTGGGAAGTTCTTGCCGACGATTACATGATGGGGAGAGGCAAGATGAAAGATTTCGACAACGCCAACGGTTTTTTCGATAAGCACAAAAACGCGGGGAAGAACGACTCCGATGGGCGTTTACGAGACGGTGAGGAGGACGACGACGACGACGACGACGTGTTTTGAAACTCTAGTTTATGCATATACTAGCTTCATATGCATATTGCCGCAGTTGCTATTAGTGATCATTATTAGTATTACAACAAAACACATTCTCGCGAAATTCTTCTCTAAGTTCTTAAAAGGGAGTTCTTAACCTCCTCCACCCCCCAACCCACTCACATCTCTACTACCATCTGCTCCTCCATCAGTCAATGTCCTTCGCAACTCTTCGCTCGAGTGCGCGAACAAACACGCCGAACCAAATCGACACGTGCCTTCCTGGCGAAACGAGTTACACAAACGCGTCTTGTATCGAGGTCGGTCGCGCGCGTTTATCGTCTTCGCGTGCACGCCTCCTTGTTCGAGCGCCGCCATGTTCATTTGCTGTTGTTCTCGATTTTCTCTTTGTTGTTGTTGTTGTTGAAGTTGTTGCTGTTGGGTCGTCGTATTATTATTATTACTATTGTTTTGATTATTATATCCTCTGCCGCTATGACTACCGTTTACGGCAGACGACGACGCGCCGTTGTTCATCGTCGTCGTCATCCCGACATGTTTGTGTTGTTGCTGTTGCTGCAAAAGCTCCTGTTGTCCGTTATTATTGTTATTATTTGTAGTAGTAGTAGTAGTACTATTACTAGGTAGAGTCGCGTTGACAGTACTGCTACTACTACTCTGACTCCCTCTCCCTCCGTTGTGTTGGTGCGAATACGCGCACTTCGCGCCGTACGAACATCCGCTGTTTGTGTTTTGAAAGAATAATATTAAAAGCGATTACGATGGGTCAATATAATAAAACACCGAACGTGCATGTGGTGCGAGATGATTTTATGAGCGTCTAACAACCGACGAAGAAATATACGAAGACTCGCAATCCGTCGCCGCGGATGCCTACATCCAACAAGACTTTACGAAAGCCATCAAAGAGGATTCGATGACGAAACTGATTGAAAGCGAACCAGAATCGCAATCCTGGTTGGAAGGCAGAGCGCGTCGTCGTCGCGAGAGAATCAAATCAGAGAGAGCATTCCTCCGCGCCAAACAACAACGCAGAGAGACAACAAAAATTCAGAATCGGGGGTCTAATCCCTTGGGTTTTTTCTCCACGAGTATGTCCCCCTCTCGGGCGACGCTCGATCAAAAACACGGACCAAGTAGTCTTCCACACGCTTTTTGTTTCTTTCTGTCGTTTTGTTTGCATCACTCTCTCTCTTTATTACGAAAGAAAAACCGGCGAATACTCTCTCCGCATGAAAATGCGATCGAATCGTGTCACTCACTGAATGGAAAAGAATTTCGCGCACGGTTTTAACACCGGCGCTGCGTTCGCGTTTGCCGCGACCACCCCCGCGTAGCCGTTGTTGGTGTTGCCGGTGGTGGTGTGTTTTTCTTCTTGGTGGTCTTCTTCTGGCATGAGGAGTGGTGTTGTCTGTCTCGTTGTTTCTCTTTACTAAGAAGCCAATTTTGCCCTTTGTTTTGAGGAGTTTTGGGGCAAAAAAGAAAAACGTTTCTTTGTTCATTTTTACTAAAAAAAAAGTCTCTCGCATGTGCAAATGGTGATTGATTATTCCAAGTGGGATCAACTGCAGTACTCGTCTTCTTCTTCTTCCGAAGACGAGGACGAGGGTGAAAAGGAGGCGAGAAATGCATTACCGGAGAAACTGGGGAATCTCTCGCTCTCTTCGTCGTCACCGATTTGGACCGGGTTGGTGTTGCATCATAGGGATATTTTTGTATCGCATGTGATTCCGAAATTGAACGAGATAGATCGGTGTTTCTTTTCAGAGGTGAATAGAGAGAGTCGGGGTGTGCTTGAGTATGCCGGGGTAAACGTATCGAAATTATGTTGGAATGTTCACGAATGTTCATCCATTTCGACGTTGGAATGGGCGTGGAATAACATGCCCTGGGGAGAGAAATTTGAAGATGGAACGGTGAGAGATCAAGCCTTGTTTTACGAGCAAGTTGCTGCAACGAACAAGCTCGAGTTCCTCGAGTGGGCGAGAGAAGTGAAACAGTGCGAGTGGGATAAACGGACGATTATAGTGGCAGCAAGTTTTGGTAATCTCGAGATGCTGAAATACTGCTTCTCTAATGGTTGCCCGTGTGATGGAAAAAAGTCGTACATTCGAGCTGCTCTTGAAGGACACCTCGACTGTGTTCGATTTCTTTTCGACAAAGTGGAACCTTCGCGAGAGACGGAAAAAGAAGCGGCAATGCAAGCAGCAGGATTGGGTCACACAGACATCGTGAAATATTTCGTTGAAGAAAGAAAGATATCGGATGAGGGAAAGTTCACCTGCGTCGGAGGCGCTGCAATGCATGGCAAACTCGATTGCCTCAAATACTTATTAGGCGAAGAGGCGAAAGCGCCTCTTAACTTCTGGCAATACATCGCGTACGCTCGTTACTGCGAACACCCCGATTGCGAAAACTACTTGCTCGAAAAAGGGTGCCCAGAACCAACGGACGAAGAATACGCTTTGTTTATCGAGCAGGAGAACAGGCTACGAGAAGAGATAACTCGTTCTTAGATTACACAGAGAGAAAGAGAGAGAGACACTTTTCCCTTACATTTTCAACCACACACACTTGTAACACCACGAGAGAAACAAACGCAAATCGAGCAAAAACCGCACTCTTTCCACGCGCAAAACAAAAAAAAACAGATACTTTCGCGAAGCGCTCTCTCTGCCACAAGAGTGTCGCCTTTTCTATCTTCTCGGTCGTCGTGTTCTGCGCGTTTTGTCCTCTCTCGTTGCGTTCATCTTCTCTCGTTAAAAGTATCAAAATCATCATCGACAACTTCGAGGCATATCTTTTGGATAATTTCGAAGCGTTTCTTCTCGCGCGTAAAGTCAAGCTATTCTCTCTCGTCTTCTCGCTTTTCGAGAGAAAGAGTACACGCAGTTCACGCGAGAAGCATCGTCTCTGTAAATCGCACGATGGGAAAAGGAGGAAAAGGAGGTTACGACGCGGATAAAAACGGACCGTGGATTTTCAAAGGGAAAGCGTTGTACCAACTGCATTTGGTCAAAGTCTCCGAGGCGATCAAATCCGTCCCGAGCGATCTTCAATTAGTCTCGCTGTTCGGGTACACTTTAGGCGGCGTATATTTGGCGAGGTATTCGGAGTCGCCGTGCGGCGCGTTCGACGAGTTGGTCGTTTTAGGAGGTTTGGTGTGGAATAAACCGCTCTCGTGCGCGTGGGCGAGTCGGGTGTACGTGAACAACGAGGCGGCGAGGAAACACGGGGTGAAGACGTGCGGGTTGCCCAGTCGGAGGGCGGATTTTAATAGCGCGGTAGTTGTAGGGAACGACGACGGAAATGGCGGCGAGAAAAAGAAGAAGCAGTTGAGAAGTTTGGCGACGATTTTGTTGCCTGGATTTGGGAGTTTGCAGACGACGGGAACGATGAATAGGAATAGCAATACGAACAGCAGCAGAACGCACCATCCTTGGTGGCGACGAGAGGAAGATGAAGAACAATATCATAATCAACAACAACATCATAATCATCATCATCATTCTCACGTCGTCGACGTCTCCGAGAGTAAGAACTCAAAATGTTGCACGATGCGCTTACCGATGGCGCCGAAGAAAATAGTCTCGCCGCGAATCAAAATGTTTTTACCTTCGTTCAGCGGCCGAACGAAAACGTGCCCAGAGTTGATGAAGTACTCTTTGGAGATGAACGCGAACGTGCGCGTGTCCAAACCGATCGAAATGATGGACGATGATGACAACGACGAAAATGTTGCAAAGAAGGGGAAGACGAACGACGTCTTGAATGGTGTCATTAAAGGCAAACCGGTCGTCTGCATCGCGTTCGAGAACATGCACATGTCAGTCGGGAAACCCATGAAGTTTGATTTAGTTTAAATGCAGTAGTAGTAATTACGACGTGTAAAAATTTAGCTCCGTGCGGATGAAAGCTCTTTTTTCTTTTACACGTAATTATCATCTACTAAAGTATTCTATACTCGTCGTCTTCTGAAGACGAGGGTAAATCTATCGCGCGCGCGGCACTGTTGCCTCTATTGTTATTTCTATTATTGTTTCGACTGTTGTTGTTATTCGCGTGAATCGTCCTTCTGTTCATATAAAAATCGACGTATTTCCTCTGAAAGTCGTTGCCTCGCACTCTCACGTTCGCGTGTCTCATCGCCACGCGATGACACTCGGGACACAAAAAATCTCCATCTGGCACAGTCCTCTCCCCAAAACCACAGCAATGTGGATGCATCGCCCGTTCGCAACCGTCGCACAACAACAGTATTCCGTCTTCATCCACGTCGTACTCGCGGCAGATGTGACACGCCTCGCCCGACGCTATTAAATCGAGCACGTCGTTTTCGTAATACTCTTCTTCTTCTTCGTTACCATTATCAACATCGTCGTCGTTCTCCGTGCAACTCAAATCCTCCTCCTCGTCGTCCGAAAAGTCCTTCCTCTCGCCGTCTTTTCTTTCCTTTTCGCGCCTCTTCTCCCTCGCCTCTTTCGTCTCTTTAGGTTGTCGTCCTTCTCGCGTGGAAGATTTTTTCCTCAAGAACTTCAACTCGCTCGTTTCTTTCATTCGAATTCTCGTAAACTCTTTCCTGCACGTCGGACAACTGAGAGTCAGAACACCACTTTCACCACTCCCGTTTCGACTCCTTCGACTCCTCGACGTTTTCGTCCACCGTTTGATGCAAGGATAGCAGAATAAGTGTTCGACGCAGCCGTCGAGAAACGCACAGGTTTGATTGGAAATTTCCTCCAAGCAGATGGAACAGATGATTTTATCCATTTTCATCGCTTTTATTCGATGACCTTGTTGATGTTTTTTTACAGAAGAAGGAGGAGGAGGAGACGTAGAGGACGATCTCAAAGTTCGCTTGTTCGGGTTCGAAGTCATTTAGTTATGTACTCGTCGTCGCATGTTCTTTCGTGTGTTTTTGTGTGTGTTTTTGTCTTCTTTCCATGCAAGAGAGAAAATTCCAATTTCCAAGAAACGCCTGTTTTTATGCGTAAAAAAAGCGATCTCAAAAACATCCGGAAGAAAGAAGGATGTCCTCCGAATACCCGACGGAAGAGGAACGCGAGAGACTACGAAACGCTCTCGCACTGTTCGAGAATAAACCCCCTTTGCCGTTGTGGCGTTTGTTCAGAGAGGCGTTGCTGAGTGGCGGCGCGTGTCGCGATATCGTGGAGAAGCATGTGATGTGTAAACTCAACGGGACGGATCTTAAATTCTTGTACGGAGTGAATACGGAGACGAGAAAGTTGGTGAAGAGATCATCACGCAAGGGGGAGTTGAAAAAGAAGTTTAAAGATGAAGAGATGTCGTCGGTATCGACTTTGGAGTTTGTGTGGGAGCATAAATCGTTGTGGCCGAGTCACTGGAGCGGCGAATCACATTTCTGCCGTGAAGTTGCTTACACGAATAAACTCGAGTTACTCAAGTGGGCGCGAGAGGAGAAAAAGTGTAAGTGGAATGAAGAGACGATTAATAGGGCCGCATTTAAAGGTAATCTGGAAATGGTAAAGTATTGCGTTGCAAATGAGTGTCCTATCGATGTGGAGGCGTGTGCAAATGCTGCCACTTTCGGTCAACTCGAGGTACTCAAATACTTACGCGAAGAAGCGAAAGCGCCTTGGAATTGGAAAACTGCCTCTTGGGCGGCTACAAATGGTCATCTTCATATACTCGAATATCTTGTTGAACGTAAATTTGATGAATATAACGAGGATGTGTGTACGTTTGCAGCCAAGAACGGCCACTTGGACTGTTTGAAGTACTTGCACGAAACCGCCAAAGCGCCGTGGGACTATGAGGCCGTACAAGAAGCGCACGAGAACGACCACCCCGAATGTTTACAATACCTCCTCGACAACAACTGTCCTCTCCCACCCGGTTGGCGATACGAAGGTTGGACGTTATATACGGAAGTAGAACACTCGCACTCATAAACCCCAAAGCTTGTACTACTACGTATATACGAAAGCGAGAAAAACGCGCCTTCTTGAAATTTTTTGAAAAGACACTTACCTCTTCATACGAAACTCGTCTCTCAAATTTCCACTCACACACGAATAAATAATCATCACAATCTTCGATCGATCGATCGATTCCTCAAAACCCAAGAACACGCGGTTGCATCGCGAAAGCGAGAACGCGTTGTTGTGAAGCACGTTTTCCTCGAAAGCGCTCTCAACTATGCCTCCGAACAAAACCGACAAGATACTCGTTTCGGTAATACTTTTCATACGCGCGTTTCAAATTCGTTCAAATTCGTTCTTTTCCCCCGAGAACTTTACATCACTTTTGATGCACGAACTACGCGCTAAACTCACCTCTCTCTCTCTCCTTCTCTCTCTTTTATTTGTAAACAGCACTGTAAACTCAACACGTGGGTGAAAGTCGAATCCGGCGAGACGCAGAAATGGTTTGGACGGGTACGAATTTGATGTTGAGAATTTTGTTTCGTTTTCTCTGTTTAATTAATGAGATGTTTTTGCGAGCGTCGTTTCGCGCTCGCGCGTCTGATCTGACGTGGCACGACGAACGAGCGCACAAAGTTTTCTCTTCTCTCTTTTATGTTCGTGTGCTCGTGTTCGCGCACGCGAAAAGGAATAGCACGAACGAGACCAAAATACTAACTTCATTACGTTACGCAGATCATGGAAATCCACGCGAAGAAAAACAGCGTCGGCGTGCAGTGGCTGAAATCTATCGACGAGGACGATTTGTACGCCTGGGACGGGACTTCGCACGTGATTCACGTGGAGACTTTGTTAGAAGTCAATCCGGATTTGTTTCACCGAAGTTCGCGGGCGATAAGCGCGAAGAAGAAGAAGAACAACAACAAGAAGAGGGACTTGTTTTGTTTGATCGAGACGTGTCGAGGACGGTGTAAGGATATTAAGTTTGCAAATCCGGCGAAGGTTATCGGCGACGCGATGAAGAACGGCGGTAAAAGTAAGGACGTGAAAAGAGAGAGAGATTCTGTGGACGACGATGTTGAGGCTGAGGCGAAGAGGAAAGATATCGGTAAAGCGGGTAAAAAGGTACGAGTGAAGAGAGAAGAGATTGGAGGAGGAGAGATCGAGAAAGAAGAAGAGAAACCGTTGACGGAGGAAGAGTTGGCGAGAAGAATGCACTCAAAAATGAACGCGAGTCCTCGATTGGGCACGTGGACGAACGAAGAAATCACCAACAGAGAGAACAAAAATTTAGCAGCGGCGGCAGGAGCGGGAGCGACGCGACAACAACAACAAAAACAGCCCGCAGAGCAGCAGGAAAGGCGCGTGCCGCGACAACCGCTCCCTCGAACGAGAGCGCCGCCAAACAAGAGCACGAATAGCGACGACGAGACCAAGCACCAGCAAATCATCGATTGGTCCAATAACGTTACCGGCGAAACCCTTTGCGAAGAAGTGCCGGTGCCGTTCAATTACATCACCAACCGATTCATGCGCTCCTCGGACGATAAAATCATTGAAGAGGAACGATACTTTGCAAAGTGTTCGTGCAACCGTTTGGCAACGATTTTCACGAGCAACGAAGACGATCCGGTCACGGAAGTCGACGTTCACGATTTCAACAAAGGCGTGTGCCCGACCAAAGGCATCGACTGCGGATCGGTTTCGTTCAAATTCCACGTCTTCAAATGCCCCGACGAGCGAGTCGGGTTCGGCATCCGCGCGACGCAAGACATTTCTCGCGGTTCATTCATATGCGAATACATCGGCGAGATCATCACGCGAGATCAAGCGCAAGCGCGAGAGGTTCTGTACAACAAGCAAGGGTTTTACTATTTACACGACATCACCGGCCAGGTGTACGCGAAGCGATACTCCATCGACCCGACGCACAGCGGCAACCTTGGTCGATTCTTCAACCACTCCTGCCGACCAAACTGCACCACCTTGGAGTTACCGAACAACGCGCAAAAGAACAAAAAATACGCCTCCCCTTCGGACTGCCCGACCGAAAAAGAACGTTTGATTGAAACCATGAAATACATGCCTCGCCTCGCGTTCTTCGCCTGTAAAGACGTGAAAAAAGGCGAACAATTAACCATCGATTACTCCCCAGGAAGAGACGGCGAAGAGGACGGACAGGCGTTGAGGCAAACCGTCGAGTGCCGATGCGGGGAAGACGTCTGCAAAGGTTGGTTGTTTTAAGAATACATATACACTACATAAAGTACTATACGCGCACGCGTACACGCTCTCGCTCGCTTAAAATGTCAGTCTGGTCACCAAACGAACCACACAAATACAAGGAGAGAATTCGTCATCATTACCGCTTCTATATCTTCTCTCTCCGCGTCGTTTCTTCGCTCCCGAGGCTTCGGCGTGGCCTTCTCTGTGAAAAGGAGCTCTCGCGCTTCCTCTTTGTATTCTCGTCGAGAGCATCGTACTCGCAGTACAGGCGTCGTGAAAGGCGTTTCGCGTTCCATTCACATGTCGCCGGCGTTATCCAATGTGGACGACGGAAAGACAAAGAAGAAGAAAAGAGTGATCCTGTGGCACAGAAACGATTTGCGCGTGCGTGATAACTTAACCTTAAAAGAAGCGCTGACATTTTGCAGCGAGTCGAGCGAGCTGTGTGAGCTCGTGCCGACGTACATTTTCGATCCGAGATGGTTTTTGAGTGATGATGCGTTTGACCGGTCTGATCAGAAAAGGAGAGAGAAAAGGTACGCGGAACGCGTCGTCTGACATTTTTAATTCTTAATACGTTTTCTCTCGAGGCTTTGAAAACTCCGTTTGTTGTTGTTGTTGTCGTTTATGGTGTTTGTCTTCTGACCTTTTAACTCTCCTCTCTTTTACATTATTTATTAGTCTCACGAACGCGCCAAAGTGTTCGCAACGGAGAGCGGAGTTTTTATTAGAATCCGTGTTAGATTTAAAAGAGCGATACAAGCGTTTGGGTTCGGATTTGTTGATTAAGATTGGTAAAAGCGAGGACGTTTTGGATGCGTTGGACGCGGACGTCGTCGTCTGCAGTCGAGAGGTGTGCGAAGACGAACGAGCGTTGGAGAGGAAAGTCAAACGAAAGGCGAAAGGAGAGTTAAAGTTGGTTTGGGATAATACTTTGTACCATTACGAGGACGTTTTTGAGTCCGGGAACTGTTATCAAAACGGGTTGAACGATTTACCGACGCAGTTCACGCAGTTCAAGAATAAAGTGGAGAGTAAAGTGTCCGTGAGAAAACCGATTTTGAACGACGCCGAGTTGAGCGATGGATTGAAGAAATTTTCGTCCCCGTCCAACGTGAGCGAGGAGGAGATGCAATTCGTGCCAACAATCGAAGACATCCCGTTGAGCGACGACGCTCGACAAATGCACGCCGCTATTCCTAAAGATAACTCCATAACTCCTGTGTACTCGTTCAAAGGCGGCGAATCCGAGGCGTTGAAAAGAGTCCAGCGATACTTGTACGAAACCGACGCCGTCGCGACGTATTTCGACACCAGAAACGGCATGCTGGAAGATTTAGAGTCAACCAAGTTAGCCCCTTATTTAGCTTTAGGATGCATCTCTCCTCGATTTATCGAGAACGAAATTCGCAAGTACGAGAAAGAACGCGTGGAGAACAAATCGACGTATTGGGTCATTTTCGAGTTGACCTGGAGAGATTTCTATCGCTTCTTCGCTTTGCGGCACGGCGCGAAAATCTTCAAACTCGATGGGATTGGTTCGAACGGAAAGATGCCCCCTTGGACGGCCGAACACGAAGGACGAGACGAAATATTCGAAAAATGGATCAGCGGCACGACCGGGTACCCGCTCATCGACGCGAACATGCGCGAATTAAAGCTCACCGGATGGATGTCCAACAGAGGTCGGCAAAACGTCGCCTCTTGGCTCGCGTTAGACGCTCGAATCGACTGGAGAATGGGCGCGGAATGGTTCGAGTTTCTCTTATTAGATTACGACCCGGCGTCTAACTGGGGCAACTGGGTCGCCGCCGCCGGATTAACTCGAGGCCGCGTCAACAAATTCAACATCCCGAAACAAACGAAAGATTACGACCCGCAAATGAAATACTGTCGCAAATTCATCCCAGAGTTGGATTCGAAAGACTACCCGCGACCGGTGCAGTTGAAGAAATTCGCGTTCGAGGAATCCTCGTCGTCCAGAAATAACGGCGGCCGAAATGGCCCCGGAAGAGGAACAACAAACGGTAGGGGGGGCAGAAGAGGAAAACAAAACAGACAGCCTCGAAACAACGCGTTCTACGACGACGACCGACAAAACGGCGGCGGCGGTTTCAGTTAAAAGAAGAGAGAGCTCAAGAAAGATCTATCGCGAATCTCTCCGAGACGACCGTAAAGAAGATTGGTGAAAAAGAGAGAAACACTGCTGGACATACAAGTTGAACTACACATGAATATGACGTCGGTCGCGCCCGTAGACCCCTAAACCCTATCATCCAAAGGAAAGAAGCACCCAAAAGAACTTCACACATTTACTCACAACAACACACTCACACTCTCTCTCTCCCTCCACCAAACACCACCACATCGCGACGACAACAACAACAAATAACGCGTCAAAATGCTCGTCGGAACGCCGTCAAAACTCTCTCGAATAGGCGGGTCTCCGTCGAATAAGAAACGGGTTTGGATGATGATTTTGAAACGATGGTTTCCCTTACTCGCCGTGGTGCTGACTTTGTTCGTTTTGACGTGGACAGAGGAAACGACGAGAGGAGGAAACGACAGAGGAGGAGGAAAAGAATTTACGACGACGCGTCCTCGCGATTTTGACGAGAAGGATTCTTCCTTTTCGGGAAAGGACGTTTTATCGTCGTTTACGTCGTCATCCTCTGTTGGTGGTTTTAAAGGTGGTTTTGGTGGGAAAAGGAGCGGCGAGGAGGAGGAGGAGGAGGAGGAAGAGGACGAACAAAGCGGCGGCGCGAAGAGTGGTTCTAAGAATACTAATACTAATAACAATAATAATAATAATCCGTACTCGCTCGTGGCGACGATCGATGACGAGGAGGACGAGGAGGAGATCGATGCCGGGGACGCCTCGTCGGCGGAGAGGAGTAGGAGTAGTAGGAGTAGTAATAATAATAATAGCGGTAAAAACAGGGTAGTAGGTAATAAAAGAAGAAAATGCGGCAAGCACGGCGCGTATAGCGAGAAGTTGAACGAATGCTTGTGTTCGGCGTTGTACGAAGGCGACGGGTGCGAGCGGGTGAAACCGATGCCGACGGAGTTTAAAGGTTTCGATTGCTTGAAAACGTTTACGGGCGAATTCGAAGGCGATTTAGCCATCAATCGAGATCGAGTTTTGAAAGATAAGCAAGTCGCGGTGACGTTGCCGGGGAAGGAGAAAGATCCCGATGGCGGGTATCGTATTCTCGTCCCGAACGAAGAGCCGCTCTTTTCTCAGTTTGCGAAAATCTTGCCGAAAAAAGACGAAATTGGACGTTCGTTTTTCGGTACGTGCGCGGTGGTAGGTTCGTCGGGAATCGTTTTGAATTACGAACACGGCGGCGATATCGACGACCACGACATGGTTTTTCGTTTCAACAGCGCTCCGACGAGAGGTTTTGAAAAGCACGTCGGCTCGAAAACGACGTACCGAATCACCAACACCCAAAACTGGGGCTTCCACGAGCCGAAAACGGAGGAGAGCATTTTAATCCATTTCCGCGCGAAAAGCGCCATCAAAGGTTTGTTTTGGAACTCGAAGCAAAAGAAACCGTTAAAGCTCTACGCGTTCGCGCCGGATTTCGTGGAATACGTGGCGCAAAAGGTCAACTTTTTAGCCACTTCCGGTCTGTACGGCATCTTGTTGGCGTTGCAACGCTGCCACTCCGTCTCCATCTACGGCTTCCAAGTCTCCACCCAACACGGGACGTTATACCACTACTACGACCCATGCGACGTCCCCGCAAACGTCGAACGCGACGACACCGAATGGATCGTCATCCGAGAACTCGCCAAACACGGGTTCATTTCTTTCCGAGAACCGTGCGTCGCCGAGTGCCACGAAACCAAAACGCAATGCGACGAATGTAAAGAAGCGAACGAAGACTTTACGAAAAAAAAAGTCAAACTCCCATCTCGTGCGAAGTGCGACCCGAACGCGGTCAGTAAAGGGCATTTGGAAGTGCCGTGGAGGCTCGAACGAAGGCAAGCCAGGAGGAGAGGAGGCGGGCATAATAAGTAATATGTAGCAAATTTTGGTCCTTTTAATGAAGGGTAAATGATGAGCAGTGGCGATGATACGCACCACCACAGAGACGATATCACGCACAAATCAAACAACAGTAGCGTTTAAGACGCGTTTGTGGAATACTGCGCGTCAGAAGCAGTCAGTTCTGTGCGTGTTTTGATTGAGCGTAATATGTAGTAGTGTATCGTAAATTTTGGTCCGTTTGATGAAGGGAAAAAAAGGAGCACATTCCCCCCACAAAAAATGTTCAAAAAGAGCAGCGCTTTCCGGAGCGGCTCTTTCGGAGTTATCATCGCATCATCGGTAGAAGTAGTGTAAAGTAGTGAAGTACCACTTAACGACGTAAACGACCCTCTGTGCACGCGTGTAGCCTGTTTGTTTCGACAGCAGAGAGAGAAACACTCGAAGTGTAATTAATGGCGGCGAACAAGGAAATTGGAATCCTTCTCCTCCTCGTTTCCTCGATGCTTTTCCTTTGCCTTTTCGGAAACAACGAGGACAATTTCGTCGGTAAAAACAGCAACGATACTAAAACTGTCTTTTCGTTCATTCACGCGTCAATCGTCGCCGTCCCGGTGACCATTTTTTACGCGTACTGGAATTGGATTTCGGTGCAGTTTTTGAGACACTCTTGATGAGTTGTGTTTGGCGAAGGGTTTACCGTTTTACCGAAGAAGAGAGAAAGAGACTCTGGTGTAGCGCAGGGGTGGTGTTTCCCTCTGCGGCTTCTTGTGTCGATGATGATGCGCGTTTTGTCGAGAAGACCCATTCATTCGCGATGTAACAGGTACGATTAAAATATTCTTTCTCTCGCTCTCGCTCTCGTATATTTTCAAGGAGAAGTTCAGTATTGCTTGTACGTCGGACATCTGAACGTTCGATTCTTAAACCGAACGTTCGCCGTCTGGCTGAAGCATAGATTATAGTTTAGACCAGATCTTAAACCGATACGAGATGCCGCGTTGCGTTCGCGCGACGCGGGTCGCTCGCGTCGACCTGTCTGCTGGCACATTTTCTCTTTGTTTTAAACTTCTCTTTTGTTGTGCACGCGACTTACCCCGGGCTGCTCGACGTTTTGTAGTGTCATCGAGCGAGCCCTGGTCTGCGTGCTAGATTAGTAGAATCTTTTTTCTAGGGCGCTTTATGTTGCAACGCTGCGTTTCTCTCGCGGATGTTGGGTCAAGAAGCGCGCATATCATATCCATAAATCTTTTGTTGTAGACGTCTGCCACGGTTTCGTTAGCTTTTCATGGCTTTGAGCGAATCTGTCCAATGTCGTCTTACATCGATCATTTCTGCCCTCATGATAGGAAGCGGGGTTGACCGACTTTAATGGTTTACACTGTGCCAACCGGGCGATTACATTTGACGACGTTCTTCTTGGATGTTGTTGTTGTTTTTACTCACGCGTTCATTCTCTCTTTTTTCAATTTTCAATTTTCAATTTTCAATCATCACAGTGTGAAGAGGAACATAATAAAAACGATGAGCGCGGCGTTGTATTATTACATGTATGTACATTAAAAATTATCTATCGAGCAGCGTCGGCGCCGACGGTAGCTTATAGAAACCAGATTCGCCGTTCTTCAAATCCAAACTATCATCGCTCACTCCTTCGCTATCATCGCTCCCCGGATCTTTCACCGACACGATTTCTACTTCAAATAATAAAGGACCGTCTCGATAATTCTCCAGCCTTCGCCTCGCGCCGTACGAATCCGGTTGCGGTTGCACAAAATCGTTCACGTATCCCAAATTCGGCGGCATCAACACCCTTCGCACGCCGCCTTGACGCATCCCAACGACAACCGGCGCAACCGCTTTCGGCAAACTATTCTCTTCTCCCAGTATAAAAGTATACGGAACGCCGACGTCGTCGAGTCCTTCCGAGCCGTATCCTCGCGCCCACAACAAAACCGCCGTCCCTCCGGACGAGTACTTAAAATACGCGCCCGAGGACAATCGAAACACTTTAAACAAAATCGAAACTTTCGAGCCTTTTCTGCACCGTTTCGTCCCACTCACGCCTTCGTCGTACTCCCGAAACTGTATTCCCGATGGTAACGTCATCAAAGGTGCGTCCGATTCTAACTCTTCCTCTTTCCTTTCCCGTAACTTTTCAGCTTCCCGTTTCTTTCTTTCGCTCGCTTCGAATCTCTCACGTTTGGAGGAGTTTCTTATCCCAAGATACGAGACCAAATTGGGTTCGTTATCATCACTATTGGGCGGTTTTTTGTTCAACCCGTACGCGAACGCTTTTCTGTCTTTACTCGTCTCGAAGAGAGCGATGATTTTTAAGCAGTTATTCATCGCTTCGCGTCTATTTATCATCTTCATCTTCATCTTTAAACCCTCGGTATCCCCGTTGTTGGCATCTGCATTTTCCCCTAAAACGGCTTCCAAATGTTGTGTTTGAACACCATTGAATCTTCGTTGTTTTCTTAATGGGGGTGTTTTTAGCGTTGTTCTCGATCGATTTCGCGAGGACAATTTCGCCACGATGCGTGGTGGTGGTGGTGATTTGGAGACGATGATCATGTTGATCATGAGAGGTTACAAATGCGGTTCTTTCGTGTGGAAACGCATATTTTGCTAAAAGGAGTAAAAAGAAAAGAAAGAGTTTTACACAACACTTAATGATGTCGAGGAGAAGAGCATCGAACAGCAGCAGTGCATTCAGAGCAGTAGTGTAGTAGTCACCGATGATGATGATGATGATATTAATACTATTATTAATGCTCTTTAATCCATCGCGCGAGGTCAAAATGTCCGCTTTGGTAGGCGATCTCGTGGCACTCGTGTCGATCGAACGGACATTTGCGTTCGAGGACCAAGTATTGCAAACACTCGAAAGAACCTTTCCAAGCGGCTCTCCAACAGGCGTCCTTGCATAAAGGCGCGTTGTGGTATTCAACGAGATACTGTAAAGTTTGCAAATGATTGTTTTGACTGGCGTATTCCACCGCCAGAGAGTTTAGGTACATTTTGTCCGGCAAGAGGTGGTCGTGAATGTATTTCAAAACCTCGAGGCGGCCGCCGTCGGCTAACGCGGCGAAAACGAGATCGTTGAGTTGTAATCCGTGTTCGATGCACAAGGCGAATTGCGCGGGCGTTTCGATTTCGGAAATTTTTACCGCTTTGACTCTTCCTTGTTCTAAGTTCGAGGAACTCTTGACGCCAAAGTCTCGCAGAGTTACTTTTTTGAACGATTTCGAAACTTTCGAAAGAAAGAAACGAGCGTTGTTTCCAGCTTTGATGCATATGCATTTAAGGAGTTTTTTATTGTCCGGATTCGATACGAATGACGTGAATTGATCTCTTCGATTGGCATTATTCGTCGCGCGACCGTTGCGATTGTAGTCGACGAGAGCGTTTAATTCGCGATGATTGTGTTTCGGTACTACTGCGAGTTCTCCTTCTTGGTCTTCAATCGTCGTCGTCGCGTTATCGCTACTCTTTTTGTACTGGTGTTGTTGCTTTTCTTCTCGTTGTTCTGGATTATTCGATGGATTTTGAAGCCGCGACGACAGCATTTGAGGCTGCTTCTCGACAAACCCCGGCACGCCGAAACCGCAGTGGCCTTTTTTATCATCGCACCGCGTACCCGACGAGGAAGATTTCTTCTCCTTCTCGTTCTTCACCGTTTGAACTTCTTCTCCATCGTCGCCCGAACTGTCATCGTCGTCCAAAATTCTCGTCGTCTTCGCCGTCCTCATTACCTTCGGCTTCTTCTTCGGCAGCGCGCTTTCGTCGTTGCGCAATCCAAGAGACATCGAATGTTGTTGTTCAGCACCATCGGTATCAAACATCTCCTCGTCGTCGACATCATCGGTTGTTGTTTGCGTGCCAACAGATTTTGACACCGACTGCACGGCAACACCCATCGTACCGTTGTTCCTTTGCGGCGGCGGCGGCGAAAACGGCTTCGTAGTATCGGCTTCGTATTTCATCATCTTCATTCGGATCTCGGATGCCTCGATGCCTTCCTTGGATATGGAGGACAAAGGGATCAACCGAGGAGGAGGAGGATGCACATCTCGTCGCGCGCCTCCTCCGTCGTGTTCGATGCACATTGTCCAGGTGTTCTGCTGCTGCCGTAAAAGCTCGTCCTCGTCCATGTTCTCGTCCTCGCGATCGTCAATGTCGTCAAGGATGTTGTTGTTGGTATTCATATTTTTTTTTTGCCGAAAATAAAAGCGAGCGTTTTTTAAAGAAATGAAACAAACTTTCACATTCGAACGAGGAAGGCAGCGCATATATAGTAAATCTGGTAGTATTAGTATTCAAACAACGCTCTCTCTCTCTTCTACATTCTATTATGCCTTTCTTGGTAACTGCTATATATATATTTCTCTCTCTCTTTCTACTGGGCGTTGAACGGAACCGGTTGTAATACGCGACGCTTGGAAGGCGTACCCGCTTTTGGTTTCGGTTTTTGACCGGAATCTTCTCCGTTGACAACGTCGAGACGCAACGCTTTTACCGCGCTGTTATTGATTTTCTTTTTCTCGCTCAACTGTTCTTGATGTTCTTGCAATCGTTTCTTGGCGCTTTCCGCTAACCCTTGTAAATCGACGTTGATCTTGGACGCTTCCGAGACCATGCCCCAGATGCGTTGCGAGACGTGACTTTTATGTTGATGTTTACCAGCGGACGAAAATGTGAGTACTGGTTTTCCGGCACTTTTAGACGTCGTCGTCGTTGCAATCATTGTTCTGCCGAGTCGCGAGGATGTTTGCATGGACGTTTGCGGCGTTTGAAATCTATCCGCGGGTGAGGAAGGCGCGGAGACAAAGTTCCCTCGATTCGCCGACGGCGCCGTCATCGGCGTCTTGCCACCACCATTGTTTATGTTCATCTTCGACGGCGTCGGCGACGACACGTTCTTACTCGTCGCGCAAAAATCTTCAACAATCACTTGCGCTTCCACGTCCAACCCGTCGAAAAACGCTTTATCGATGTGCACCACCTCGGCGATCTTCAACGCTTTCCTCTCGAGCGATCTCAACGCGTCTTTCAAATCCTCAATTTCCATGTTTTTCATGCGTTCGTTCGCGCTCAACACGTTCGCGTGTCGTTCGACATTCTTCTTCAACATGTCTGACAACTGTTCGCAGTTTTGTTCGGATTTTTTCAACTTGTCTTGTTCCTCGCGCAACCGCTCTTCGGTGACTTCTTTGGACGCGCGGAAAGCGTCCAGTTGCCGCTTGGCTTGTTCCGATTCTTGTTGGTACTTAGAGATGTCACCCAAGGCTTTGTTCAGTTTCGTTTGCTTCTGTTGCAATTTAGTGTGTAAACTCGCGCTTTCATCTTCTAAGAACATAAGCTTCGAGGACATGTTCTCTTTCTCGCTGGTCGATTGCGAGCGAAAACGTTCGATTTCCTCGACGCGAGCGCTCAACACCGTCTGCGTGTTCTCCAAAGATGTTTGAAACGACTGCGCTTCCGACGATGCTAACTCGTGCTTCTTCTCCGCGTTCGCTAAGTTCGTCTGTAACCGTTCCATCTCCTCTTTGTTCGTCTCAATCGTCCTTTGGTGCTCGCAAATCGTCTTCTCCGCAAACTCCGCGGCTTCTTGCAAATCTTCAAAGTAAATCGCGCAGTCCTCCTGGGTTTGTAAGTGCTTCTTGTATTCGTTTTCGTACGACTCTTTCGTCTCTTTGAGCTTCAGACGCATCTCTTCCAATTGCTCATCCTTCGCTTCGCATTTGGCTTTCAAATCCAAACACCGCCGAGTGGCCTCGAAGAGCTCCGCCGCGTTTGAGGAAGATTTCTGCCGATCCACGCTCATCGCGTCCACTTGCGCCGATAACTTCTTCTCTTTCTCTTCAGCCGTGCGTAACTGCCTTTCCAAATGTTCGCGTTCCGCTTTTGCCGTTCGTTCGCTCTTTTGCAACTGTTCCAACTCTTTGCGCAAGTTTTCTTCATTCGCGCTCGATTGCTTCGCTTTCGCCTCCAACGCGGCCACTTTCGATTGCGCGCTTTGGATCGTCGCGTCTTTTTCCTTCATCATAAATACGTGTTGTTGCTGGTTGTCACTATTGTTATTGGCCTTTTGAACCTCTGATGATTTCAAATCATCCTCCAACTTTTTGACCACCTGCTCCTTCTGCGTCAACGAGACGCGCATGCGTTCGAGCTCACCGTCCCGCTTCTTCTTCTCCGAGTGCATTCTGTGCAATAACTCCTCGTTCGCTTTCAACCGCTCGTCTTTTTCGTGCATCTCCGCGGTCATCTTCGCGACTTTCTCGTTCAAAATTTTCAACGCTTCTTCGGCTTTCGTGTCGTCCGAATTGACGCGTTTGGTCGTCGCCGCGTACTTTTCCTCGAGCGCGTTCAACATCTTCTCCTTCTCTTGCAACTTTCTCTTCTCGTCTTGCAACTGCCTCTCTAAATATCTCTTCGCTTTCATCGCATCGGTCACTTTCTGTCGTTCGACGGCTAACATTTTCGAGTGATTGTTGTTCGATGATGCTTTCGAAGAAAAAAAATGCTCTTTTCGATCAATCTCCGCCGCTTTGCGCTGCACCTCATTATTAGAGTTGTTGTTGTTGTCGACCTGATTGTACGATTCTATCGCCTTCAAATCTCGCACTTCGATCTCTTCTTGCAACGTGGAATAGTTTCCAATCAATTCAGTTTCAATCTTATTCTTTTCTGCGATGACCTGCAAATGTTTGAAGATTTCAAGCTCGCATTGACTCACCGTCTTCTTCAAAGCGTCTCTTTCCTCTTCAATCGAGCGCAAAGTCTCTTCCAACACTCGTAACTCCTCGATGCGTTTCCGTTTTTCCTCTTCAATCGACTGCATTTCTTCCATCATCTTTTCCATTTGCTTTTCCGCGTGTACTCGTAAACTTCGTTCAGTTTCCACGTCCGATTCCAACTGTTTTTGAATCTCCGCAAACTCTCGCTTTCGAGCGTTGACTTCTTTTTGCAATTTCGCGTTCGTCTCTTCCATCTTTGCATTTATTTCCTTTTTCTCTTTCAACTCTCTGGTCAAGGAGAGGACTTTCTCGTGCGCGATTTTAATCGCTCTCGAGTTTTGCTTTTGGTCGGTGGATTTTTCCTCCATCGATTTCAACTTTTCTCTGGCGTTTGCCAAACGTTCCTCCGTCTCGCTTCGTTCTCTCGTCATCGCGTCGCACTTCCTCTCCGCGTCCAAAGCCATCTTCTCGCTCGTTTCCAATTCTCTTCGCAACTGCTCCAGCATTGCCCCTTGCGCTTCGATCGTAAACTTGTGTTCTTTCAAGAGATGAGTGCTTTTCGATTTCGTCTTTGCAATCTCTCGGAGTACTCTTTCCTTTTCCGCTTCCGCCCGCGAGACTCGCTCGGAAAACCGATCCCGCTCGCGCGCCGCGGTCAATTTTTTCTCCTTCAAACTCTCGCAGTCTTTCTCCAACCTCCTGTTTAGCATTTGCTCTTTTTCTAGAGATTTCTTCAGCATTAAATGTTCTTTCGTTTGCGCTTCTTCGAGACGTTTCGATTGATTCATTTGTTCGTCGTTTTCTGTTTTCATCTTCGTCGCCAGACGTTCCATCGCTTGCGTGTAGAGGAGATATTTGTCCTCTTTTCCTCCGCGAGAAGACGTTTTTGATTTTGATGAAGTCGTCGCCGCGGTGTTCGTGCGTTTTCTTTCCTCTGCTGCGATGGTGTTGTTGTTTGGGATATTCTCTTCTCGCCCACTTTCTTCTTTTCGCTGACCTTTACTCACGAATCCGTCCTCGACGCCTCGACGAGTAATAAAGGCGTCATCAAAATCATTCGGATCTAATACATCTCCTCCCTCGTTCGTATTATCATCAGCAGTAGGAGCAACAACAACATTGCTCTTATTAGTATTATAATAGCTGCTCAACCAAACGTTCCTCGATTGCATCCTCCAATCTTCGTCATCCGGCGCAAAATCCTTTGTTCCCCTCTGGTTCTCCGTATCGCGACTCAGTTTCTTCCGCTTCATCAAAACATTCTGTTGCGCTTCCTCTTGCCGTTGCCTTAATACTCCAGAAGAGGACGACGAAATACTCCCGTTGTTTCTTACGTCTGCATTTTTCGAGCGAAAATCACGATCGTACTCATCCTTCGATGTCGACGTCTTTCCCGCGCTTCGACTGCTCCTTGACTCAAACGTCTTCGAATTTCCAATTTGCTTTTCATTCTCCGCATCATTTTCATCGCAACGAGGCGTTCCTTTTCCTTCTTCTTTTAAAGACATACTACCGTCAGAGTTTGAAGAATTCAGTAAAGTTTTCGCGTTCGTTTTCGCGTTCGTCGTCGTATTCGTGTTCGTAGCGTTCCGTTCGTTCCATCGCTTGAGCAGTTCTTTCCTCTCTTTGCTCGAGAAGGATTTCATCTTTACACGAGCCGTGACGCGACACTTTCGAGCAAAAATGAAGCGCACAGACTCTCACTCTCTCGTATCCTCTCTCGCGCACAAAATGTGCGAAAGTTTTATCGAGTCTATCGCGCGTGTGTGCGCGCGTAAAGAGCGTATCTCTTTAACGAAATTTGAAATTTCTCACACTTTCCCCTACACGTAAATCACACACAAAGAACGACAGACAGAGAGCGAGAGAGAGTGAAAAGAAAGAACTTAAGCGCGTAAATCTCTCTCTTCCTCTTTTCCTCTCGTTTATATGTGGTGCGTGTGTTTTACGTGCGTTTTAATAGCGTATCTCTTTAATAGTAATTTGAAAATTTCTGAAGTGAATTTTCCCCCAACGAACAAATTTTTAGGAAAAAAATATTCACATGTGTGATCAGAGCGTTTTTGTTCCGCAGCAAACGCGTTGCCACTTCTTTTAGCGCTCTGCTGAGAGTACCGCTCGTATCGCTGCTTTCATGTACCAGCGCTTCTGCTGCTCGATGTGCCTTCGTTCGCGTAAGTCAGAGCCTATGCAGAGAGGAAATAAGAGTGCATGTATATCTCTTTACATGCGAAACAAAACAGAAGTATAAAAAAAAATCAGAAAAAGAGTAGGTGTGTCTGTACTTCTTCACGTGCGACCGTATCGATCGATTCAAGCGCATCGCGCGATAGGTACGAGTGTCTGTGTTGATCCTATTGCGCGGTTGATGTGCTGTTTACTTCGTTCAATTCGAAAATGACTGTTTGTAAAGTCCTTCCCTAAGAAAATTAGGGGTTCAGGATGTAAGAAAATTAAAGGGGAACGACATTCTTCACTTTTTCTGCCCCTATACGATGATGATGATGTCACGCAGTCGAACGCGACTTTTATCAAAGAAATCATCGAAAAAAAGAGGAACAAAAAGAGCAGCAAAACGCGACGGCATTTGTTCTTCGATCTTTCACTTCGCGCTCTTTAAACCGAGTCTTCTTTTGATGATATTGAGCGCGAAAA
>Ga0206124_10000933_pt1 | contig 23661 bp, 23 predicted proteins | sample Helgoland_Spring_3_FD_148671 | JGI IMG/M metagenome (GOLD analysis project Ga0206124, IMG submission 148671) | Pelagic subsurface seawater microbial communities from Kabeltonne, Helgoland, North Sea - Helgoland_Spring_Bloom_20160321_2 | ecosystem: Environmental > Aquatic > Marine > Epipelagic ... | reverse complement strand
TCTGAACATCAAGATCTCCTAACTCAGAATTTATAGTAGAAGTGAAAGTTAATGTGCCTGCGGGTGGGTTTATAAATACATTCGAGAAAATTATTGTCTGAGAATTACCACTAGTAACATTATTATTATCAGGTACAGAGGAAGCTGATATGCTAACGCCTGGATTTAAATTAATAATAGTAAAAGTCCCTAAAACTAATCCAGTATTTATATCCTGAGACTGTATAATTGCCTGACTGGAAGATAGAATTGAACTTACTATTAAAGTCGTGTTAAATGTATTCGCACCTCCATTAGCACTCATTACTGCAGAGCCAATAACATCCCCTGAAGTCATATTAGAAATATCAAAAGAACCTAAATCTGATGCGAATAATGAAGTTGCCATATCTGGCTCATTAGGATCCTGACTTACATTAATCGTTAAGTCTGTTAAACTATCACAGTCCATATTAGAAAGTGAAACCGAAACAGTTGGAGAAAAAGGTATACAAGCTACATTGCCAGTGCTTCCACCAACACAATTTCCACAACTATCAGTAAATGCTCCACCACCAGAATCACCATTACAATCTACACAAACTGTTGCAAAAGGAAAATTCTGAACATCAAGATCTCCTAACTCAGAATTTATAGTAGAAGTGAAAGTTAATGTGCCTGCGGGTGGGTTTATAAATACATTCGAGAAAATTATTGTCTGAGAATTACCACTAGTAACATTATTATTGTCTGGTGAAGATGTTGCAACAACTAAAATTCCACCACTTGCATTTTCAATAGTAAATGAACCGTATATCTGACTTGTTGCATTATCTACAGCTTTAACAGAAATTTTATCTGGAGTAATAATAAAATCAACCATTAAAGTAGTATTGACATTTATATACCCACCTCCTGCAATAAAATCTGCAGACCCTATAACATCATTAGAATTTAACCCAGTAAAATTAAAAAATCCAGCATCAGAAGAGAAAATAGATGAAGAAATGTCTGGCTCATTTGCATCTTGGCTAGTAACAAAAGTAATGTCCGACAGAACATTACATTCTATTGTACTTAAAGCAATACTCACTGATGGAGTAAAATCTATACATGCAACATCTCCAGTAGTACCTCCAACACAATTTCCACAACTATCAATAAATGCAGTCCCATTTGGAGTATTATTACAATCCACAGGATAATTTGCAGTAACAAAAGTATCTACAACTGACCATGTTGAATTTGGGACACTGCCTGAAGAGCAAAAAGCTTTAGCTTGCCATATATAAGTTGATAACTGATTCAAACTAGCAACATCATAGCTAACTCCAGTAGCATTGTGCTCATACAACCAACTTGAAGATCCGTTTTCCTTATATCTTAATCTATAATGATCAGCATTTGCGTCTAAATCCCAATTTAATGTAGCACTAAAATTTGAAATACTAGATGTGTTCAACCCAACTGGCACATCACAATTTTGAGCACTCACCATACTAGAATTTATAAAAAATCCTAGAGAAAACACAAAAATAAAAGTCAATAATTTTTTTGTAAACTTTACGTTCATAACACTTGATTTTAATTAACAATACTTGTCATTTCCCTAAAAGGGAATTCGCAAATATAAGAAATATATACACACCTTCTATGTATTACGTGTCAAAAACCATGATTGTTGCATCAAAAAAAAAAGCACTGATAAATCAGTACTTTTTCAATGTTGCCCGACTAGGTCTCGAACCTAGACTCTTCTGCACCAAAAGCAGACGTGTTGCCAATTACACCATCGGGCATTCCGTAAAACGGACGGCAAAAATAACAATTAACTCATAAGTACAAAATATTTAATCATATTTTCATTAATGTATAATTGTAACTTAAAAATTTATAAATTCGCCAACCTAATAAAAAAGTTAAATTCTATTATGAATCAATTTAAAAAACTAAATAACATTGCTGGTTGGGTTGTTTTCCTAATCGCATCTTTTGTGTATTTCTCTACTATTGAACAAACAGTTAGTTTTTGGGATTGTGGGGAGTATATTGCTACTGCTTATAAATTAGAAGTTGGACACCCTCCTGGAGCACCATTATTTCAATTATTTGGTAGAATTTTCACTCTTTTTGCAGCCCAAGGGACGTCAGAAGTTGCAGTAGCAATCAATATAATGTCTGCCCTTTGCAGCTCTTTTACTATTTTATTTTTATTCTGGACAATTACAGCTTTCGGTAGAAAATTATTTTTAAATAATGAAAACGAAATTGAATTAGGAAAATTAATTGCTGTTTTAGGAAGTGGAATAGTTGGGGCATTAGCTTATACTTTTTCTGATTCTTTCTGGTTCTCTGCAGTTGAAGGAGAGGTTTATGCTATGTCATCATTATTTACAGCAGTTACTTTTTGGTGTATTATGAAGTGGGAGGAGGAAGCCGACAAGCCTCATGCTAGTAGATGGTTAGTTTTAATTGGCTATCTAATAGGACTTTCAGTTGGAGTGCATCTTCTATCATTACTTACAATCCCTGCAATGGGAATGATTTATTACTTTAAAAAATACGAATACACTAAAGCTGGAGCAATAAAAGCATTTGTTTCATCTATGATTATTTTAGGATTAGTACAAGGTGTAATAATCCCTGGAGCTGTTAGTTTAATTTCAAAATTTGAGCTGTTTTTTGTAAACACTATCGGGTTGCCTTTTAATTCAGGAACAATCATTTATTTCTTAGCAATTATTGGAGCGATTACCTTTGGCTTAATCTATACTAAAAAACACAACAAAGCAGTTTGGAACACTGCTATTTTAGGAATGATGATGCTTTTAATTGGTTATTCTTCATTTGCAATTTTAGTTATTCGTTCTAATGCCAACCCACCTATTGATGAGAATAATCCTGAGGATGCAGTTGGACTTTTATCATACTTAAAAAGGGAACAATATGGAAGTTGGCCAATTGTTTACGGACAACATTTTAATGCGAAATTAGACAGCCGTGAGCCATATATTGATGGGAATCCTATTTATGCAAAAGATGAGAAAAAAGGCAAATATGTGATTATTGACAAAAGAAAAAATACAGTTCCTAATTACAGTAAAAGAGATAAAATGTTATTCCCAAGAATTTGGAGTAGTACTCAAGCCAGGCATGCTGGTGGCTATGTAAATTGGGCAGGGCTTAAAAACAAAAATGTAAACCCAACTTTTGGAGAGAATATGACCTATTTCTTCAAATATCAAATTGGATGGTCCTATGTTCGTTATTTTATGTGGAATTTTGCGGGAAGACAGAATGACTTTATGAATATGGATGGAAATTCATTGAATGGAAATTGGGAAAGTGGAATTGGTTTTATTGACAATGCAAGATTAGGAACCCCTTCTTCAGAAGTGGATGTCCCTGACTATTTAGGAAAAAATAAAGGGAAGAATCATTATTATTTCCTACCCCTAATTTTAGGATTAATTGGAATGCTATTCCATTTTAAACAAAACAATCAAGATGCATTAGCTGTTCTACTCTTTTTCCTATTTACTGGAGTACTTATTATCGTATACTTAAATATCGTTCCTTTCCAACCAAGAGAAAGAGATTATGCATATGTAGGGTCATTCTATGCTTTTGCAATCTGGATTGGACTTGGAGTTTTAGGAATTTACGACTTTATCAGTAAACATTTAGATTCCAAAACTAGCGCAAGTTTAGCTACAATTATTGCTTTAGTAATCCCTACTTTAATGGCTGCAGAAAACTGGGACGACCATGATAGAAGTGGGCGTTTTACAGCACTTGAAGTTGCAAAAAACTACTTAAACTCATGCGATAAAAATGCCATACTATTTACTAATGGTGATAATGATACTTTCCCACTTTGGTACGCACAAGAAGTTGAAGGAATCAGAACTGATATTAAGGTAGTTAATTTATCATTATTTAATACTGATTGGTATATCGACCAAATGAAAAGAGCATCTTATGATGCAGCTCCAATACCATCATCTTTAGAACATGATGATTACAGAACAGGCACAAGAGATTACACCCCAATTCAAGAAAGATTTAAAGACTTCATTGAGGTAAAAGATGTGGTTGATTTTATCAATAGTAATAGTCCAAAAGCTAAGTTAAATACATCAGCAGGCTTAAGAAATTATTGCCCTACTAAAAAATTAAAACTTACAGTAAATAAAGAAATAGCAAAAACTTATGTTCCAGAAGAATATCAAAATAGAATAGTTGATGAGGTTAAATTTAAACTAAAAGGTAACGGAGTGTTTAAAAATAAATTACTGGTTTTAGACATCCTAGCTAATTTCAATTGGGAGCGCCCAATATATTTTGCAATTACAGTAGGTAGAGACAATTTTATGGGATTAGAAAATTATTTCCAATTAGAAGGACTAGCATACAGACTAGTACCTTATTCTGTGCCATCTCCAGATGGGCAAACGGGAATAGTTCATACTGAAAAAATGTATAATAGATTAGTGAATGAATTTGAATGGGGAGGATTGAATAATCCTGATTTGTATTTTGATGAAACCAACACTAGAATGGTTATGAATTTTAGAAATAATTATTCAAGGTTAGCTGAAGCTCTTTATCAAAAAGGGGAGAACGAAAAAGCAATTGCAACACTTGATAAGTGTGTTGCTGAATTCCCAAGAGATGTAGTGAATTTAAGCTACTTCTCAATACCTTTGATTGATTTGTATTATAAATTAGGTGAAACTGAAAAAGGAAGTCAAATTTTAGCAATAATGATAGACGATTATTTAACTGAGATTAAATATCTTAAAGAATTTGATAGAGGTTCAGGTTTAAAACAAAACATTAGTATTACTGGGCAAGTTCTAGGAAGTTTAGGGAGAGTTATTCAAATTCATAAACTGGAAGATTTATCTTACAACTACTCAGAAGAAGACGGAATCTATTACAAAGAAAAAAGCAGCAACAAAGAAGAAATTGATTTCAAAACCTATACAATTAATACCTTTATGGATGAGTACTTAAACATTCAATAATGTGTTTGTAAATCCATCAAAATTTATTCAGTACTTCTTTCCTTCATTAGTTTGGAGGAAAGAAAATTCTGAAAATAATATTTGGCTTACTTTTGATGACGGACCTACGCCTGAAGTTACTCCTTACATTTTACAGGTTTTAAAACATGAAAAAATTAAAGCTACTTTCTTTTTAGTTGGGGAGCAAATTGAAAAATTCCCAAATTTAGTTAATGACATCTTATCTGATGGGCATCTGATTGCAAATCATTCCTATTCTCATAAAAATGGGTGGCTTACATCCAAAGAAAAATATTTAAAGGATATTGAGAGTTGCCAGGAATTAATGCCTCAGAACAAACTTTTTCGACCGCCTCACGGGAAGATTACTACAGTACAAATTTCACTTTTAAAAGAAAAATACAAAATTATCCTATGGGATGTTCTTAGTTGGGATTTTTCCAAAAAAACAACTCCTAAAAGAGTAAAACAAAATGTATTGAAGAACACAAAGAATGGTTCAATTATTGTTTTTCATAACAATCAGAAAAGTTTCAGAAACTTAATAGTCTTGACGGAGACAATTCAAGAATTAAAAAAGCAAGGGTTTCGTTTTTCAACTACTTGGTAGCTACAACAAAATGATCCAAACATTCATTGTTGGACTCCTCAATTTTATAATCAGTATACTCAACAGTATTTACAATCTCTCCATTATTATCTTGTAAACTATGCCTGTTAAATCTGTTTAAAATATCATAAGGAATTTGCAACAACCATCCTGGCATCCAGTATTGCATATTTAAAATATCCCATCTAGTAATTTTAGCAACAGACTCTTTATTTTTCTGATAATAATCCATCACCTTTTCATTCCCAAATATTCCTTTTAGCTCAAAGTTTTCAAACGCACTTTTAACAATATTCCCCATTTGCTCAGGAGTATATTCACGAATGTGCCATGGATTCCTAGTAAGTGACATTTTAATATTTGGAGTCGTCATTATAAGCTTCCCTCCTGGCTTTAAAACTCTCTTTATTTCTTTTAAAAACAACTCATCATTTTGTATATGCTCTATTACCTGAAAGGTAACAACAAAATCAACACTATCATCATCAATTCCTTTTAACGGAGGGACCTCAGTCTGAATAAAAGTAATATCATTTTCTCCTTTTAACTCATCAGAAATATGAGTATCATACTTATCTAAAGCAATATACTTCTCAGTAATTGGGGCTAACTCCATTATTCCATAACCTTCCCCACTTCCAACTTCCAAAACTGTTCCGTTAACAATTTTTGCTGCTTCTTTATAAGCTATCAAATGTCTTTGGTACATTACATTTTCTGATGGATCTAAGTGTGAACTCCTTTCTGCTGTTTGTAAGATTCCCATTTCTTTTTGTTTTTTAAGGTCGGCAAATATATTGAATTAATCAATTATCTCAACAAGAACTGGGCAATGGTCCGAATGAACAGCTTGTGATAAAATTACTGAGCGGTTTAAATTAGGTAACAGGCTTTCTGATATCATATTGTAATCAATTCTCCAACCTAAATTTTTAACTCTTGAATTGGCCCTATAACTCCACCAACTATAATTGTGTGGTTCTGTATTTGAATGTCTAAATGAATCAACAAACCCACTCGCAATAAATTTTGTAACCCAATCTCTTTCTTCCGGCAAAAATCCTGATGTATTTTTATTTCTTTGAGGATTATGAATATCAATTGCAGTATGACAAATATTATAATCTCCTGATATAATTAGATTTGGAATTGTCTTTTTTAATTCTTGAATATAATCATAAAACAAATCCAAGAACTCCATTTTAAAAGCCTGCCTTAAAGGGTTACTCCCAGACGGAAAATAAACACTCATTACAGAATAATTATCATAATCTGCTCGAATTACTCTTCCTTCAAAATCAATTTTTTCTATTCCACAACCATATTCAACATTCTTGGGCTTTATCTTTGACAAGATTGCAACACCACTATATCCTGGCTTTTCTGCTGAATTTATAAAACATTCAAAACCTAATTTATTGAATACTTCTACATTAAATTGTTCAGGTTTTGCTTTTATCTCCTGCAAACAAACTATATCAGCTTTTGAAGAATCAATCCAACTGTCTAAATCCTTCTTTAAAGCAGCTCTGATTCCATTAATATTATATGTAAGTATTACTGCCATTATCGCAACTTTAATTCAGTTTGACCTAAAACTCTACCTTCAATAATTAAATTTAACAAATATGTTCCTTTTTCTAACTGAGCAATTCTTTCCCATTCAAAACAACTCTCCATTTCAATGTTATTATAATCAAATTCAGCTAAACTCGTGCATCCAAAAGTGGAATCATTTACTTCAACATTCATTTCTTCCAAACCAAAAATTAGCATCCCTCTTTCATTAATAATTTGCAGGTAAACTTCTTTAGTTTCTGCATCTGAAATCTGATTAGCACCAACTGAAAAACAAATTCTAATCTTCTGCACTTTTTTTGCAAACCTAGTTGTAACTTCTCTGCCGGTACTCCTGTATCTCACGGCTTCAACATCTATAGATAATAATTCAAGAACAGAGCCCTTATTTACCTTTTCAGCTAATTTCTCATTTTGTTTGTTTAGCTTGTAATTCTTCCAGTTAATATTTTTATTCTCTTTTATAACACTATCCTTTTCAATAGTTAATGTCTCATTTAAAACAAGTAAAGAATCGATATTAGCTAGGTATCTTTTCGAAATATCTTTAAGTGCTGCAATCTTTTGTTGAGCTTCTTTTAAGTCGCTTTTTGTTCGAATTAAGTTTCTAATCTCTGCTATTTGATGTTGAATAATAGAATCTTTTTCATGCAAATGCTCATTCAATTCTCCATATTCATCAAGCAAGTCATCATGCTCATCAATTAAATCATCAAGCTCATCTCTAAGCATATTTTTCTGCTCAATAAACTGGATTTTTAATTCCATTTGTTGCTCCATTTTATTCTGCTGTAAAGATAAAACTGCAATAAAAATTACAACTAAAACGCCAAAAAGAATGATAACTTTCCTACTTGAAGGCACCGCCCAAAGCTCTTTTAATTTATTCATCTTTTGTTTTTTCTTCTACTTTTTTTTCTTCAGGTTTAGCTTTTTCGTCAACATAGTTTAAGCGTAACTCTGAGAGCATTCCTTCTAAAACTTTTTCAATATCTTCAGATATATTTCCTTTAGTTTTATCCTTTAACATTTCCATCAAATCTATTGTCTGACTTACATACTCTAAGTTCTTATTCACCTTCCCAGTTGGGTCTGCCATCTTCCCTAGTCCTTGCATTGCTGATGTATGAAACATATATAGCAACTGCATAAATAATTGATCGTTCTTCTCCATAATTTTCTATTTAAATACTTTTTGTAATAATTCTGAAACCCTAGCATCTGGGTTATTTCTGATATTTTTTTCTTCTTTTGCAATCAAAACAAATAATCCGTCAATTGTTTTATTTGTCACATAATCTTGAATATCTGGGTTTACTTTACTTGTCATTGATAAGGCATTATATCTTGCTGATAATTGGCCCCAATATTTAGTAACATGTACTTTTTCAATTGTCTTTTTTACAACAGGTTTAAACTTTTTGTAAAGCTCTTTTGATGTTTGTTTTTTCAGATACATTGTTGCTGCATTATCTTCTCCTTTCAATATTTTAAAAGCATCAGTAATTGTCATATTTTTAACTGCAGTAATAAATATCTCTTTTGCGAATTTTGATGCTTCTTCTGCTGCAGAATTTAATGACTCCTCAAATTGTTTAACTTGCAACTTCAATCCTGCTTTTATCAAAGTTGATTTCATCTCTTCAGCTTCAGCAGGAAATGGAATTCTAATTAAATTATTGTTGTTAAACCCACCTTTTTCTGATGCTAATTCTGAGGAATTAGATGCCCCAACTTCTAATGCTTCTTTCAGCCCACTCGCAATCTCTGATTTACTTAATTCTTTTGTTGTAATTACTTCTTTTGCTTTTGTTGCTGCAATTTTTAATTCTTTCCAACTTTGTGCTGATGCACTACTAACCAAAACTGATAAAACGACACTTAATAGAATTTTCATAATAAATTATTTTTTTGCTAAAATAAGGATTAACACTAAAATTAACGCACAAAAAACATTTTTCATCTACATTTGTTGAATAATCTTATAAAATGATAATCATAGCAGATAGTGGATCAACAAAATGTGCTTGGGCGCAATGTTCAACTAATGGAGAGATACTCAAAATTCACGAAACAGTGGGGTTTAATCCAAAGTACACATCTCATAATAGCTTGCTAACTGAACTAGAAAACAGCTCATTATCTGCTATTAGAAATCAAGTTAAAGAAATTCATTTTTATGGTGCGGGGTGTTCTTCAAATGAAAAAAATAATGTTCTACAGTTACCAATGCAAGAATTCTTCCTTAATGCTCAAATTAATATTATGCATGATTTAGAAGCTGCAATAAAAGCTACTTTTAAAGGTGTTCCCATTATTTCTTGCATATTAGGAACAGGGTCCAATTCTTGTCTTTATGATGGAGAAAATATTATTGAGAACTCACCTTCACTTGGTTATATTTTAGGGGATGAAGCAAGTGGGAACTATTTCGGGAAGCAATTGATAAACCTTTATGTTAACAAAAAACTACCTGTATATTTAGTTTCAAAACTTGAAAAGTGGACAAAGGACAAGCCAATAGATATGATTGAAAAAATCTATTCTCTTGAAAAACCAAATTTATATTTAGCTGCCTTTTTTAAATTTATGTATGAAAATAAACAGGAAGAGATCTTTGATAATATTTTCAAAGAAGGAATAAAACACTTTTTTAATTTACACATTAAATGTTTTGAATACTATAAAAATTACCAACTAACATTTGTGGGTTCTGTTGCTCTCTATTTGTCAGAGTATATTTATGAAATAGCTGAAAAAGAAGAAATAAAAGTGCAAGAAATAATACAATCACCAATTGAAAGTTTAGTTACCGAACATTTTAGTAAATAAAAAACCCCACCATTACAGTGAGGTTTTGTGGGCCCAGTTGGGCTTGAACCAACGACCCCTTGATTATGAGTCAAGTGCTCTAACCAGCTGAGCTATGGGCCCTCCTTAAAAAAGGATGTGCAAAACTATCAATTTTGTTTAATTATTTACAACTTTGAGGCATGAATAATATAAGAGCAATAATATTTGATTTAGGAGCTGTTTTACTAAATATTAACTACCACAAAACTATTGAAGAATTTGAGAAACTAGGAATAAAAAACTCATCTTCCTTTTATTCAAAAAAAGAGCAAACAAATTTATTTAACTTATTAGAAACAGGTAAAATCTCTGAAGAAGATTTTACAACTGAAGTAAAAAAGAAATGTAAATACGGCAGTGATAATAAGATTGTATCAGCTTGGAACGCAATGCTTTTAGATTTACCAAAACATAGAATCTCATTACTAAAAGACTTAAATAAAAAGTACGACATCTATCTTCTATCTAACACAAACTCCATTCATATTTCAGAGTTTAAAAATATCATGGGTTACGAAAAATATGAAGTATTTTATAAGCTCTTTAAAAAAGTATACTACTCACATGAAATTGGTTTTAGAAAGCCGAATAAAGAAGCGTTTCAGCTTATTTTAGATGAAAATAACTTGAATGCAGATGAGGTTCTGTTTATTGACGATTCTACTCAGCATATTGAAGGTGCAAAAAATCTAGGAATAAAAACTTACCATTTAAAAGATGGTGAGGAAGTTACTACTTTATTTCCTGACATAGCTCTATAAGAACTCCATTCGTATCTTTCGGATGTAAAAAACAAATCAGTTTATTGTCCGCACCTTTTTTAGGGGCATCATTCAACAATGTAATTCCTTCATTTTTCAACCTTTCCATTTCTGCTTGTATATTATCAACAGCAAATGCAATATGGTGCATGCCTTCTCTGTTGTTTGATAAGAATTTTGAAATAGGACTATCAGGATTTGTTGCAGCAACCAACTCAATTTTATTTTCACCAATCTCAAAAAATGAAGTTATTACTCCTTCTGACTCTATCTTTTCTGATTTGTAATTTTCTTTACCAAATACCTTTTCGAATACTTTATTGGACGCATCAATGTCAGTAACTGCAATACCAATATGTTCTATTTTCTGCATCTTAGTACTCCCAAAAACCAATATGTCTTTGAGTGGCTAAAGTTTGAATTCTGAATGAAATCCCAATCTCGTGTGTCCCTAAAGTATGTGGCATTATTTCACCAGCAAAAGTATGATCGTACGAATAAGAGAGGTGCATATTATTTGACGCAAAACCTATAGAGAAAACAGCCGTGCCATTTGTTCTGTAAGTAAGTCCTGCCCAATTTTTCTGAAGATAAAAAATTCTTGTTGTTAAATCAGAAACACTCTTTTGATATTGCATTTTTCTAATTAAAAATGAAGGTTCTAAATGCCAATCATTATTCATAATTAAAAAACGGTAAGCTCCCATTCCAAAATAATTTCTAAACTCATCATTCCCATTATCGCTCCCTTCAATTGGGGTGTTAAATGATGATTCAAATAGATTTGAAACAGCAAAACCAAAATAGAAATCTCTACCATATAAATAAGTCCCGGAAGATGCATCTCCTAATGTTTTATCATAAGAGTTAGTTGAAAGTTTTGGATCTCCTACTTCTTTGAAATCTCCTTTATTAAAATCTAAATTATGGTACATTATTTTAGCACCTAAACCGAAAGATAAATTTACATTATCATAATCTAAAGGAATATGATATGCATAATTTAAATGTAAATTAGCTTGTAATGATGGAAATGCCTTATCAAACATTAAATAACCACCCATTGCTGATCTGTCATTCAAAGCGCCATGATAACTAATATTTGTAGTCAGTGGAGCTCCTTCAAAACCTAACCACTGTTTCCTAGTTTGTATTGTTAATGGGTTGTAAGTTTTACTTCCTGAAATTGCAGGATTTATTGCCATATCATTTACATAATACTGTGTAAATAATGGTTCTTGTTGTGCAAAAGAATTGATGCTAAACAGAACGCCTAATATTAATAAAATCTTTCTCATTACCTTACAATTGTTAAAGTTCCTTTAAATACATCATCTCCATTATCCAAGTCAATAATAAAATAATATGTTCCTGATGGAAAAGGATATCCATTTTCATTTTCACCATTAAAAGCTTCTAATTCTGCATTTTGATAGTTTCTTCTTCTGAAGATTTGCGAACCATTTCTATCATAAATCGAAACTACTGCTTCTGGATATAACCCTATATTCTCTATTTCCCAATATTCATTAGTATCATCACCATTAGGTGAAAATGCTCTATATGGACTAATGCAAATATTTGGATTTGATTTCACCTCAATACTATCTCTTACCACACAACCCATTGCATCAGTTATATTTACATAATATAATCCAGGAAATAAGCCTTTAATTACAGAAAATGAATCTACTGGCGTAAAGTCTGTTTGCTCTTCTATTGATTCAAAATCCCAATCAAATTGATAAGGAGGAGTACCTGTTCCTTGATTTACAAAAACTCTAGCCTCTCCACTATTATCATCTTTACAAATTGCTCCAACTGATGACATATAAGGATTTATCTCTATCACGGAAGATATGAAAGTATCTTGAGTTGCTGATGTGCAGCCATTTTCATCAGTAATGTTTAAATAATAATTTCCAACTGTTAAATTAAGTGCAGTATCATTTGTTGTAACAACAGCACCAAAATCATCAGTTAATTGATAGCTGTAAGGTTCTCCTGAGTTAGAAGGAGTCCCTCCTATAACAATAAAACTTAAATCTGCCGAATCAGTAGCGCTACAAATATCTGTAATTGAAAATAACGCTTCAATTGGGGAGGTTTCATAAACAATAAAATCATGTGGCATTTGACAAATTAAAGGTGTTGATGCATCATGAGGTGTACTATACAAAGAAATTGTTAAGGTATAAGTCCCTGCTTCAAGTGTGTTAATGTCTAACGAATTTGCAGTATAACTACTTGGCCCTACCCAACTAAAATCTTTATCACTATCTGCCTGCACAAACAAATCAATTGATCCTGTATTGCCTCCATTGCATAAAATATGCGTAATATTTACTGAGGTTGTATCATAACCACATTGAGCTTTAGATGAAAACCCTAACAAAACACCAAATGCAATTAATACTATTTTTATGTTTTTCATAATAAATTTTAGATTGACAAATATATAAAAAAAAGGTTTGCTATTTCTAACAAACCTTTTTGAGGTATCGAGCAGATTCGAACTGCTGTAGATGGTGTTGCAGACCACTGCCTAGCCACTCGGCCACGATACCTTTCACTGATGCAAATTTAACTTATTATTGAAAATAATAAAGTGATTTGCAATAAATTATTTCCCATTAAAATACGACATTGTGCGACCTATACCAATAGTAGTAAAACCCTGAATCATTTTTACAGCTAAATCGATTCGTTCATCCATAGTAGTGTAATCCTCAGCAGTAAAATTACCTAATACATAATCAGCTTGGCGACCTCTTGGAAAATCGTTACCAACCCCAAAACGCAACCTAGGATATTTAGCACTACTTAATACATTTTGAATATCCTTTAAGCCATTATGCCCACCGTCAGAGCCCTTTTTTCGCAAGCGTAATACGCCAAAAGGCAAAGAGATATCATCAGTAATAACTAAAATATTATCAATATTAACTTTAGATTGTTGCATCCAGTAATGAACCGATTTACCAGAAAGATTCATAAATGTATTCGGTTTTATTAAGATTAGTTTTCTGCCTTTAAATTTAACTTCTGTAACATCAGCTAATTTATTAGTAGAAAAAGAAATGTTGGACAAGCTCGCAAGCTTATCCAACACTTTAAATCCTATATTGTGCCTTGTATTTTCATACTCAGCACCAGGGTTACCTAATCCTATGATTAAGTACTTCATGATTTACTCAGCAGCTGGAGCTTCAGCACCTTCAGCAGGAGCATCTCCTCCTTCAGCAGGAGCATCTCCTCCTTCAGCACCCTCTTCAACTTCTTCTTCAACTTCTTCTTCAATAGCAGTTCTTGCAGTTTTAACACCAACAACAACTGAGTTTCCTGGAGCTAAGAATTCACATCCATCCATTTCAATATCTTTAATATAGATAAACATACCGATTTTTAAATGCTCAATGTTTAAAGTAATTGCATCTGGTAAGCTTGCAGCTAAACCTTTAGTAATAATTTTTGGTCTTCTGAACATTAAGTTACCACCATTTTTAACTCCTGGAGCTGCGCCTTCTAAAATAACTGGAAGTGTAACAGTGATTGGTTTACCTTCAATAACTTCTAAGAAATCAATGTGTAAAATTTTGTCAGTTACTGGGTGAAACTGAATATCCTGCAAAATAGCTCTTACTTTGCTACCATCAATATTAAGTTCCGCAATAAAAGTATCTGGAGTGTACACGAGTTTTCTAAAGTCATTTTCATGAGCATAGAAAGTCACTTGCTTTTCTCCCCCGTAAAGTACACACGGTACATTACCCTGATTTCTTAACGCACGAGTGTTAGATTTCCCAACATTCTGTCTTTCTTTTACGCTAATTGCTAGTGTTTTCATTTTTATTTAAATTTGATTATTAATTCTTTATTATTTGTTGCTTTCCCATTTGTCAGAGATAGACTCATTATTTACAACCGAATTGATTGTTTGAGCAAAGAAACTAGCAACTGAAATTTCTCTTACTTTATTACTATTATGCGACTTAGGAATACTATTGGTAATTACTAATTCAGAAATAGATGAAGCATCTAATCTTTCGTAAGCCGTACCCGATAAAATACCATGGGTACAATAAGCACGAACACTTGTTGCTCCATTTTTAAGCATTAAATCAGCTGCTTTAGTAAGTGTTCCTGCAGTATCCACCATATCGTCAATAATGACAACATCCTTACCTTCAACATCACCAAGTACTTTCATATCACCAATTACATTGGCTTCTTTTCTTTCTTTATAACAAATAACTACTCCTGATTTTAAGATTTTAGCATACGCATTTGCTCTTTTAGAACCTCCCATATCAGGAGAAGCAATTACTAAATTATTAAGATCCAAGCTTTTTATATCTTTAATAAAAAGTTCAGAAGCATATAAATGATCAACAGGAACCTCAAAAAAACCTTGAATTTGATCGGCATGTAAATCAATCGTCATAATACGATCCACCCCTGCCGCAGTAAGTAAATTAGAAACTAATTTTGCCCCTATCGGCACTCTTGGCTTTCCTTTTTTGTCCTGACGAGCATAACCAAAATAAGGCATAACCGCAATAATATTTGCAGCTGAAGCTCTTTTTGCGGCATCAATCATTAGTAATAATTCCATCAAATTATCAGAAGGAGGTGTGGTAGATTGTATTAAAAATACATCAGCACCCCTAACTGTTTCATCAAATGATGGCTCATACTCTCCATCAGAAAACTCTACCATTGAAGACTTATTTAGCTCAACACCAAAGACATTAGCAATTTGCTTAGCTAAGTGCTTAGTATTGTTTCCTGCAAAGAATTTAATTGGTCTTTTCATTATAATACCTTGTTAAAAAAGGGGTGCAAATATACACTTTCAGCTTTAATTATACTAAGGTTTTTATTTTTTAGTTTATAGGGGTGTGAATTGCTGTAAACTTCTATTTTTGCAGCTCGAAAAATGCCCAGGTGGCGGAATTGGTAGACGCGTTGGTCTCAAACACCAATGGTGCAAGCCGTGCCGGTTCGAGCCCGGCTCTGGGTACAAAAGCAGAAACGATAAGTTTCTGCTTTTTTATATACCTAATTTCTATTCAAAAATAACAAGACTTTTTACTATCTTGCAACTTTATACACAAGCACAGAATGACAGACATAAAGCAAGAGAAATACGATAGAGCATACTTAAGGATGGCTTTAGAATGGGCTAAATTAAGCCATTGCAAACGCAAACAAGTTGGAGCACTAATAGTAAAAAACAGAATGATAATTTCAGATGGATACAATGGCACACCGTCAGGATTCGAAAACTGTTGTGAAGACAAACAAAACGAAACGCATTGGTATGTACTGCATGCGGAAGCAAATGCAATACTAAAAACAGCAAGTTCAACACACGATTGTAGCGGAGCAACTGTATACTTAACCCTATCACCTTGCAAAGATTGTAGCAAATTAGTACATCAAGCAGGAATAAAACGCCTTGTTTACATCAATAAATATTCTGATACATCAGGTGTAGAGTTTTTAATAGAAGCAGGAGTTGAAGTAGTAGAATTTGATAAAAACAACCTATAATGAAAAAATGGCAACCCCTTATCTATGCTCTATTAATATCAGCAGGAATACTAATAGAAAGTTTTAATAGTCCGAAAAATACAACAACAAAAGGCAGTAAAATAAATGGCATCCTTGAGATGATAGAAAGCCATTATGTTGATACGATAAACACTATTAATTTTGAAGATAAAGCAATAAATGCTATCCTTAGTGAGCTAGATCCTCACTCCTCCTACATATCAATAAATGATTTTAAAAGTGTGGAAGAAGATATGCAAGGAAGTTTTAGCGGAATAGGGGTCCAATTCAATATAATAGATGATAGTATAGTAGTGGTTTCGCCAATATCCGGTGGGCCATCAGAAAAACTAGGGATACAAAGTGGAGATAGAATAGTTACTGTAGAAAAAGAAGATGTAGCAAGTACCGGGATAAAAAATGATGGTGTTGTGCAACTCCTAAGAGGAGAAAAAGGGACAACCGTAAACATTAAAATAAAAAGAAAAGGACAAACTCAACTGATGGATTTTGCAATTGTTAGAGATGATATTCCTTTGTACAGTGTAGATGCCGGAATAATGCTAACAAATGATATCGGATACATAAAAGTAAACCGATTTGCCGCAAAAACCTATGAAGAAATGATGGAGAAAGCTCATATTCTTACATCAAAAGGAATGCAAAAGTTAATCCTTGACCTAAGAAACAACCCTGGAGGGTACTTACATATTGCAAGCCAGATGTGTGATGAATTCCTGAAAGATGGAGAATTAATCGTATTCACAGAAGGGAGAAACAGAAGCAAAGAAGAAACTTATGCTACTGATTTTGGCTCGCTAGAAAATATAAAGATAATCGCACTGATAAATGAAGGATCGGCATCAGCAAGTGAGATAGTAAGTGGTGCATTGCAAGATAACGATAGAGGACTAGTAATTGGTAGACGCTCATTCGGAAAAGGATTAGTACAAGAACAAATAAACTTGAATGATGGTTCGGTAGTCCGATTGACAACTCAAAGATATTACACCCCAAGTGGAAGGTGCATACAAAAAGATTATGGAGAGAATGCTAAAGATTATTACCTAGAACAATACACCCGAGATGGTGATACTGAGTATCCTAATAACCTAAAATACACTACAAAAAACGGAAGAACAGTTTATGGTGGTGGTGGAATTACTCCTGACATAACAATAGAAAGAGATAGTGCAGTGAACTATTTGCAAATTAACAAGATGATAAGCAAAGGCTGGGTGAATGAATTCTGCTTTGAGAAAAGTGAGGGATTAAAGAACATAACACACTACAATAAAATAAATACAACTGCTATTTACCAAGAGTACCTCAGCTACATAAAACAAAAAGATACTGACTTTAAGTTGGAATTAGGAACACTTGAAAAAAGTTATTTTAAGAATTTACTACTAGCAACTATCTCAAGAAATTTATGGGATAACGATACTTACTATGAAGTACTTAGCTTAGAAGATGAATACATACAAAAGGCAATAAGTGAATTTTAAAGCAGTTATTTAAGTATGAAAAAAATTATTTTTTTGTTATTATTTCCACTTTTATGCCAAGGGCAAGAAGTAAAACGAGCTTATTATAATAGTGGTGCAATTCTATCAGAAGTACACTACAATATAGAAGGGAAAAGAGATGGGACTACAAAGTATTTTTATGACTGGGGAGCTTGGAGCCTAAAAACAGAAGCGAATTATAAGAATGGGAAGATGATAGGTGCTTTTAAATCCTACACAAAAGATGGTAGAATAAAAGAAGAAGGTTTTTACAAATACACTGAAGAAGGAGTATATAGTGAAAGAACTGGTATATGGAAACGATATTATGACAGTGGGGAGCTCAATACCGAAATATCTTATGATGAAAATGGAAGATCCGTTAAATACATAAGCTATGAAAAAGATGGTACAATAATACCTATGCCTGAAGGTGGGTGTTAAGTTATTCTACCGTACTTAACTGTTTCGTTATCACCGTTTTAGTTTCTAAAAATTCAAAAATAAAAGTAGTTGAAAGTATTGATTTATCGTTTGACTTAATTGTTAGAACATCAAAACTTACCAAAACATCTCATTACAATACCTACCAACAAAAACTATATAGATTAGTAAAGTTCCTTAAGGAAGAAAGAGGAATTGGTTATAGAAGAATATCACACATTCTAACTGAAAAAGGTTATCGGAGTGTAAGAACAAACAGTATATTAAAGAATTCATACATCTACACAATTTACAGTAAAGGTAAGATTAGAGAAAACAGAATTAACAGAAGTTTTGATTCTAAAATTGAAAATATTAAGTACATCTTCAAATATTCTGAGTAAATCTTGTAAGTTTGGAAAAATAAAAATTATAATATTATGAATTTAGAATTAAAAGGATTTCAATCATTAGGTAGAAATGATACTGAGAGAGATGGAAAAGTAAATTACACTCATATCTTCTTTTTAAGTAACAATAAAACGATAGAAGTCAATACTACCTCATATACTATACAATTTGATGGGTCAGAAATATATAAATATGTAAAAGATCCTGAACTTAAAGACACTCTTTATGATAAAAAAACTATTGAACCATACACAACGATTGATATAGAAGTGGATGAAAAAGACAAAAATATTTGTATCCAAACAATAAATCTTATTATGGATTGTTCACAAAAATTTGGTCTTGAGTCAGAAGGAATAGACTATATCTCTAAGTTAGAGATAGATGAAATAATGGAAGACACTGACAATGAAGATTTCTCAGAATGTTGTTATGAATGTGGTGAAGATAGAGAAGAAGAATGTGAATGTGAATGTGAGAATGGATGTGAAGAACATCCAGATTTTTGTGGATGTTAATAAACTCTAGAAAACAACGACGGTCACGGTATAAATATTGATAAACTATGGATCCATTTAAAACATTAAAACTAGGGAATAAGTATTCTAAGAAAGATCTGTCAGATTTATTAGAACAACGTACACTATCATTAGTTAGAGAAGGATTATATCATTGTAAAAACTCTGACTCTACCCTATTCTTTGTTGATCTAGAAAAGAAAGGTAAAGAAGATCGATTTCATTTTGATGATTTTTTTGAAGGTGATTTTTTTCATTGGGATTCACAGACTACACAACATATTAATTCACCTAAAATTCAAGAAATTGTAACTGGTCAGAGAACACCTCATCTATTTATAAGAATTCAACCAAGAGTTAAAAATCAAACACAACCATTTATCTATTGTGGTAGATTAATTTACTCAGAATATGAAGAAAATACATCTAAACCAGTACATATTATTTTCCAGAATATTGATTATGATGATCATACAGAAAATGAAGATCTAATTGATGTTTACAGATGGAAACCATCTAAAATTGGTAAAACAACAAAGTCAAAAATTACTAAAAAGGATGTGATCTCAAATAAGAGAAAAACTAACTATAAAAAACCTAATGAGACAGAAAGAACAGGGTTAGTAGTTTCAAGGGTTGGTCAAGGATATTATAGACAACAGATAATCGAAAAATGGAATGGAACTTGTCCAATTACAAAATCAAATCTAAAAAGTATTCTTATATCCTCTCATATAGTCCCGTGGTCTAAATCAAACGATGATGAAAGATTAGATGTAGAAAATGGAATATTATTATCTCCAAATATTGATTCATTATTTGACAAACATTTAATTAGTTTTGAAGATGATGGATCTATATTAATTTCTGATAAGTTAGATTCTTTAAATAGACAATCTCTAAATATTGATGATAATATAAAGATACCGGTAAGTGAAGGAATGAAAAAGTATCTTAAACGTCATAGAGTAGAATTTAACAAGTAATCTTTTGATCCAATAAAATTTACGATTTACACATCTTGATTTACTAATCGACATCTCCCCCATACTTTTGGAGTTAGTCGATTAAATCGAATATCCTCACGGAAACATCACATGTATTTATGTAGTACTATTAGAAATATAGTATTTGTCAAAACCCCTATGTTCTAACATTCAACATTGAAACCAATTCATAGTACTTAATGGAATAGTTAAAGTGAATGGTAACACTTAAAAATCAATCACAAGAATTTACAATTTAAATAAGGAAGTTTTTGGATCTAAATCGGTGAAACCAAATTACTCAACCGTAACCGATTTGGCTAAATTTCTTGGTTGATCAACATTACATCCTCTTAAAAGTGCAATATGATAAGATAGTAATTGCAAAGGAATATTAGAAAGAAGTGGAGTTAACTCTTCAAAACAATTCGGAATTTCTATGCAGTAATCAGCTAGTTCCTTAACCGTTTTATCGCCCTCAGTTACAATTGCTATAAGCCTACCACCTCTTGCTTTTACTTCTTGTATGTTGCTTACCACCTTTTCGTAATTTCCTTTTTTTGTTGCAATAACAACAATCGGCATATCGTCATCAATAAGCGCAATTGGCCCGTGCTTCATTTCAGCAGCAGGATATCCTTCCGCATGGATATAAGAAATCTCTTTTAGCTTAAGCGCTCCTTCCAATGCAACCGGGAAATTGTAACCCCTTCCTAAATAAAGGAAGTTAGTTGCATCCTTAAATTGCTGAGCAATTATTTCAATCTGGCTATTTGTTTTTAATACTTTTTCAACTTTTTCAGGAATCAATTCCAACTCCGTTATAATTTCATGATAATTGGTATTTGAAAGCATTCCTTTTTGCTTCCCAATCCTAAGAGCCATTAAAGTAAGTACCACAACTTGAGTTGTAAATGCCTTAGTAGATGCCACCCCAATTTCTGGACCAGCATGAGTATAACTTCCTGCATGAGTTAACCTAGGAATTGAAGACCCTACCACATTACAAATTCCTAAGATAGTTGCTCCTTTTTCTTTTGCTAACGCTAAAGCCGCCAAAGTATCAGCAGTTTCCCCCGATTGTGAAATAGCTAAAACAACATCCGTTTCACGGATAATAGGATAACGATACCTGAACTCAGAAGCATATTCCACCTCAACCGGAATTCTTGCAAAATCTTCAAATAAATGCTCGCCAATTAAACCAGCATGCCATGAAGTACCGCAAGCAACAATAATGATACGATCAGCATTCATTATTTTTTGCTCGTAATCCGAAATACCCCCTAGTTTTACCTCTTTATTATCAGGGTTAATTCTCCCCCTCATAGTATCACGGATACTTTTAGGTTGCTCGTAAATTTCTTTAAGCATAAAATGAGGGAAACCATCTTTTTCAATAGTATCTAAACTCATTTCTAACTCATGTATATAAGGAGTTTTGCTTTCGTTTGCAATAGTTTTAATCTCTAAAGATTCTCCGCTATTTATACGAGCAATTTCACCATCTTCCAAATAAACTACCTCATTAGTATATTCAATAATAGGTGTAGCATCTGATGCAATATAATATTCATCACGCCCAACACCAATTACTAAAGGAGAACCTTTACGAGCAGCAATAAACTCATTAGTAATTCCTTCCTCCATCACCACAATTGCATATGCACCAACCACCTCATCAAGAGCAATTCTTACCGCCTCAAATAGACTAACATTTTCTTGATTTTTAATATCTTCAATAAGGTGAATTAATACTTCCGTATCAGTATCACTTTTAAAAGTATGTCCTTTTGTTTCTAAAGCAGTTTTTATAGATGCGTAATTTTCAATAATCCCATTATGAATAATTGATAATTTTCCATCACCAGAATTATGTGGATGAGAATTTACTTGATTAGGTACCCCATGAGTTGCCCATCTTGTATGCCCAATTCCTATTGAACCACTCGTATTTTTACCTGAAGAATAGGCTTCTAAATCAGAAACCTTACCTTTTTGTTTTAAGGTAGCAATCCCGGAATCACTTCCTATTGCAACACCTGCAGAATCATACCCTCTATACTCTAAACGCTTTAATCCTTTAATGATAATTTGATAAGCATCTTTACTTCCTACATAACCAACAATTCCACACATATTTTATAATTCTGAATAATGAATAGTAATTTTAATATCCTTAGAGAGGATTGTTCTGTTTGCATTAATAGCAGCACCAGCAGGCATTAAATATAAATCGTTTGTATATGATGAATTATTTAATAATTGGTAAAAATATCTAGTGATATTAAAAGAGTAAATATCTCCATCTAATTTACCACCAAAATGCGTTTCTCCTTCTATAGTAAAGTCAGTTAGGAATACATTGCTTCCTTCATTATCAACACGGACTAAAACTAATTTTTCGTGTGCTTCATATTCTGATTGTGAACCTGATTCCACATCAAAATCAATAGTGACTTTATTGATTACTTTACCTTCTAAAGTGTCTTTTATAACATCTAAATCTCCTAAAGTAATTTTAGCTTTATAACCTGCCATTGATTGCAAATGAACATTAGAATCATCTTCAATTATAGCATTGTTATTCTTTTCATTAAAAAGATTAATTCTTGCCGCATCACCGCCTAATTCAAAATCTAATGATAAGGAATCACTATCCTCATTATGATAATAGATTTTTAAGAATGAGTTTGACCCACTAGGATTTAAATACAACATTGTATTTTCATCTTCATCACATGAAACAGAAAGCCCATTAAAATGTGTTAAAAATGTTTCATTATCTACAAAAGCCTCATTTCCAAAATCATCAAATAGGTCTTGTGCAAAACCTACACTAAGATTAACGTGGAATAAAGGATTTAACTCATCTGTATTTAACATAAAAGATAAAAACAAATCTTCTCCATTATCAAAATCAGAGAAATTTGAATAATATATTGAATCCTTATATATTGGCTGATCTAAGCGTCTAATCATTAAATCATTATTAAATTTTTCTAATTCACCATAATATCCAGAATAAGTATAAGACAACACAACTGAATCAACAAAAGCACTATCTCCTAAATCAGTATTGTTTTCCTTCAATAGGATTTGAGTATAAAACCCAGCATAGTTATCTGTAAAGGTAGGGTCATCAGAAATATTTCCTAAAATCAAATTAAGCGCTTCATCTGTTCGTAAAGAATCTTCCGATTCAGTAGCTGAAGAGATCCCTTCAAAATTTGCACTACTAATTAGAATGTTATCTGATGTGGGTTGTACTTCTAAGCCAATTGTATTTGGGTCAGTACATGAAACTGCAATTAAACCTACTAATAGGCTTAATGAAAATATTTTATTCATTTTTTATTCTTCTGTAATTACTACTTCTTCCTCCTCAATAAATTGAGCATAAAAATCTTGGTAAGCATCAATATAATCTTCCTCACCAGGATATTCC
>Ga0206124_10000930_pt1 | contig 23675 bp, 15 predicted proteins | sample Helgoland_Spring_3_FD_148671 | JGI IMG/M metagenome (GOLD analysis project Ga0206124, IMG submission 148671) | Pelagic subsurface seawater microbial communities from Kabeltonne, Helgoland, North Sea - Helgoland_Spring_Bloom_20160321_2 | ecosystem: Environmental > Aquatic > Marine > Epipelagic ... | reverse complement strand
TAATAGCAGTAAAGCAAAAGGCAGCAGTAGCGGTGGTAGAATGCAGAACAAAAGTAGCGCGAATAGCGATAGAATGCAAGAAGTTCCGAGCGATAGTAAGGAAGCGGCAAAAATGGCGACGAAAGCTGCGACGAGTTTTCGAGAAAATGGCGCGTTTTCCCCGCAGGCGGTGTTGAGCAACTCCTTCTCAAAGGTGACCATTGGAGGTGAAAGCAACAACATCAACGGTAGTGGTAGTCCGTTACCCAGCGCGTCTGCCTTTAACGTCGGTTACAACTTTACTACCGACGGAAGACCAATCCCGCGAATAGTAAACGGCGAAGGTGCGCGAAAACCGTATAAGAAGTTTGCCGTCGTGAAGTCACCGGGTTCGCCAAAGTCGCCAACAACAACGGGCAGTAGTGCAACAAATGCGTTCGGTCGCGCGATGGGATCGTCGCCTTCGAGGAATAGTCCTTCGTCCGAGAAAGAGATGGAGAAAATGGTAAACGTAGAAAAAGATGTGAAAGCGTATAAACTCGAAGCGAACGGATTGTTTCAAGAAGCTTCTTCTTTTGTGAATCAAGATAAAGACGAGCAGGCTTTGAAGAAGTTCCGCGCGGCTCGAGATACGTACACGCGCGCAATAATTATGCTCGAAAGCATTGCGCCGTCCCCGGACAAACACGGTAGTTTTTCGCCGAGTAGAAACAACGGCAGCGGCGCGCCGTTTCTTCCCACGAGACAGCTGTTAGGCAGAGAAGCGGGGACACTTTTGAGCAACCGAGCGGCATCGACGCTGATGGTTATACAAATAGAAGAATCGAGAGAACGAGCGAAGGAGATGGACGGTAAGTACACGCCGGATATGCTTTGGAAGTATCGCCAGAAAATCCAGGAATGCATCGATGATTGCATGCGCGCGAGAAAAGCGGATGCGACCTACATGAAACCGATTTTGCGTCAAGCGAAATGTCACGAGCGTCTGGCTGATTTTACTGCGGCGTGTGCGTGTTATACTACGATTGTTTCGAGCTCGAAAGCTTCGGAGAAGGAAAAAGAAGAAGCGCGCGTAGAGCTCGAGCACGCGAAGCGTTTGAAAATAATCTCAGATGTGACGTATCTCACCGACGCGAGACGCGCTTTGAGAAGAACACCCATAAACGGCGGAGAAAGCTTCGTGCAGAACGAGTTGTTAGTGAAATCGGCGATAACAGATGCGACGGATATTGAGGGCAGGGCGACGCACATGCCGTTGGACACTCGACAGCTCGTGGCGTGCTTGAAAATAAACGCGCTCATGATTTGCGGACAGTATAAAGAAGCATTAGAAACGTTGGAATCGTTCGACTTTTTCGCCCCGTTATCTCCGACAAAACCAAAAGGAACGAGGAACAAACACTCTCCTCCTCGCGTGGTCGAACCGGAAGACGATATGGCGGTCAGAGAGAACATAATCGAGATGACTTTGTTGCGCATAGTCGTGCACTACGGATTAGGTGACGTGGACGATTTGGAACGGTTCGCGAAACAAACGAACGGTTTCACCGGTCCAACGTTTGGCGGCTCAGAAACTGGTGAACCTGGAGGAGATGGCCCTGAGCATAAAACGTTCACCATGTTAGACACGTTTAACGCGATTCGTCCCGACTCCGGAGCTATCTTTGCCGTTCTGAAAGATCAATACGACGCGCGCATGTGCGGGAACTCCGCATTCTCGAGTGGCGAGTACGACGAGGCCGAGATGCACTACACGAAGTGCATCGCGGCGTCTAATTCGTCGTTATCGAAACAGTTTGTTAGCGCCATTCTGTGTAACCGCGCTGCTGCGCGTATGGGTGCGCAGAAGTACATCGACGCCATGCTCGATTGCGGTCGCGCCATCATTCTCGACCCGACGCGCGCGAAAGCGTACTCTCGTCGCGCGGCGATCTTCTCGCACTTGCGTTTGTTCGACAAGTCTTTAGAAGATTTGAACATGTACGAGAAAACGGCGGATGCGAACGGCGACGTCAAGCAAAAGAACGACGCCAAGAGTCGCGCGAAAGAGTTGAAAGCGGTGGAAATCAAATTGGAACAGCAGTACGGCGAATCCGCTCCAATACACGCTCGCGCCATACTCGGTTTCTCCGACGACTCGTCCACCACATCTCTGAGCGACAGCGACATCACGAAAGCGTTCAAAAAGTTATCCTTGCGCGCGCACGCGGACAAAGTCTTCCACCCGAACGAGCTCCCGAGCCATTTCGTCGCCGGGAACGAGGACGTGCTCAAACTGCTCACCGAAGACGCAAACAGAGTTTTCAACCATCTCAACGTCGCGAAAGACGCGTTAAAAACCTCCGCCGACCGACGTTCCCACGACGCCTCTGAGTACCAATGGGACAGCACGGTCTCCGTCCAACGACGCCGCGCGTCCTCGAGCTCGAACTCGGCGGGAAGCCGCCACGGACGCCCTTCGGCGCGCGATTTTTACTCCTCAAACGCGGAGGACGCCATGTTCTACAACTCCTTTTACGAAAGTCAAAGCGCGTTCTATACCAGCAGAAACGCCCAAAATGGTGGTCAAGGTGGTCCGTCCTCGTCCTCGTCCAGAGGAGGAGGAAGGACAAGCGGCAGTGGAAGAAACCGAAGAGGCGGTCATCGCAGGTAAAAAAAATGTCTACGAGAGAGAGAGACTGAGAGAGAAAAAATTAAGTAGAATTGTGAAATGGCAGCCTTTCCACACAAAAAACATCACAAGATACAAATTTCATTCACGTACTCCTCTTCTATGCTTTATAATTCTATTTAAAAGATGGGCGGGACGCACAAATCCGGCCACGCGGCGACTGTCGCCGAGGCTGGTCGCAAAGCCGAACTCGCCCGGGATTATTACGAGGATACGAAAGCGAAGGAGTTGAAAGAATTGGATAAAAAAGAGGTGAAATTGTTGGACGAATTGCGAAAGTCGTTAAAGACGACGGATTCGATTCCGAACCGGACGAGCATGCTCGTGAAAAGAATACGAAGAGGAAAAGAAGACGACGAAGAAGAAGACAACGGAGGAAAAGAAGGAGTTTTGCGAACGAAAACGAAAGGACGCGACCGCGACGACGACGGAGAAAAGGAAGAAAAAGAAACGATGATTTTGAGAGATGAGAAGACAAAGACAAAGACGTACGTCTCGAAAGCCGACAGAAAGCGGCTCAAGAAACGACGACGAGAAGAACAAAAAGAACAACACCAAAACCACACAACACACGCGAGGAAAAGGATAGAGTGACGACGACTCGTTTTTAAAGTAAATATATAGAAAGTAGACACTGTGAGTAGAGACAATAATACTCGTAAACATTAAACATCGTAAACGCGAGAACGCTTAAAATATCTCTCCTTTTTGCTCCAAATCTCTGGATTTGAATCGTCACAAAAAGTTGTAACAAACGTTTAAAAAAGCAAACAAACATCATGGGCATCGGCGATATCGTGACCGAGAAGAAGAAGCAGGTAGACGAGTGGTTGAAGAACCAATCTCTGCCGGTGGAAATTGCCGCGATTTCGGCCGGGAGTGCCGTGCAAGGTACGCGCGAAAGAGATCTCTTTCTCTCGTTTCATCTCTCTTTCTGGCGGCGATGTTGATCAGATTGTCGTTAGAAAACCAACAACCTTTTCCGCGTTCTCTCTCTCTCTCTAACGCTCTCTCTCTCTCTCTTCTTTTGTGACGAACAAACAGGTGGCGTGCTCGGCTTCGTGCTCGGGACGGTGAACAAAAACCTCGCGGAACAAGCGGCGACGAACCCGGCGATGGCGAATCAACCGGCGATGTCCGGCGCCATGTCGGGACCGCCGCACGTGTTGGCGGTGAACTTAGCGGTATTTACCGCCGTCCAAGGCGGGTTGACGTGCTGGATTAAGAAGATGAACAAATTTTCAGAGATTGAAACCGGGATGTTGGCTATGTTTGGCGCCGGCGCGGCGCTGTCGGTGTCGTCGAGTTTGAGCGGGCAGAAGGCGGCGTTTGGAGGGCAGGACGCGGCGATACCGGAAGGGCCGATGCAGATTGCGCAAGAGGCGGTGAAATCGGGCGTTTTGTTTTCGCTCTTGAACGGGGCCTTTATGAAGATTGGTCAGTCGTTTTCTGGGAAGAATGAAAAGACGGACGTGTTTTATTCGCACGCGGTTGGGATGTTGACGGCGCTCGGGTTGGAGAAGTACGAGAAGAATTTTAAGAGAGGGTTGTTGACGGACGATTGTTTGCTTTTGTTGAACGATAACGCGTTGCAAGAGGTACGAATTCCGCCGGGACCGAGGTTGAAGATTTTAAATTACGTGGCTGGGATGCGCGTGGCGCAGCAACAGCAGCAACAGGCGATGAGTTTGGCCGTGAAACCGTAAAATGAAGAATCATATAAATTTAGTAAACGATGCGAATTGAAATAACAACAAGATATATATTAGAAACCAAACGCGAACGAGAGAGAGAGAGAGAGAGAACGCAGTAAAACAACAATAATACACAGTAACATTATTTTAGTATTGAGGATGATGATAGTACGATTTATATTAAGTAAGTAAGTACAAATTGGAAACACAGAGTTTTTTCGTCGTTTCACCATCTCGTCGAGCGAGCTTCTTGCAGAACCTTCTCGTCTCGAGCTTTTTTATATTATTTTCAATCAACTTTTTTTCGGAGGTGGTGGTAATAAAAGGAAGTACGCTTAACACTTCTTCAACTTGGGAAGCGTAAACTTGTGGCGTAAAGTGGACGTCGTCACGGAGGCTTCCGTGACTCTGCCGACTTGTTGGTCGGTGTTCGCCCATCGAAACTCTTCGTTCTTGGAGCCGTTGTACCCGACTCTTCGTAACCGTCTCTTTTCGAGTTCAACGCGCTCTTCGCGACGTTTCAACCCAGCACGCATCGCTTCAAAGAACATGAAGAATATGGCAGAGTTGATACCGTTCGAGAATGCACGAGGGCCGACACCAGTAAAGTACATGGGAAGTTTGCCCTTGATAAAGCCAGCCGGCGCTTCTTTCCATACGCCCACAATGGCGCCGCCAAAAGATGGTCTCGCAGCGGCGTTACACATCATGCGCGTCTTTACGACGTCCAAAGGCGTCGTCGCAGCAGCTGCGACGGATCCAGCGATCAAACCCATGGAGATGTCTGCAAAAGCATCGGCTTCATCGTCGTCTTTGTTGAAAAAGTTGCGATGCATCGTTCGCAAAGTTTCGTAAGCCGCAAATTTGACCGCCATGTCTGGGATGTCTTCGAGCAAAGTCGGCGCGTACCCCGTAAACAAACCTCTCCAGCCGGCAGCTTTCGTGATTGTCCCCGCGGCAGCAAAGACGTTCGGGTATACTCCAGCTTGCACGGATCGAATACAAACCGCGGCGGGTACTTTGACCAAGGAGGAACCCAAGGCGCCGATACCGCCAGCCACGAAAGCAGTCTTGGAGACGGAGTAGTCGGAATATCGTTCCAACAATTTCTTCGCGGCGCCGTAGAAAGCAAAGTAAGTGCCGATAGCAAGTCCAGCTCCACTCGCGGCACCGAACACGCCTTTATAAAGCACGGAAAACTCTTTGCCGACGGCTGAAGCGCCTCGAGCCAACGCGACGCGTTTGCTTCCGCCATTCGCCATGAAGGCGCTCCCGACGCCATATTTACCCGTGGATACCGCCTTAGCCGCTTTCTGCACCGCGGCAGCTTCCTGTGCAGCTTTCCCCTTGCCAGCTAACGCTTGCATGCGGACCTTGACGGTATCGAGTGGGTGAATCGTCGACTGCGACGCGGCACGAGCGCAACCGCCCGCGATAACGTCGTTCACCGGAATGACGTTTCGCAACGTAATTTTCGGCGGCGCCGAAGCCGGCGCTACCGAAGCTTCGACGTACCCAGACTCGGCAACTTTCGTCGCGGCGCCGCCTCCGGATGGTCGTTGTAATCTCGCCATTTTATTTTTTTTTCCTTTTTTTTGTTTTGTTGTTGTTGTTGATTATATATATATGTAATAATATAGTAGTTTTTCTTCTAAAGTAGTAGTTGTTCGTTCTGTCGTCCAACTAGCGTCTTGAAGTGTTTGTGTGTTATAAACTTCTTCTTCTTCGACCAGGATATGTATGTAGATTAGTAGTGATACAGCGATTTATATAGTAAGCGAGCCTCTGAAACTATTAAACTAAACGCGAACGTTAAGATTGTAGTTGCTGACGCGCTCGCCAATCGCCGTTGACTTCGAAAACTTCGAAGACACCACCTCCTCCAATAAACACCTCCCCAACGAAGATAAACTCAAGCCTATTCCCGTCCTCTTATCTGGTGGTTCCGGGTGTAAAGGTTGTAAGTTTTTGTCGTAAAGATTAAACTCTTCTTTTCTCCACAAATGTTCTTGCTTATGCGCCAGCGATTCCAAATAGAGATCTAAAACTCTGACTTGGATTTGAAATCTCGGTTGTTGTTGGAACGATTTGAGATTTCCAGTTTCTCGCTGGTAGTACTGTTGCGCGCTTAAATTCCAGACGGAGTTTGCGTCTCCCGGGACTAAAACGACGGACCAGAGAAGGACCTGTTGTTAAGATTGATCATTTTCGATGATGATGGTGATGAATCACGTGTCAGTCAGAATACAGCCGTCGCACAAAGGAAGAAGAAGTGAAAGAAAAAAGTCAACACTTTTGAATCCAATCTTTGAATTTTTGAACGTTTGAAAAGACTTGACGAGTGGCGATATTTGCTCTTCCCAGCGCATTCGAATGAATGAAAACAACGCGCGGAATCCGCCTCGAAAACGGTACTCGCGACCATCGCGCGTGGAAGAAAACGAGAAAATATCACTCGTCGACTGTCTCTCCAATCAATCGACGTCGTCTTTCGCGAATATGTGCGTACCTCTAACAGCGCTAAGAACAAAAGCGAATAAAAAACACAAACTCTTTTCGAGCGCAAGTGATTCAAGACAGACGAACACGTTATGATGTCGTTGTTCTTTTTGTTTACGCGCATGGTTGGATCGACATTTAAAGATGGATGTCGACTCGCAAACGGGTAAATAATTAGTCTCGCGTGCTACTTGTGCGCAAACGTTTGCGAAAAAATATTCGTATGTATGTGTTTTCGTTGCGGACTTGCGCGGCGAAAACGATTTTGTGACGCTCGACGCTTCGTTTTTTCTCTCTCGTCTGTGTGGTACTTTTAGGCGGGTGTTTTTTGGTGCCTTGCTCTTTGAGTCAGTTTGGGCGGGAAAAACTGAATACTAATACTACTACTAATACTAATACTAATACTAATACTACGCTTTAGTCGTTCTGCTGCTATCTATTTTTGACTCCTCGTCGTCGTCGTAGTAGTAGTAGCAGCAGATGTACTACTGTTGCTCGTAATAAACGCGTCCAACTCTTCTCTGTCTACGGGCACGGCTCGACTCAAAACGTCCACTTCGCCTCGTACATTCAGGCACACCTCGTCCTCGACTCTCGCGCCGACGCCGCGGAGACTTTTCGGTAAAGTCGTATCGTTTGGGTCGAAATATAACCCCGGTTCGACGGAGAAACAGACGCCTTTTTCGATGGAAGTGGAGCCTGGGATTAAAGGCGTGTCGTGAGTGTCCATGCCGAGCCAATGGGAGACGGCGTGGGGGAAGTATTGGGCGTATTTGCCTTTGGAGAGGAGCGAGTTTTTGGTGATGGACTCGCCGCCGGTTTGAGACGGGAGCAAGTCGACGAGGACATCGCACGTCGCATCTACGCATGCAACGTGTAAATCGTGTAACGAAACCGGTGTTTGTGAGCGAATATCGCGCTCTAATTTCGCGAGTACCGCAGCTCTCACGTCGCACACGCGATCGTACACTGCTTTTTGGTAGTCGTTGACGAACGAAGCCGTTTCCGAGCCTCCCGCCCACACTCTCGTGATATCCGAGACGTAACCGTTCATTTCACACCCCGCATCCATCAAACACAAATCGTTCGGGTGAATAATTCTATCGTTTTGGTAGTAGTGGACAATAGTTGCACGATTTGAAGCCCCCATGACGGTTGGAAACGCCAATCGATCGGCGCCGAGCGATTTGACCGTATACTCGTGCACGTTCATTAAATCCCTCTCCGTGACCACCTCGTTCGTTCTCGACCTTCTCATGGCCGCTACTATACCTTCTAAATTTGCGCTCGCCGATTTTTGCAACAATATCAACTCGCTCTCCGATTTTCTCCACCTCAACGCTTGCGATTTTGCTTTCAACGCTTGCGTAGGGAACGCGCCGTCGGTGACTACTTTCAACACTTGATTCCCATGCGCAGTCGTCGCAAACCGCTCTTTATCCATAAAAACCTTTCTCGCTGTTGATAAACCACCACTTAAAAACGATGAAGACGACGACGACGACGACTTCAAAACTTTCCTCAAGTATTCTTCCATGCTTTCAATCGCGACCGATTCGTCGCACCCGAAAAACGTCTCCGCCACCTCCGGGTGCGCTCTCCAACCGTTCCAAATCTCATCTCGTTTATCGTACCGTCTCGTAAACAAAACGTATCTCAACGGTGCGTCTTCTCTGTCTTTTATAATCATCGCCGCCGAGTGTGGTTGCATCATCCCGGTAAAATACATAAAATCGGAATCTTGTCGATAACTCGCGTGCGGTATGACTGTGTTCGGGTAATAGGAGACGTCTCCGCTGAGTAAAATCGCGACGGCATTTTCCGGTAAAAGTTTCCCTAACCTGGTTCGTCTGGACGCGTATTCACTTTTCGAGATTCCAGGGGTTAAGTCATCATCCCCACTGAACAAGTGCGGGTGCGTTTGGAACGTCGGTTGGCCGATGTGGTTGATGATGTCGCTTTTGAGCGACGACGCATCGTATCTGTTTTCACCCCGGGAAGAAGAAGAAGAAGAAGAAGGAACCGCTGGCTCCACGTGCGCCGCCGCGGAGGAGGACGAGGAAGAGGACGAGAAGAGAGGAGAAGATTCCGAGGAGGTGGACGCGAAACGAGAGCGCAACGCGCGGCGGAGGACGCGAGCACTGGACATGTCTTTAGAATTCGTTTTCACGAATGAATTTATGGGGAAAAGGAGAGTTGGATTTCACGAACAATTCGCTCTCGTTATGCGCGGCTATCTATAAAGACAAAGCTATACTCTAACGACTAAAGACGCAAATTACCGCCCGCACAAATACATGAACTACCAATTTTCAGGCACGAAGATTTTCCTCGCGCTTTCTAGCACCCCGAAAAACGCGCCACCGCCTAAGGAGATCCACAGGACTCGAGGACTGGCGCCTCGGAACAACGCCTTGGCGCCTTCCTCTCTGACGATTCTCGTGCCGCAATCCACGACGCCTTTGAGCGGGCTGATCGTGCACGTATCCGTCATCAACCTGGTTTTGATGACGTCTAACGGCGTGGTGACGAATCCAGTGATGCCCCCTGCGGTGGCGCCTAAAATTGTCGCCTCCGCGCGACTGACTTCGCTCGGCGTCCGTCCTCGCCACTTGGCGTAGGAAATCTTCGCCTCTTCGTATAAACTAAATTCGATGGCATCGAACGGTAAATCCCGAATTAAAAACGACCCGTATCCGACAAACAACCCGGTGATACCGCTTGCCCGTAAAATCCCTCCTAAACTTTGCACTTTATTCCCAGTTTGCGCTCTCGTCTTGATCACTTCCGTCGGCACTCTCACGATACTCGACGCCAAACACCCGGTCGCGCCGGCGGCGAACATCGCCGCGTAATTTTGCTCCGGCGGTAACGTTCGCTCTAAATATCGCTTCGTAGGTTCGTACGCGAGGAAAAACACCCCCGTGGCTGGCACGCACCCGGCGATGTTCTTCGATAATCCGTTGAACACGCCTTTGAAGAGATTCGCGTTGCCTCCTCCTCCTCCTCCTCCTCCTCGAGCGGCTTGCAAACGCGTTTTGATGGTATCCAAAGGGTAGAACAAAGTTTCCACGAATACGCCGGCGCAGACGCCGGAAACGGTTAAACCGAGCAGCGTTCTCGCTGGGAGCGTTTTCTTCGATTGATGATGATTCGTATCGCGAGGCGTTTCTGTCGTCGTCGTTACCGTCGTCGCCTTGTTGTTCTTCGTTTCGTTCCCCGCGCTGGAATCGGATTTGTTCGACGAAGAAGAAGAAGAAGACGCGAGCGCGGAGGAACGCGCTCGAGCTTCCGACGACGCAAAATCGCTACCAGTAGTACTGTTATTACTACTACTACCACCACTCGCGGTCGTGTTTTGTTCCATCCTCTCTCTCTCTCTCTTTCAGAGAGCAAAAGTGAACTGCTTTTCCCCAAAGTGAAGTGCTCTTAAAAGAGAGAGAAACTATATGATAAATGAGGACGAAGACATCCGAAGCGACTCGATCGTGATGCTCGGCGAAAGCTTAAAGGACGAAACGCCTTTGCTCGACGTGGCGACGGCGATCGAAAGTGCGGTGTTTCACAACGTCAGTGAAGTTCAGTATAAATCTAAAATCCGATTCTTGTGCGCAAATTTTAAGCGGAACGAAAGCGTGCAAAAGGACGTACTTTCTGGAAGGATACAGCCATACGATGTGCTCCAAATGCACGACGAGGAATTCATGACGGACGAGATGAAAACGAAAGTCGAGCAAATGCGAGTAAAAATGGATAAACGAAAGGAACGGGCGGTGTTTGCGGATGGCATCGAGAGCGAGAGTTATACCTGTCCAGAGTGTAAAGGGCGAAAGACGAAGTTTATACACCTGAGCGACGCGAGGGACGTGAGGAAAGCGGAGACGTGGGGGAACGCTGATGTTGAGAGCAAGGTTTTAGTCGTGTGCATGGAGTGTAAAAACGAGTGGGTGTGTAGTATATTGTAGAGAGAGGGCGGAATATTGTTGTATGTCTAGTAGTATTTAGTCTAGTTGCGTACTATTTACACAAGGTGACGAAATCGTAACCGACGATGAATTTCCCGTCTCTCCGAATCGTCCATCGCATGGCGTCGTCCCAAACGGTCGCGTTTTCCGGTTTGTTTCCGTCTAAGGCTTTCTTCATGAGCTTTTGCCAGAACGCGTCGGCGTCGAGTTTACCGTCGTTTCCGCTCTTCTTTAAGAGTTTCTTGGCGAGCGAAGACCAAGGCGCTTTTTTTGCTTTCCTCTCGTCCTCGTCGTCTTCGGGGACGACGTCGTGGTCGAGCGCGACTTTTGTGCCTTCGAAATCGTGACCGACTTCTTTCCCAGAGCTGCTGAGTCCGAGACCTCTGTGCGAGGATTTCGTCGTCGCGGTGAGGTGCGCCCGTTCGAAGAGTTCGATTTGCTCGTCTTCGGTAAAGCCGAGTTTGTCTTTGTTTTCGTTCATCGCGTCGTTATTACCTGTCGCGTTATACCCGTCGCTGTCTTTCCCGCATCCTTCTTGACAAAACCCAAACGCATGTCCCCACCAATCTCTCGGTTTCGGAGGAAACGTAAACTTTGTCGTCATCATTTCGTCCGAAGGCGAACCTTCTTTGTCGCTCTTTTTACTACCATCACTCTTTTTATTCTTCTTCTCCTTCTTCGACGATTTCTTCTTTTTCCTCTTTCCATCGTCGTCGTCGTCATCTTTCTTCCTAATAACGTCATCATCTACTTTTTTTCTATCGTTGCTCGCATCGCTATCTTTCCTATCGTCGTCTGAATCGTGATTCGCTCTCACTTCTTCCAAGCCGCCAAACGCTCCGCCGCCTAAAATCGCGTTCAAATCGTCGTAGCTATACTCCCGCATTTTCTCCCGCTCTCGTTTATGATATCTCCCCGTGTGTCCAACCGCACTCCTCGGCCGTTCCGGAACGTCTTCTTCTGCTTTCTCCTCCTCCTCTTTCTTCCGCTTCTTCTTCTTTTCCTTCTTGTCTTTCTTTTTGTCTCCTCCTCCTCCTTTACTCCCATCCTCGTCATCCTCGTCAAAGTCTTCTTTCTTCGTGTAATCTTCCAGTCCTTTCAAAACGGCATCAAAATTCTTCGCGTTCCTGGTCCAATCCGCGCCGACGACGCCGGTGGTATCTCTCCTGTCCGTCCCTAACCCGCTGTTGTGTTCTCGTCTCGACGCGTGTAAATGTTTCTTCAATCCGCTCTTGTTCGGGCCTAAACCGGTACCTTCTCGCCAGCCTTGCTTTTTGAGGATGCGCATGCCGAACGAGTGGACGTCTATGCCTTGGTATTTTTGATTCTCGATAGATACGGTGGTGGTGGGGGTGGTGGCAGCGGTGGCGGCGGCGGCGTTCGAGAATCCCATTTTGGTTTCTCCCGTTCTGGGGGCGGCGGATTGGAGAAAAGAGAGAGAGAGAGTTGCGACTGAAACCAATACTAAATTCCTTCGCGCGAGGAGGAGAGCGCACAAAACCGCGACTTCCTCGAGCGAGAAAACTTCGAGCGAGTGTCTGTCTGCGATGAAACCTTTTTCCGCCCAAGAAAGGTCCGCGAGTGTTTGCCTTTTTTTATGTCGTGCTTTTCCAAAAAGGAAAGCATTCGTTCTAAAATTCGTCTATGCGGCTATAAAATACTATCGACGTTTCTCTATTAAAATCTCTCGACTTTGTCTCACGAAAAGAGCGCTCTGAGCTTTGCCTCTGCGTGCAACTCTTCGCTTAGCTTTTCTGTAAAGTCTTGGACGGCGTCTGCGTGTAATCGCGGCTTTTTCTTTGGCATCGCGAAGGATCGCTCGAAGGCGTCCGCGGCGGCGACTTCGGCGCGAACCAGATTCCGAAGCGCGTTTTCTTCGGCGGTTTCTCGATTATCTTCGTCGCGCTCGTCGATGAGAGTATTGTCGTCGTCGTCGTCGTCGTCGTCGTCGTGATGATGGTTATTGATTATGTGAGGAAATCTTTCTTCTTCTTCGATTTCGCCAGCAGTTGTGGGGAAGTGCAAAGAGATTGATGGATATCCAGCCGACCGCGTTGGAGATAAATACGAGAGAGGACTTTGCCTACGTTTCTTCATAGTACTCCTTCCAATTTCGTTCGTACGTTTCTTACTACTCAAGGAAAGCAACGAGTGCGTATACGCGTCGTCTCGGACGTACGCTTTCACATCAGACGTGCTCGCGTGCAAAGTGAGCGCTCGCGATTCACACAGCGAAAGCGCCGTTCGCACGCAATCAAATCCAGCGCGTTGGAGATGTCGTCTCGCGGCGCCGATGAATTCCGAGTCTTCCAACACTGAAACGTATCGAGATAAGGTTTCAAAAAAGTTTTTGTTGTTTTCCGACGAATCCACCGGCGGTCGCGGAAGTTTTGCCCTTTCGAGTTGGTCGATCAAATACGGCACATCTTTACGCCAAAGCGGATCAGGGACATTCTCAAAGAATATTCTCTTCTCTTCGTTCGCGTACGCGCCCGATAACTCGACGTACGGCCAGAAATCGTTATCTTCCTCGCACGCCTCTCGAATTTTTCTCTTCACGTTATCGATGGCTTCGTTGAAACAATCGACGACGATTTTGAAGTCCGTCAAGGAGGGAGGATTCTCCCCAGCGTCTCGTGCGTTTGAAGAATCTGCCAATACTTTTCGTTCGAAATCGGTCGCGACGGGGGCAAATTCGTGTTCGAGCACTTCCGCGAGCGAAGTTTCCACGCGATTTGGAATACCGGTGAACGCCTTTCCGCATCTTTTGATCTGGTTCTCGAGTTCGCGATTGATTTTTTCAATGAACGCGGCGTCTTTCTTCTCCATCGTAGATTCCTCTCCTCCGGACGCCGCCGCCGAGGAAAAGCGCGCCAACGCATCGTCCACGCGCATAATCAACGCTGACGATGGAACTCCCGCCTCTCTGAACGCTTTTTCGATCAATTTCTTGGATGAACTTGTGCTGTGATCTTTACTTGACGCAGCGATGACTAAAAGTGGTGCATTTCCACGCTTTGTCACGGCGGCGAAACGTTTCAATCGATGCACTTCGTTTCTCGAAATTTCCTTCATTTTCGTTCGCGGATTTTCGTATAGGGACGAGCAATCGAGAACAAAGCAGCCGGCGGAGAGACCGGCGACTTGTTCCTCGTACTTTTGCTCTTCCATTTCTTCGTCTTGTTGCGAACGTGGCGTCCAAGATTTACCCGGAATGTCTCTGATAATTATCCAGTGAAACGGCTCTCGCATTGAAAGCTTTGACGCGTACGACGCTAGAACTGTGCCTTCTTCTTCGCTACTTTTGTTCGTTGCCGCCGCGCTTTTGGATAATTTTGCGCGCAACCAAGCCGCGACGGCAACAGCATTTGGTGATCTCGTACCTCTGTGTACAGAAGGAGGTTCGTATTCCGCACCACTACACAGAACTAATTTCCAAATGCGCGTCTGTCTCGCTTCTCCTTTTCCGGGTGCGGCAAACGCGCGAGTGGATTCTAAAATTTTCGGCACATCGAGCGGTCTCGCGAACGAGGAAGAGACGTCAACGAGCGTCGTCGTTTGTATTGCGAGCGCGCGAAAGTACGCTCCATCTTTTTCTTCTCTCTTGCTTCTTGTTTCCGTCGGTATCGACGACTCAACGTTTCTTTTCTTGAGCAAGTTACGCAGATCGTCGTTCGCCGGAGCTTGCTGCTTCTGTTGAGTGTAAAAGGTTGGAGAGGCAAACGTCGAAGGTGACGATGACATCATGGACAAGGCTTTCTCTTTCCTCCTCGTCGCGATTCTCTCGTCTTTTCTTGTTCGCCAACGCCACAAGAACAGTTGTAAAATCGCTTTTCGATTCTTCCGAAATCGGCGCAATCGAATCGCTTCCAATCGTTCTCTCTCTTTGCGTTCTTCCTCGGCTTTCCTTCGCGCCAGTTCAGCTTGACGTCTTGCCTCTTCGCGCCTCTTCCGTTCTTCTTCTAAACGTAACTGTTCAGCTCTTTCAGCTTCCAGACGTATTCGTTCCTTCTCTTGACGCTCGCGCTCCAGCTTTTCTCGATACTCGCGTTCAAGCTTTTCTTCGCGCTCCCGAATCTCTTCCTCGCGTTTCTTCGCCGCTGCTTCCTTCTCGGCGCGCTCTTTCTCAGCTCGCTCCTTTTCGAGATGAATGCGCTCTTCTTCTTGTTTTCGTCTCAATTGTGCTTCTTTTTCTTTGCGTTCTTTTTCTATGCGTTCTTTCTCTTTGCGTTCTGCTTCAGCCTTTGCGCGAGCTTCTTCTTCGCGCTTCGTTGCCTCGAGCGCCAGGCGGGCTTCCTCTGCCTTCTTCGCTTCAATTGCAGCTTTCGCGCGTTTTTGTTCCGCTTCGACTCTTTGGATCTTCTCTCGCAGTTCTTGCGCTTCTTTTTGTTTCTTTGTAAGCTCGGGAAATTGTTGTTGCTGCTGCTGCTGCTGTAACTGCTGCTGCTGCTGCTGTAACTGCTGCTGTTGCCCAACCGGCAGTTGCTCCGTAACCTTACCTTCCGAAGCAATTTCATCGTGTCTAACGATAAACTGTCGATATTTGTGATTGATATTCGTTCTCACGAGGGGCGACTTTTTCGTCTCGAAATCTTCGCTTGGATGCGAAAACGTCGTTGTGCGAAACTCGACACACTTCCCGTCCTCTCGATGCAGAACAACGCTCAGACCGTGATGCAAACACAAGGCCTCCGTTTCCGTTTCGCTCGCACGGAAAATCCGCGCGAGCTCTTTGATTGGGAACGGACCTTTTGCCATGCTCTGGTTGAACCTTTCGAGCGTTTTAGAACGCATTTTGACGAAATACTTGTGCAGAACGCACTTTTGTACGTAATTTGCTTTCTCGACCAACTTGAAAAATTTCGCGCAGTTCACGTCGATGTACGCGCTTCTGCATTCTAAAGCAAAATTGACCAATGCGTGATTTAATATCGCATTTCTGGCCGATCTTAAATCGCCGAGCATTTCATGCGTGGACACGGAATATCTTCCGTGAGAGTCAATGCGCAACAACAGTTGCAACGCAAACATTTCAGCCTCGTGATCGAGCGGTAACGCTTGCTGCTTTGCGCGATGGTCATCGTATATGTGACGCAACGTCGTCAACGTCTTCGTGAGTTGCTCGACGTTCAAATGCGAATTGTGACCGTCAGGAGATATTGCCGTCGCTGCGTCCTCGCATAATTCGTGCTCAGAAATTATCGCGTAGCGGACCATCTGTTGCAAAGCGCTCGCGGCGAACGCGTCGTACATTTGCTGCAAACTTAAATCTTGTCGAACAGAGCGCAAACGATCCCAAAGAAACTTTGATTTTACGACAAACGCTTCGGGTCTTTCATCGAGAATACGCCACAGATGCGTCATTGTTTTCGCCAAACCAAATTTAGTTCTCACCATGTCTGGTTGTACGCCGTCTACAATGCGCGTGTACTTTTTGCAACACAAACCGACGGACGTTTTATTTCTATTCGATCCATCCACGCGCTCGAAAAGTTCCAAGTCGCCTTCTTCGCTCCGTCGTTGAAGCTCGGATGTTGGACACATTTCGTTACACGTGCCCGTGATGTGCCTTTCAGACGTCGCTTTGTGTAAGTCATCCCCGAAATCGTCAATCGCGGAAGCCGTCATCTTCATCTGTTGCTTTGGAGGTGGCGTTTTCCCAAAAAGAGACGATCCTTGCATGCCGCCACCGAAAGGTGCAGTCTTCGGTAAGGGAGGTGCGGATGCTTTTGTGCCTCCGCCGCTAAGGAAAGGGGAAAATGAAGGCGTTGCAGTAGCAGCCGGTGCTATTCCAGTAGCAGCAAGACCACCACCACCACCACCAATCTGTGTCCGGGGCGTTGGAATTTTCAATCCCGACGCCGTCGTTTTCACGTCGTTAAAGCTTCCGCCACCCATTAATCCTCCTCCGAAAGTGGATTGGTTCTGTGTTTGCGCTTCCTTCTTCTCTCCTCCTAGTTTCGTAGCGGCTGCGTTTCCACCACCGAATGGTGTCGACAAAGACGGAGCGAACGGAGACGGCATTGCCGTCGCGGGAGCAAATGGAGACGCGTTCACGTTCAAATTTTGCTGAGCCAGTTTCGACGCCGGCGCGCCAAAGAGTCCACTCGTATTCGCATTCGCACCTCCACTTCCGAACGGATTGCTGCTTGTATTAGCAGGAACAGATGACGGTATCGAGCTAAACGGCGATGGATTTGCGGCGAACGGCGAGTTATTGTTCGCAGTAGTCGTAGCAGGTCCGCTTCCTCCCCCAAATGTGGATCCAAGACCGCCGCTTCCACCACCAAAAGGCGTAGTACTAGCAGCGGCAGTAGTGGTAGTATTTCCAAACGGACTATTGGTGTTGTTATTCGCATTCTGCATATTCAACGATCCAAATCCGCCGGCTCCTCCTCCACCCGTCGTTCCAAACCCTCCTCCAAACGGAGACGCTGGCACCGCTCCCGCAGTCGTCGTCGTCGTCGCGACGGGAATACCGAAACCGGAACTCGCGCTTCCAAAACCAGTCGCGGTACCTCCACCGCCGCTACCACCAAAAGGACTGTTGTTCGCATTCACACTCGAAGAAGCCCCAAACGGAGACGACAAAGAAGGTGCATTAAATCCTCCGCCTATTCCTATTCCTATTCCTGGCTGCTGATGCTGTTGTTGAGGTTGTTGATTGAAACCACCAAAAGGACTGCTGTTGAAACCTCCACCTCCCGCCGCCGTCGTCGTCGACGTCGTCGCGTTGTTCGTGTTGTTATTCGCGGGGGTCGTTGCGATCCCAAACGGAGAAGGAGCGTTCGCGTTCTGTTGTTGATTGTTTTGATTGAATCCACCGAATTGATTCCATTGCGAGTTGTTGTTATTACTAGTACTCGTATTGTTATTACTCGTATTATTATTCGTGTCAGTGCCTCCCCACATGATGCTGGTTTTTCACTCTCTCTCTCTCTATCTCTCGCGTCTCATCGTGGTGACGCGATTAAAGTCTCTCTCGTCGCTTTTGATGATGCGCGCTTTCTTTGCGCGCGTGAAAGTGCCGAAAAGAACTTCGCACTTTTCAAACCATTCCAACGGGGAAAAGTCTTCATTTTTTGAAAGCATCATCATCATCATCTTCATCAAAAGCGTGATGATGTCGTCCTTCTTTCTACCGACGACGACGACGAGGACGAGGATTACGATTAAGAGCACGAGAAAAACGACGACGACGAGGCAAAACGCGGGAGGAAGAGGAGGAAAAGGAGGATGGAAACAAGTGATTTTGGTGAAAGCTTCCTCCTCGTTCGGGGAAGAAGATGTCGATGGAATAAACAAAGACTCCTCCTCCTCCTCCTCCTCCTCCTCCTATCGCCAACCGTCGAACCAATCGCTGGGCGCGTCCAGTCGACTCGAATCCGTGCACAAGAAACCTCTATTTACGCTCGGCGTATTCGCGGACGCGCAATACGCGGATAAAGAGAACGGCACGTACGGCACACGGAATAAATATTTCCGAGACGCGAAGGAGAGACTGAAAAACTGCTTGAACGAGTTTAGCGAAAACGCGCACGCGCTCGCGTGCGTGATTAATTTGGGAGATTTGTACGACGGGTACAACGAGGATAGCGCCGAGAACTTATATTTCCGAGATGCGTCGAGTTGGTCCGAAGAGGTGAAAGCGAGGAACGTGAAAGAGTTTAACGAGATGGTTGAGATTACGGAGAAGAGTTTAACGAAAGATTTGAAACTGGTGTCGGTGCTCGGGAATCACGACATGGCGGTCACCAGAGAGGTGTTTAAACAGAAAATGAACTTCGGAGAGGATGATTATTATAAAGTAGAATTACCCCGGAATTGGGTTTTGCTTTGTTTAGATACCACCGATATGAATCCGAGGTATGTGGACGAGAACAGCGAGGCGTGGAAAGAAGGACACGCGTGGCTCGCGTCCAAGACGGAGGAGTTTAAGAAAAGAAACGCAAAGCCGTGGTCGGGTGGTATTGCGAGTGTACAATTTAATTGGTTGAAGGAGCAAGTCGACTTAGCCGAAAAGGAAGGGAAAAAAGTCATCGTGTGTTCGCACAACGCATTAGCGCCCGGTTCTGCGAGAGAAGGCATGGTCGCTTGGAACGCGGACGTGATTAGTAGTTATTTTGAATCCAAGTCGGAAACGGTGAAAGTCTGTGTAGCAGGTCACGACCACCCTGGGGGGTACATACAAAGAGGTAACGTGCATTATGTAACAATAGAGGCAATGTTAGAAGCTGACTGCGGAACGTCGTATGGGTACCTCGAAGTGTACGAGCACGAGTGCATCTTACGAGGCGTCGGCGCTTGTAAATCTCGAAGAATGCGCACTTCCGAATGGGGCAGGTTCACCGGCATCGCCAATTTCGGCATGTTAACTGGAGATATCGATGTTATTGATTCTAATGACCCGGAAGAGGAGAAATTAGCGGATTGGATAAACGACCAACTTCGGACGCCATCCTCCGCGTCGTCCTCCTCGGACGACTCGGACGACTTGATTATTAGACGATGATAGTATAATGTATAAAAAGGCGATAGACGATAGATAGTAAATGTATAATAAATGAATGTAATAAGTTTATAGAAATGTGTAATTGTATATGGTATTAAACGAGCAGGTGACGAGGAACAGAGACAATATTAATTTATTCGAAGATTTATTCGTCGGCCGGAATCGTACCACTCGTCCATTCCATCCACTTTGTCGAGTCTTTCCAGTCTGCGTATTGGAACGCATCTTGGTTTTGGAACGACGCCCCGGTGCCGTGCACCCCCATACCTTCCGCACCGTGAGAAAACTCTTCCTTGAAGTTACCCGGCAAGTTGCGTCTTCTCATGTTTTGATCCCATTGACGGTTCCACATGTTGTAGCCGCCTTTGAGACCGACGATGTTCACGTATCCCCACTCGTCGAGCAACTCCAACGCTTGAATCGCGCGGTCTCTGCTGTCAGAGCACGTGATGATAATCTTTGCCTCCTTGTCCGGAAACGTCTGTTCGATCTTCTCTTTGAACGATTCGTTCTTCGATTGCACGTACACCTTCGCCCCGACTTCCGAGTCGTACTTTCTCACCGCGTTAATCAACGGAATGCAATGAAATCGCACCCCAACTTCCTTGTTCTTTCTCGCGGTCGGAAAGTTCCCGACAAACTCAATCTCCGCGTCCGATCGAACGTCCAAAACATCGTAACCATCCGCCGCGAACAAGATCATCCCTTCCAAGTTCGACGCGATCCCTTTATCCGGGAACGCCGCGATGACTTCTTCCACGACTTCATCCGTAAATCCTTGCTCCGGGTACCGATACGGCGTCGCCAACGCTTTCGTTCGCACGGATTGCGCTCTTTTCGCGGACTTGTTCACCGAAGAAACGACGACAGCTTTCGTCGTCGTTTGCATTATCATTGCAGTTGTGGAGGACATTTTGATTAATAAGAATAAACAAAGTGTGTCGTTGGTGTGTCTTCTTTATGACGCGATTGGATGATCTTCAATCGCGTTTGGATAATCTTCTTCTTTCGTGCGCGGACCCACGTGGCAAACGACCAGAGATTTTTCAAGTCTTTATTAGGGTTTGACCCTAAATACTTTTTTAGAGAATTTTCGTCTCGTCTGTTTTGGACAAAAACTCTTTCGTCGTCGTCGTCAGAGGGAAAAAAAATGAGCGCGTTTCGTGTCCTTCTTCGAGCGCTGGCGAGGAGAGAACAACGACAACAACAACAACAACTGCTGTTCTCGTCGTCGTTTACATCGTCGTCGACGCTTCTTTCTCGCACACTTCTTCTCGGAGGAGGAGGAGGAGGAACTCCCGGCGTGGCGGTGACAAAAAAGAAAGCAGCTTTGTCGACGTTTTCGCGCGTTTCTTCTTCTTCTTTGTCTTCTTCTTCTTCTTTTTCGAACAACAACTACGACGAGGAAAAGGAAGAGCACAGAAAAAGATTGATAAACAAAACGCTCTACCGCGCGAAACAGAGAGGGTTTCTCGAACTCGACGTGGTCGTCGGGGAGTGGGCCGAGAGAAACTTGAACGCGAAAACGACGAGCGATTCGTTTTTGACTCAATTCGCAAAAGTTTTGGAAGAGGAAAATCCAGATTTGTACTCGTATTTGACTGGACAAAGCGAAGCGCCGAAATATTTAAGAGAGGAAAACGAGGCGTATAAAGCGCTGAAAGCGCACGTGATGAAGTTTTTAGACGAGAAGAGCGACGAGAAGACGAGAGCAAAGTTTGGGAAGGAGTGGGTCAGGGGGTGGAACGACGGCTCTTCCGAGGGGGGCAACCAGTAGAGATTTAGTAGAGTCGTCGCGGCGTTCGAGAGATAGATAGATAGATAAAGAGATAGATGGATAGATCAATTAGATGTGTGTGTGCGCGCGCGCGTAGTCTTCTACACAGATGTATGTAATGAACGTATGTATTTGTATCGATTAAATCAAGCTATGAAAAAAGTCTTTCCTTGCATGTATGTATATTTACTAGAACAAAAAGCTTCGTGTGTGTATTAAGTGAAGCCAACCAACTTTTATTAATAAGCTCAACACCTCTCAATCACGTGATCAAATAAATATTGCTGTATATTATTTAATCTGAGGTGGTCTTGTTGTGCTTCGCGTCGTTCGGCGTGAAGACTTCGTCGCCGTTCTTGATCCAGACCCACCAGTAGGCCAAAGCGACCAAGAGGATCTCAACCGCTAAGACAATCAAACCGTACTGATACGTCTCCCAGTCGTCTCTGAAGACCGGGGCGAGAGTGAGGGAGAAGACAGTCATCAACTTGATCAAGATGTTCAAGGCCGGACCGGAGGTGTCCTTGAACGGATCGCCGACGGTGTCGCCAACGACGCACGCTTTGTGAGTGTCGGACTTTTTGCCGCCGTACACCTTTTCGTTTTCGATGTACTTCTTGCAGTTGTCCCAGGCGCCGCCGGCGTTGGACATCATGACGGCCAACATAAAGCCAGAGGCGATGGAACCCGCCAATAAACCGCCGAGGCACTTGGCACCAACCAATAAACCGATGGAGATCGGCGTGAAGACGGCGATGATACCCGGCAAGAGCATTTCGTTGATGGAGGATTTGGTGCACGATTCGACGCACGCCATGTGGTCGCACACAACGCCTTCCTTACCTTCCAACAAGCCCGGGATGGTGCGGAACTGGCGTTGGACTTCGACGATAATCGCGCCCGCAGCTTTTCTGACGGACAGCATCGTCAAAGCGGCGAACAAGAATGGAAGCATCGCCCCGAGGATGATGCCAGACAAGACGTACGGGTCCGTGAGCAACATGTTCTCGGCGAGGCAGAACTTGCTTTCAACGCCTTCGCCGCATCCGAACGGAACGTTTTTAACGAACGCATTCATCATGGACAAGGCAGTCAAAACGGCGGAGCCGATGGCAAAACCCTTACCCGTGGCCGCGGTGGTGTTACCGAGCGCGTCCAATTTGTCGGTGCGTTCGCGAACGTAGTCCTCGACATCCGGAGACATTTCGGCGATACCACCGGCGTTGTCCGCAACCGGACCGTACGCATCAGTCGCGAGTGTGACGCCAAGCGTGGATAACATACCAACAGCGGAGATGGCGATGCCGTACAAGCCACCAATAACGAAGGTGGAAAGGATCGTCAAGACGATAACGATGGTCGGCGGGAAGACAGAGATCATACCAATGCCCAAACCTTGGATGATGACAGTCGCGGCACCACCGGCAGAACCGGCGTGCGTGATGGATCTAACCGGAGTGTACGCGTAAGACGTGCAGTATTCCGTGGCTTCGCCGACTAAGATACCCGCGATGAGACCGATGAGGACACACGCGAAGAACTTGTAGCCCAACTTGGAACCGTTGAACAAAATTTCGACGGAGATAATCGTAAAGACAATGACAAGGATAGAGGAAGAGTAAACGCCTCTGTGCAACGCGTGGAGCAATTCGGATTGGTCGGCGTCGTCCTTCGTGGAGACAGTCCAGAAACCAATAGTCGCAGCCAAGATACCGAAACCGGCGACCCAGAACGGCAACGCGATTTCAGCGTGAGAGCTCGCCAAGGAAGCGCAGGCAATAATGGAGCCGACAAACGATTCGAACAAATCAGCACCCATACCGGCAACATCACCGACGTTGTCACCAACGTTATCGGCAACAGTGGCCGGGTTACGGGGATCATCTTCCGGGATGTCAGATTCAACTTTACCGACCAAATCGGCGCCGACGTCGGCAGCCTTGGTGTAAATACCCCCCGCGACTCTCGCAAAAAGAGCGATAGAAGAGGCGCCAAAGCCAAAGCCAGACAAGTATCTGATCGCATCTCTCATGTCCGGATCAAAGGTGCTACCATCCTCGGGAGCGTTGTCTTGACCCATGGAGAACGCGTAGAACAACACGACCAAACCGAGGATACCGAGCGCGACGACGTAAAAGCCCATAACGGCGCCGCCGGCAAAGGCAATCTTAAGCGCAGAGTTCAAGGACTCCTTGGCCGCTTGCATCGTCTTAACGTTCGTTTCCGTCGCAATCTTCATGCCCATCCAGCCGGCCAACGCGGACAAAGACGCGCCGGACAAGAAGCACACGGTAGTTTGCCACCCGCCCTTGTTGTCGGAGTAGTCCACCGGAGAACCCGATTGGCCTTCCAAAATGCCAACAATAAACGCCGCGCAGATAACCACAAACGGCAGTAAATACGTGTACTCAGTCTTCAAAAACGCAACAGCGCCTTCGGCGATTTGGTCCGCGATGAACAATTGCGGTCCTTCACCACGCGGGGCGGCTCGAACTTTCTTCATCAAAACTGTACATTTGTGGTAAAACAAAAGCGATTGATTGATTGATTGTTTACAACATCACGGGGGAGGAGAGAA
>Ga0206124_10000921_pt1 | contig 23755 bp, 20 predicted proteins | sample Helgoland_Spring_3_FD_148671 | JGI IMG/M metagenome (GOLD analysis project Ga0206124, IMG submission 148671) | Pelagic subsurface seawater microbial communities from Kabeltonne, Helgoland, North Sea - Helgoland_Spring_Bloom_20160321_2 | ecosystem: Environmental > Aquatic > Marine > Epipelagic ... | reverse complement strand
CGTCCGGGACGGTCAAATCTAAGGTTGAAAATTCCAACGGCTTAAGGCCCTGATTGACCAACGACCACCGAACGATCTGCCCCTCAAACTCAAGCGTCGCGGCGCTCTTGGCTGAATAATTCAAACCAGTTAGGGCTATCTGTTGCTTTCGATGTGAGGGGCTCAACATCGCGTCAGTGCTTGCGACCTGGAGCCGGGGATCCAGTAAGAAAGCAGGATAATCCTGTCCCATTAGGTCATCGAGCCGTCCCGATTTCGGCTGGGTGTCGGGTAGCGCCGTGTCAAACTCGCGCCAGAGAAAGCGTGCAAAGCGTGGGTCATACTCGCCCTGTTCCGCCGCGACTGGCACCGGGACCCATCGTCGTGAAGCTGATTGCCATTCCGACGCTTTTTCGGCAGTCCAAAGAACTCGTGAGAGCTCGATTTCAGGTGTCTTTGCGCCATCCCAAAGGTAACGCGACAATTTCGCCTCAGAAGTCTTTGCGCCATCCCAAAGGTAACGTGACAATTTCGCCTCAGAAGTCTTTGCGCCATCCCAAAGGTAACGTGACAATTTCGGCTCAGAGGTCTTTGCGCCATCCCAAAGATAACGACTGATCGTCTCAGACGGGTTACCACTCGTTTTAAATCGATCGATCTGATCAGATGCTGTGGGGACGGACTTCACCCCATTACCGGCGGGTCGATGAGGACTTAGTTGCGCAGCTTGCGTGGTATCACCGCGAGCGTTCAGCACCAGCCGTGCGCTGATTTTTTGGTTGATCTGCGGGCCTTGAGGCAATTGATTGGCGAGCACACTCGCGCTCATACCCATCGCAAGTAGCGACAGCCCAGCCTTTTGATAAAGTTTTAAGACATTCCTGATTAACGTTCGTTGCCGACTCATTGCACCGCTCCTTTAAAAGGGTTTCTTCGCCGAGCCCGTCATGAACAACAGGACTCGGAGCCTTTTAAAAAGCACAAGCCGTGCCAAACTAAAAAGTTTTTATAGGTTATTGAATTAATTCAGTTTTACTTTCTCAGGAGCGGCACAGCGAGCGCCGTTTGACGTTTTTTTGACGGTTTTTGATGTTCCTGGCAAAACTTGCCGACGCTCAGAGGCAATGGCCGACGATCGCATTCAGCAACACAGCGCAGGGGGTGCAGCGAGCCTAACCGGTCAACGGCAGGCGTAGTTCGGTAATTCGCCTATGGCGATGCGATTCCGTGCTGCAAGCACGCAGGTGATCAGGCAATCAGGCAATCAGGCAATCAGGCAATCAGGCAATCAATCTTACACACCGTACTTCCGCTTTGCTTCGCGGCGCCGAGCATGCAGTACGGGTTCGGTATAGCCATTAGGCTGCTCTACCCCTTTAAAGATCAAATCCGAGGCGGCCTGAAAAGCAACCGAGTCAACAAAGTTTGGCGCCATCGGCCTGTACGCCGCGTCTGATGCGTTTTGAGCATCAACAATCACCGCCATTTTTTCCAGGACGGCTGACACTTGCGCGGCAGTGCACAGCCCATGCCGCAACCAATTGGCAATGTGTTGCGATGAAATCCGTAAGGTTGCACGATCTTCCATCAAGCCAACATCGTGGACATCCGGTACTTTCGAGCAGCCGATCCCTTGATCAATCCAACGGACGACATAACCAAGAATGCCCTGAACATTATTTTCAAGTTCTTCGTTGATCTCATCGACAGACAAATTCTCTCCGTGCAGGAGTGGCAGGGTCATCAGTTCAGCGAGTGTGGCGCGCGCAGCACCGGTCAGTTCCTGTTGCTTACCTGGAACATTCACGTCGTGGTAGTGCATCGCGTGCAAGGTTGCAGCCGTTGGCGAGGGTACCCAGGCACAATTTGCACCCGCCGTAGGATGGTTAATTTTAGCCGTCATCATTTGCGCCATTTCATCCGGCATGGCCCACATGCCCTTCCCAATCTGAGCGCGACCCAAAAAGCCAGCCGCCAAACCCGTATCAACATTCCAATCTTCGTAGGCGAGAATCCAGGGTTGCTGCTTCATCAAGGTTTTTCGGACGACGGGCCCGGCTTCCATACTGGTATGAATTTCGTCCCCAGTACGATCTAAAAATCCTGTGTTAATGAAAATGACACGCTCTTTAGCTTCATAAATGCAGGCTTTTAGATTCAGCGTCGTTCGGCGTTCCTCATCCATGATCCCAATCTTTAGGGTGTTTTTGGGCAACTTCAGCTGCGCTTCGATCGCCGCAAACAAGTCCACCGTAAATCGGACTTCATCCGGACCATGCATTTTTGGCTTGACGATATAAACAGAACCACATCGACTGTTTTGAACCCGGCTCTTGCCCAAGACGTCAAACAACGCGATCGTGCTGGTCATATAGCCATCGAGGATCCCTTCTGGAACCTCGTGCCCGGCTGCATCCAACACCGCATCCGTTGTCATTAAGTGACCCACGTTTCGAATCAGCAGCATACTGCGACCCGGCAGCGTAAAGGCCTCGCCCTGGGGGTCGCGATACGCTCGATCTGGGCTCAAGGATCGCGTTAGGGTCTGACCGCCCTTTTCAAAAGACTCTTCCAGATCGCCGCGCATCAAACCCAACCAATTTTGATAAACCAACGTTTTATCCGCTGCATCAACCGCTGCTACAGAATCTTCGCAGTCTTGGATCGTTGAAATCGCCGATTCCAGCACAACGTCTTTGACGCCGGCCTTATGGGTCCCGCCGACGCTATCCATGCGATCGACTTGAATTTCGAGGTGCAGGTTGTGATTCGCGAGTAAGATTGCGGAAGGCTGACTCGCATCACCTTGGAAGCCGCGGAATTGCGCAGGCTTTGCCAGCTGAGCCACCATGCCCCCCTCGCAATCTGCAACCAGCTGACCTGCCTCAATGCGATAGCCCAACACACTACTGTGGCGCGTTCCCTCGAGCGGCGCATATCGATCTAAGACCTCAGAAGCATAGGCGATCACACGCTCACCCCGTTTTTCGTTATAGCTTCGGCCTTTCTCATAACCTGGGGATTCTTCGATCACATCCGTGCCGTAGAGCGCATCGAACAGGCTGCCCCACCGGGCGTTCGCCGCGTTTAAGGCAAATCGCGCATTCGTAATCGGAACCACCAATTGTGGACCGGCGATGGTCGCGATCTCAGGATCGACGTTTTGCGTTGTAATTTCGAAGTCTTCAACTTCGGGTAATAAATAACCAATACTTTTCAGAAATGCCTCAGTTTGCGCGACATCGATCGACTGGCCCGCGTGCGCCTGATGCCACGTATCAATCTTGCTCTGCAGATCATCTCTGACGGCGAGGAGTGCTTTATTTCTAGGGGAAAAAACGTCTAGCAAGCTCGCAAAACCCCGCCAAAAGTCCGCAGGCGCAATGGCAAGACCTGGCAATACGTCATTTTCAACGAATGCATGTAATTCTTTTGCAACGCTTAATCCCGCAACGTCTACTCGCTCACTCATGACTAATCCTATCCTTTAAGTCCAAGGGTTCTAGTACGTCTAATACGCCTAATCCGTCCAACCGCCAAATTGTACTATGACGGCCAGCGCACTTAAACGATCATGCTGGTTCATAAAGCGACGACAGCGACCCAAGCGCATTTTCTGGCACTGAATAGGTTATATTGGGTACAAGCATTTTAGGACCCCCGCCATGACCCATCGACTCCGCCGTTGTCACATCAGCGTTCCCGGCAGCAACGAAAAAATGCTGCTTAAAAGCACGAAGCTTGATGTCGACGTCGTCATTATTGATCTAGAGGATGCCGTCGCGCCTTTAGAGAAAGAGAACGCCCGTAACCTCGTTGCGCAGCTGCTGAAAGAAGAGACTTGGCGCGCGCCGACAGTTTCAGTCCGAATAAACGCGCTATCCAGCGAGCACTGCTACCAAGATATTCTGCATCTCATGGATCATGATGGCGCGCCTAGCACAAGGCCGCAAACCTTGATCCTACCGAAAACGCAACGCAGCTCGGATCTGCTTTTTGTGGATCAATTATTGGTTCAAATCGAGGCGCGCCGTGGTCTTGACCGGGCCTCCGGTCTCGAGGCGCTGGTTGAAGATGCAACCGGCATGCTCAATGTTAGCGACATCGCAGCCGCCTGCGAACGGCTTGAAACCTTGATTTTCGGCATGGGTGATTTTGCCGCGAGCCAGCGAATTGACACCCTAAATATTGGCGATCAGGGCGGGTACGCCGGCGATCTCTGGCATTACCCGCGGTATCAACTCATTATGGCGGCGCGTGCTCACGGTCTCGAACCGATTGATGGACCCTATGCGAATTTTAAGGACGGAATCGGGCATGCGGCCGACTGCACGGCAGCCAAGTGCCTTGGGATGACCGGCAAATGGGCGATCCATCCCGATCAAATTGCGCCCATCACAACGTGTTTTAGTCCTAGCTTGGAAGCCGTGGCACAAGCGCGGGCGCAACACGCAGCTTATGAGGCGGCGTTAGCCCAAGGTCTGGGCGCGGTAAGCGTTGATGGCGTCATGGTGGACCAGGCCTCGATCAAGCTCGCAGCCCCCTTATTGGCACAAGCCGCGCTTTTGGGCTTGTAATCGAAAATCCGCAATCTACGTACCACAGTCAGATCTAGCGGAGTGCATCTGTGCCAGAAGGCCCCGAAATAAGACGCGCAGCGGACGCGCTGAGCGACGCCATTGCCGGCCTTTCGATTGATCACGTGCGACTGCCCTATCATCGTCTGAGGCCTTTCGGCCCGCGCTTCCGAGGGCAGCGCATCAAGGCCTTTCGAACCCACGGCAAGGCGCTTCTAACCGATTTTGACAATGGTTGGACGATCTACTCGCACAATCAGTTATACGGACTCTGGCAAGTGGCGCGCCCAAACGATCCACTCCTGCCAGGTCGGGCACTGCGACTCGAATTGGGCCATCAAGACCGTTGCATCCGACTCTACAGCGCAACGGATATTAGCCTTTGGCGGACTCAAAACGTCGCGCAACATCCTTTTCTCAGCCGCTTGGGCCCGGACATCCTAGACCCTATTCTTACGCCAGAAACCCTTGTTGCGCGACTGCAATCCACAAGATTTCAAAACCAAAGCCTTGGAAAACTCTATTTGGACCAGCGCTTCCTCGCCGGCGTTGGCAATTATTTACGGAGTGAAATTTTGTTCCGCGCGGGGGTTAATGGCCTGTGCAAACCCAACCAGCTGAACCTTAAACGCCTTGTTCGACTGGCTCGGCAAACGCTTTCGATAAGCCAGCAAAGTTATGAAACTGGCGGCATCACGCTGAATACGCGGCGTGTGGACAGGCTTAAAAAGGCGGGCGCAGATTTTGAGCAATCCCGATTTTGGGTTTTCGACCGTGCGGGCTTGCCTTGTTATCAATGCGCGCAACCGATCCAGCGCACCACAATGGCCTCACGTCGCCTTTACACCTGCTTATCGTGTCAGACCTCACTGTGAAATTTCGGCAGCCCACAGATCAGGAATTGTGGTTTCTGCCCCTGGGTGGATCCGGTGAAATCGGCATGAACCTCAATCTCTTCGGTCACGATGATTCCTGGCTGATGGTTGACTGCGGCATTACGTTTGAGCGTCAGGCAAACGGTGACAATCAGATCGAAATGCCGGACCCGGACGGAGCCCCGCAAGCGCTACAGAGTCTTGTCGGCATCATCGCAACCCACGCCCATGAAGATCACATCGGCGCCCTTCCGCACTTATACAAGCGATTTCCCAAACCGATTTACACCACCGCCTTCACCGCAGGCGTGATTCGACAAAAATTTCAAGGCGCGGCGCTGGCACCAAAGATTCAGGTCATGGACAGTTACAGCACCCGCCAAATTGGCCCTTTTAGAGTCACCTGGCTGCCCATTACCCATTCAACGCCAGAGACCCATGCGCTGCTCATCGAAACTAAAGCGGGCAACATTCTGCACACCGCTGACTGGAAAATCGATCCTGCGCCCGTCATTGGTCCCGCTTTCGAATCAAACCGTTTTAGTGCGGACAATCTCCCGCCCCTGGATGCCCTCGTTGTTGATTCCACCAATGCCCTAAAACGCGGTCATTCTAAATCAGAGCAGTCGATTAAGGCGGGTCTCAAAAAGGCCATAGGCGCAGCCACCGGCCGGGTCATTATTGGCTGCTTTGCCAGCAACATTGCGCGTCTACAGTCTATAGGACAAGCCTGCGTCGAAACCGATCGCCATTTGGCGTTGGCGGGTCGCTCGCTCGTTAAAATGTCCGGCATTGCTAAAAGCGTGGGCTATCTCAAAACCGACTTTCCTGAGATACCGCTATCGCACCTCGGTTACCTTCCAGGTGAAAACGCGTTGCTGATCGCCACAGGCAGTCAAGGCGAGCGCGGATCGGCGCTGTGGCGCCTGGCGAGAGATCAACATCCAGATCTCGCTTTAAACAGCACGGATTTGGTAATCCTCAGTGCCAAAACCATCCCGGGTAACGAGGCGGAAGTTGCGGCGCTGGTTAAGGGGTTTCAAGCACAAGGCGCCAAAGTCTTATCGGCCGAGACAGACGATGCACTAGACCTTCACGCCTCCGGCCATCCCAATCAGGACGAACTCGCAGCGTTATATAACATCGCGCAGCCAAATCTTGTGATTCCGGTTCATGGCGAACCCCAACATCTCAAGGAAAATGCAAAGATCGCGAAAGCGGCGGGTGTTGCCGCGACCCTGACCGGCCGCAATGGCGATCTGTTTGTTTGCTCTACCCCCGTTCTGATTAAGCGGGATTGGGTCAAAACAGGCCGACTTGTCTACTCGCAACACGATGCATCCTTGCTCAAACAGCGCTGACTTGATCCGAATTCCGACTGCGGCTAGACTCCGCCGCGAATCACGGTGAGGAAAAGACATGTTGAAGGTTTTGATCTTGCCTGGCGATGGCATCGGTCCAGAAATCATGGCTTCGGCCAAGACCTTACTCACTGCTCTGGCGGTGCCCATTCAGATGAGCGAGGCATTAGCTGGCGGCGCCGCCCTTGCGGAGGGGCTTGATTTGATCCCACCGGAGACCCTCGCGCGCATAACAGATGCCGATGCAACGCTCAAAGGCCCCATTACGACCCCGATCGGCAGAGGTTTCAGCTCTGTCAACGTGTCCTTGCGACAACATTTTGAGCTCTATGCCAATGTCCGACCGATCTTGTCACTACCGGGAACCAAAGCACGATACCAAGACCTTGACCTGATCGTCGTCCGGGAGAATCTAGAAGGCCTGTATTCTGGGCAGGGCCATAGCCTTTCAGAAGACGGGAACCGCGCCGAGCTTAAAAGCATTATTACCAAAGCCGGCTCAGCCAACATCATTCGACATGCCTTTGAAACCGCCCGCAACCTTTCTCGAAAGAAAGTAACCCTGGTCCACAAAGCCAATATTATGAAATCCACTTCCGGATTGTTTCTCAGCACGGGTCGCGAGATTTCACAAGCGTATCCAGACATTGCATTCGAGGAAATGATTGTAGACAACTGCGCCATGCAACTCGTGATGAACCCTGAACGCTTTGACATCATTGTGACGACCAATCTTTTTGGCGATATCCTGTCGGACCTTTGCGCCGGACTGATCGGCGGTTTGGGCCTTGCGCCAGGGGCCAACCTCGGCCATGACCATGCCATTTTTGAAGCGGTGCACGGCAGCGCCCCGGATATTGCCGGCCTTGGCATTGCCAATCCAACCGCACTATTACTCGCCACTGCGATGATGCTGGATCATTTAGGCCTGGGAGATGCAGCGACACGCCTGCGCGGCGCGATCAAGCAGACCCTTACCCAAGGCGAGTGCAAAACATCTGACTTAGGCGGCGACGCCTCGACCGAACAATATACCCAAGCCTTGGTCAGGGCTTTGTAGGGTCATTGTCGAGAGCCCCCTGACGAAAAAAGCCTCGAGGAACAGCCTCAGGCGCACCACCCGCGCGGCTCTAAGGCTTGGCGCATTCCGCATTATAATCGAACTAATCAGCCGCTTTCGGCGCCGCCGTTGCATCCAGCGCCCCCGGCAAGCCTAACTCGCGGAGTATGGCCTCGGTGTGTTCCCCAATGCCGGGCGCTGCACTCGCAGGCTCGAGCGTCGCATTCAGAAATCTTGCAGCGGGACGCGCCTCTCGCATCTTGCCGGCGACGGGGTGGTCCCGTTCTCGAAACACCTCATTGGCAATCAATTGCGGGTCGTTGTGCAAATCCTCTAGGCGCTTAACACTCGCCGCCGGGACTTGTTCGGCATCAAGCTTCGCAAGAAACGTGGCAACCGTCATTGATTTCGTCTTTAACAAGACCTCTGAAAGGCGATCGCTATAGGCCTGACGATTGCGCTGCCGGCTCGTTAAAGTTTGAAACATTGGGTCTGCTTGTAATTCATCCAAGTTGAGGGCGCGGCACAGTCCCGTAAATTCTGCATCCGACAGGGTCATAAACGCAGCCCAACCATCCGCCAACGAAACCAATTGTCCGGCGGCAGAAATTGGCGGGCGATGCTCAATATCGTCGCCCTGTAATGTGACATCCGCGCCCGCATCGGGCCACATAAAGGCAACCGCCGTATCCAACATCGACAATTGAATATGCTCACCCAATCCAGTTCGCTCACGTGCATACAAGGCCGCCGCAATGGCCTGCGCGCCAGTATGCGCCGTGAGCTTGTCCATAATCAGTTGGTTGACCTGTTCAGGGCCCTCACCGCGTTTGAGGCCTTGAACCGAAACCATCGCAGAGTAAGCCTGGATGATGGGGTCGTACGCGCGTTTGCCAGCCTCCGGCCCATCCGGTCCAAAACCACTGATCGAGAGGTAAATGAGCCTGGGATTCAAACGTTGCATCGCCTCGAATCCAAGTCCCAAGCGCTGAACAACACCGGGCCGAAAGTTTTGAATCAGCACATCAGCGCGTGCAACCAAGCCCTGCAAGACCGGCATGACGGCGGGATCCTTTAAATCCAGTGCAATGCTACGCTTGCCTCGGTTTAACACATGAAACGAACCCGAAAATCCATTTCGACGACTGCCGACATTGCGTTGTATATCACCCTCGAGCTTCTCAACCTTGATCACATCCGCGCCAAGGTCTGCCAGCACCGCACCGGTGAGGGGCCCAGAGACAACCGCTGATAAGTCAACAACCGTTACCCCAGTTAATGGTCCAGCCATTTTAATCTTCCTTTCCGTTATGACCTGTTTTCAAAGCTGCGGAGCAGCCCATTACAATTCATCAAACCCTGTACCTGATGGACTGGGCAAGTATAGTAACCAACCAATACCGAGAACCCCATCATGAATCAACAAGCGCTGTGGGCCTGGTCTGCCCTGGAGATCCGAGATGCCGTACGATGCAAAGCCATTTCAGCAACGGAAGTCGTCACAGCGCACTTAGATCGGATCAATGCCATCAATCCCCAGATCAATGCGATCGTCACCTTGGTCCCGGAACTTGCCCTGGCTCAAGCGCGCGCGATCGATGCGGCAATTGGCCGAGGTGAAACCCTAGGACCACTCGCGGGCGTGCCCGTTGCCCACAAAGATCTCACCTTAACCCAAGGCATTCGAACCACCTTCGGCTCGGCGCTTTTCGCCGATTTTGTCCCAACCCAGGATGCAGAAATTGTGGCTCGAATGAAAGCGGCTGGCGCCGTCACACTTGGCAAAACCAACACGCCTGAATGGGGTGCGGGCTCGCAAACCTTTAACGACATTTTTGGTGTTACCCGAAACCCTTATGATCGATCAAAAACCGCAGGCGGTAGTTCCGGTGGCGCAGCGGCAGCCCTCGCCGCGCGCTTAGTGCCTCTTTGCGACGGGACGGACTTAGGCGGATCGCTGAGAAACCCCGCCAGCTTTTGCAATGTTGTGGGCTTTAGAACAACCCCTGGCCGGGTGCCGATCGTCCCCTCAGAAAATCCCGAGGATCCCCTACCGATTGCCGGACCCATGGCGAGAACGGTCGATGATTGTGCCCTCCTGCTCAGTGTGATCAGTGGCGCGCATGAACACGCGCCGCTATCAAAGCTCACTGAGCAGTCCTTTGAACCGCCGATCAAGGCAGGCGCTGGTGCCTTAAAAATTGCATTCAGTGCTGACTTTTCAGGCCAAATCCCGATTGATCCGGAGGTCGTCGATTGCATCAATGACACCCGCGATTTTTTCAACCAACTCGGTTGCGAGGTCATCGATTATTGCCCTGACCTATCCGGGGCAAACGACACCTTTCATATTCTAAGAGCGAGCTCGTTTGCCCGTCGCCACGGCAAAGGCGTTCGACGCAACCCGCGCGATTATAAGCAGACCATCGTTTGGAATGTTGAGGCTGGCCTTGCCCTCACCAAAACGGACATCCAACGCGCCCTGCAACAACAAGCCATGCTCATCGAGCGGTTTAGGGTGTTTTTTGAGCACTATGATTTTCTCGTGACGCCCGTCGTCCAAGTGCCGCCATTCGACGCAGCGCTTGAATATGTTACCGAGATTAATGGCCAGCCAATGCAAACCTACATACAGTGGATGCAATCGTGTTCTATCTTCTCCGTAACCGGCCTACCCGCTTTATCGTTACCCGCCGGATTCACCTCACTTGGTTTACCCGTTGGTCTGCAAATCATTGGCAAACCGCGTGCTGACCTCGCCGTCTTGCAATTGGCCAAAGCATTCGAGACGATCAATCCCATTTGGCAGCGCGCGCCCGTTTTTTAAAAACGGCCCACCCATTGCCCACAACCCGGAGCCAAGCCTTGTCCACCCATACCCTGCCCATAGAAAATTTTGTCACCCACCTCGAATGTAGTCAGACGGGCAAGCACTATCGACGCAATACCCAGCTCAACCTGTCAGACGTTGGCAAGCCCCTCTTGGTCCGATATGACCTCAAAGCCATCAAAGCGGCTGTCTCCCCAGCCACTCTCAATCAGCGACCCCAAGATCTCTGGCGCTATCAAGAGTTATTACCACTCACCCAAGCACCCATCTCGCTGGGCGAATCCGTTACCCCATTACTTTCTTGCCAATACCTGGCTCGCGCCCTCGACCTTGGCGAGGTCCTGATCAAAGACGAGGGCCGATTACCGACCGGTAGTTTTAAAGCCCGCGGGATTGCAATGGCCGTTAATCTCGCTAAAAGCCTAGGGGTGCAGCGGATGGCCATTCCAACCAATGGTAATGCGGGTGCGGCGCTCGCAGCCTATTGTGCGGCGGCGCAGATCGAGGCCATTTGTTTTTGTCCTGATGACACGCCCCAAGTGAACCTGCAGGAGATGGCTTATTACGGCGCAAAAACATTCCGGGTGAAGGGCCTGATCAATGATTGTGGCAAGTTGGTCAAACAAGGCGCCGATCAGGGTCTTTGGTTTGATACCGCAACGCTTAAGGAGCCTTACCGAATCGAAGGTAAAAAAACGATGGGATTGGAACTCGCGGAGCAACTGAACTGGATCCTGCCCGATGCGATCTTCTATCCAACCGGCGGCGGCACCGGTCTCATTGGGATGTGGAAAGCCTTTGCTGAACTCGAAGCCCTAGGCTGGATTGATTCCCGCCGGCCAAAAATGATTGCCGTTCAAGCAGATACCTGTGCCCCCATCGTCAAAGCCTTTCATACCGGGGCCGACCATGCTGAGCTCTGGCCAGAGGCGCAAACCGTTGCCTCCGGTATTCGGGTTCCCATTGCCATTGGCGACTTTCTTATTCTCAAAGCCCTCCGTGAGAGCCAAGGCACCGCCATCGCCGTGACGGACGAGGAGATCCTTGAGAGCCAAAAAAATCTGGCCAAGCAGACCGGCATATTACTGTGTCCAGAAGGTGCTGCAACCGCGGCGGCCTTAATCAAGGCGCGTCAAAACGGCACAATTACAATCGATGCCAAGGTCGTTCTGTTCAATTGCGCATCGGGCCTCAAATACCCAATGCCGGGGCTGGTGCAGACCTTTGAGCCAGGCCAGGATATCGCAACCGTCCTCGATTGAGGCTCTTAAGATCGTGGCGCGGGTAACAAAATGATCTTGACCTATACTTAGAACGATACCCTTCTTCTAAACCAACTCCGACAGTCACCGTCAAAGCCGCTTTTAGTTGCAACCCAAGCGGCCCAGTGTAAGAATGCGTCCACCTTAGGGGTGGTCCTCGGACCTGAGATGCGCCTGGCGCGAACCCTAGAACCTGATCCGGATCATACCGGCGTAGGAAAAGGACGCATCAACGGTCTCCCTTCGTCGCCTCTGGATTGTCTTGCTGTTTAACTGGAGACTTAACATGCGTGGACTGCTTTACCTACTCGCCTTCCTGGGCGGACTACCGATTACTGCCCTGGCTGAGGAAATGCCTGAGATCACAGTAACCGCTGAGTTTAGACCGAGTAACGATATCGAAACCTTGACCAGTGTCACGGTCCTGAATGATAGCGAGCAAGCGGCGCGCGGCGCGTCCCACCTAGAAGACCTCCTTGGCCTCGTTCCCAATCTGAACTTCGCAAGCGGCGCGTCTCGGGCGCGTTTTTTTCAAATAAGAGGTATCGGCGAGCGCAGTCAATTTAGCGATCCAATCAATCCATCGGTTGGGATCATGATCGACGGTATGGATTTCAGTAATATGGGCACGATTGCCCATTTGACGGACCTTGATCAGATCGAGGTCTTACGAGGGCCCCAAGGCACCCGTTTTGGCGCCAACGGCCTGGCCGGATTAATCGCCATCAAATCCAGAGACCCCGAACCGATTGCATCGGCTCGAATCAAGGCCAGTCTCACAAGCTTTTCCGGGCGCAATCTCACCGCCACGCTCAACCAGCCCCTGAGTGACGAAATGCTGGTCCGACTCAGCCTCAGCAAAGAAACCGCCAATGGCCTGTATCGAAACCAACATCTGAATAAAGACGATACCAACGGCATCAATGAAACCCATGCGCGATTAAAAATATTGAACACCGGCGCCAACTACGAGGCGCTTGTGACCTTGCTACATGCGAACGTCAATAATGGTTTCGATGCTTTCAGCCTGGATAACACCGTAAACACCCTGTCAGATGAACCCGGCTTCGATCGGCAAAAAACCAATGCGTTGGCGGCGCGACTAACCCTTAGCCTTGACAAAATTCGACTCGAAATGTTGGGCACGCTGAGCCAATCGGAACTGGGTTATGGCTATGACGAAGACTGGAGCTTTGTCGGCATCCATCCCTATGGCTACCAATCTACGGATCACTACCTGCGCGATAGATCGCATCAAGCATTGGAGATTAGGCTTCTGCCAAAAGCGGTGGGCGAGGCGTTTAATGAACGCGGAGACTGGGTCATCGGCCTGTATCGAACCCAACAGGGCACGGAACTGACCCGCCTGTATACCTTTGCACCGGGACCTTACACCAGTGACTACCAAAATGATGCGACCGCCCTCTATGCGGAACTCGATTTCAATCTGAGCGACAAACTCCGCTGGAATAGCGGCGCGCGGATTGAGCGTCGCAGCCGCACCTTTAGCGACTCGCTTGCCGCGGCGTTCAATCCAACGGAAACGCTTTGGGGCGGCCGAATCGGCCTGCAATACCACCTCCGGTCGACGGCAAATCTCTACCTTCGGGTCAGCCGCGGGTTCAAAGCCGGCGGCTTTAACACCGATGGCACCCTTAACCCCGAACTCTTAGAGTACGACGCCGAATCGCTTATCGAAACTGAGCTTGGCTTCAAAACCACCTTTGCCGCAACCCGGCTAAAACTTGCCCTATTTCGAGCCGATCGCCGAGATCAACAGATTAAAAGCTCATTCGTTCGTCCCAGATCTGATGGTAGTACGGAATTTGTGGACTTCGTCGGCAATGCCGCAGAAGGCGTCAATCAGGGTATCGAAGTCGAGCTAGAGCACCAACTTTCGAATGCCTTTAGCGTCCGAGTTGCTGGCGGCCTTCTCGATACGGTGTTTACCCAATTCATTAATGAGTTTGGTGAGGACCTGGGCGGTCGAGACCAAGCCCAAGCACCTCGATACACGGGGAGTGTTGCCCTCAACTATCAGGCGACATCAACCTTTTTTAACCTCAGTATCGATGCGAAAGATGATTATTACTTCTCTGATCGACATGCGGTTAAAAGCCGAGCCTACACTACGGCCAACGCAGCCTTTGGTCTAAAAAAACAAGCCTGGGAACTCACATTTTGGGGGCGCAATCTAACGGATCAAACAATCTTGACCCGAGGTTTTGGGAGCTTCGGTAATGATCCTCGAAAAGACTACCTCACCGAACCCTATTATCAATTCGGCTCACCCAGGACCCTAGGGGTCACCCTCGCTTTTGAGCCGTAATGACTGAACCGAATGAAGACGCAACAGACTCGCTAAAAAGGCGCCAACCCATGAAGGCCAGCATCGATATCAGTTTGTATCCGTTGAACAAGGATTATCTTCCAGCCATTGATGCTTTCATCAAAGCGCTAAAGCAGTATCCAGACATCGACGTTGTTGAAAATGATTTGACCACTCAAATTTTCGGAGATTTTGACGTGCTGATGGCCTGCTTACAAACGGAAATTCGGGGCAGCTTCCTTGAATTTGGACAAGGCGTTTTCACCTTAAAAGTGCTAAAAGAGGATTTGAGACGGACCCAACATGACTGAGGTGCTCGAGCAATTTCTGAATGAACTCTTAGCCAGCTCAGCGCTCGAGATTATGGCCGTGAGCCTCGCTTTGGCTTATCTCATACTGGCAGTGAGAGAAAACATTTGGTGTTGGGCGGCGGCGGCGGCCTCGACCATGATCTACCTGTATCTCTTTTTCGATGTCACGCTATACGCTGAGAGCGCCCTGCAGGTGTACTACTTGGCAATGGCAGGATACGGCTACTATCAATGGCGACATGGACCAAGGCAAGCCTTTAAACCCATTCGGAAATGGTCGCTAAAGCATCACAGCGCCGCCCTCCTCGCGATCTTCATTACCACCGGATTAGTGGGCGGCCTGCTGACCGAAACCGACAGCCAAGCTCCGTTTCTTGACGCCTTCACGACCTGCAGCAGCTTGATTGCAACTTACATGGTGACTCAGAAAATATTGGAGAACTGGGGTTATTGGTTTGTTATCGACAGCGCATCGATTGTGCTCTACCTCGACCGAGGCTTGTACTTTACCGCACTCCTTTTTATGGTGTACTTGGTCATTATCATTTTCGGCTACCTTAGATGGTCTCGCGCGTTAGCGGACCAAACCCAATGACACCTCGTTAGGGGGCGCATTATGACAATAAAGCGACGAGGGACGACATCAGCACTCAAACGTCTGGCCTATGCTCAGCTGCTGGCCATTGGTCTATCGTTAACCCACGCAATTCATGCAGCGCCAGCCAGTTCGGCCATGTCTGGATTCGAACCCTTGATCGGCGGCCAATGGGCTCTAGGCAGCACTTATCAAACCTACACCTGGGGACCGGACCGACAGAGCGTCTTTGGTGAATCTTTTGTGATCCAAAATGGCGAGAAGGCCCTCGGCGCCAAGGGCCTTTGGTACTTTGACCCCGCGTCCAAGACCATAAAAGGGGTGTTTGTCGCAACCAACATGCCCTTTACGGTATTGCATTACCGATCACACTTCGAGGCAGGCACGCTCATCAGCCAGGTCACGAGCCTTAACAATCTCGGCACCGAAAATCACTACCAAGAAACAATAAGGGTTACGCAACCGGATGCCTATCTCTGGGAACTGACCGAGGCTGACCCCAGTGGCAACACGATGAAGGCTGAATTTCATCGAGCACCTTGATGTTGTTTGGCTCAGGCGATTACCACGGATTGCTCGCTTTGCGGTCTTAACTAAACGACCTGCGGTCGTCTTTTCCCCTAATCTACTGGCTAATCTGCACCGTCTTTTTTAGGCAAGTGCACCCTTTGATTGCTGGGTCATCGCTGGATCATCGCTGGGTACTCGACTTTTTTAAAATCGCCATTCACAAGCAAAAAAAAGGGCGCCTAGGCGCCCTTTCTTAACCACAACCTGCGTGACCAATCCTTAGAAGGATTTGCCGATGGAGAAGACCAATGCCTGGCTCTCACTATCTGCCTGGTCGCCCAAATCATCGGAGAAGATAAACGAAACGCCTAAATCGATATCCGAAACACTTGTGCCGTAACCCAGTTCAATATAATCACCATCAAAGTCTTTCCCGAAAGAGCCGTAGGTTCCGTAGAGGCCAACCTCGGTCTCAAACCCTACCTCCAAGAAGTCATAGTCTGCTGGTGTGCCGAATCCGTCCCATTCGCCTGAGGAGTAGCCCAGGCTGAACATGCCGAAGCCCAATCCTAAATTGATTTCCTCGTAAGTATCATCAAAGTCACCGGTGTAGTAATAACCCGTAAAACCGATGCTGCCCGTTAATCCCGCCTCAGTCTCAAAACCATAGCCGCCATACAGATCCACTTCTAAGCCATCACCGACATCCGCAGTCCAAGCACCGGCATAGAAACCATTCGTTTCGATATCAACCCCTGCGCTACCGCTGGATTCCTTCTGCAGAATGCCTCGATAGTAATATTCACTCGCAAACCCGATATTATAAGAGACGTCTGCAGCGGCTGCGTGGTTGCCCGCAAAGGCGCTCAAGGCTATCAAACTGCTCAACGCGTTCCGTGTAAAATTTTTCATCAATTCTCTCCATTTTATTGATTAACTGTTTTATCTCACCCTCTTTAAGGTGAACGAATCAGATCGGCATGAGCGCCTCACGGTTCCACACGGATTAATGCAATTGGCAGGCCAACTTTTAAATCAAAGCACTCGCGGGCGTTAATGGTGCAATTACGACGAAATCGGGCGCTTTTGCTAGGCCAGGCTGTCAGGCGGTGAACCAATTTGAGTCATCTGCCCCAGAATAGCGCACAAGCACGGCTCAACCCGCTTGCAACCTCAATGCCACTCGCGTTACCTTTTAAAGCGCAGGATGGATAACGCACGACCGGAGTCGTTTCTGCCTGGACGGGCGGCAATGGGCCACCAATATCCGGCAGACGCCAAGCTCAGAAGTCGCCTCGCCCGGACAAAGCGAGACTTCGGCCTTCGGATTTGCGGCGTCTCTTGGGCCGCCGCGCGATTCTTGCCCTCATCACCGGAGCCATGCCTTATGATCCCCAGCCACTTTCGATCTGAAAAACCCGCCATTGTGATGGCGGGTTCCGGGCAAACCATCACCTTCGGGGAACTAGAAGACATCTCGAATCAGTTTGCGCACTTACTGCGCAGCCAGGGCCTCAAACGCGGCGACACCATTGCATTGTGTCTTGAAAATCATCCCTACTTTCTGCCCATCTGCTGGGGCGCGCTCCGAGCTGGCTTGTATTTTACCGCCATAAGCTATCGATTAGCGGCCGCCGAAGTGCTGTATATCGTTAACGATTGTCGGGCGCGGGTACTGATTACCTCAGCGCTTTTGACAGACACCTTTGAGCGCTTTTATCCCGATCTGGTTGAGCACCCCGCCTGTTTCATGCTCGATGGCGAACACCTGAATGCAGCGAACCTACTGGATGCGCTGGCGGCCCAACCTAAAACACCCATCGTTGATGAGTCCTACGGTCAAAGTTTACTCTACAGCAGCGGTACCACTGGGCGCCCCAAAGGGGTAAAGAAACCCCTCTTTCAAGAACCCTTTGGCGCCGAGACCAGCCTCTTCCGGGCCGCGCAAAGTCGGTATGACTTTACCGACGAGACCGTGTATCTATCACCGGCGCCGCTTTACCATGCAGCCCCCTTAGGCTTCACCATGAACGTCCTGCGCTATGGCGGTTGTGTGATCGTTATGCCGCAGTTTGATCCTGAAACCGCCCTACAACTGCTTCAAGATCATAACGTCACCCATGCCCAGTTCGTGCCCACGATGTTCGTCCGCATGCTCAAATTGCCGAGCGACACAAAAAGCCGATACACCTTTGCGAGCCTGCGCTGCGCGATTCATGCCGCCGCACCCTGCCCTGTTAGTATCAAGCATCAAATGATCGATTGGTGGGGTCCCATTATCTGCGAGTACTATGCGGGCACAGAAGGCAACGGCTCGACGTTTATCAGCGCTGAAGAATGGCTTAAGCACCCCGGCTCGGTGGGCCGAGCGGCGAATGATTGCCAAATCCATATCCTGGATGATTTCGGTCAAGAACTGCCAAGAGGAGCGCAAGGCGGCGTGTATTTTGAAGGCGGCGGCCAGTTCGAGTATCTCAACGATCCTGAAAAAACAGCGAACTCCCATCATGTCAACGGTTGGTCGACCTTGGGTGACATTGGTTATCTTGATGACGAAGGCTTCTTGTACCTCACCGATCGCAAGTCTTTTATGATCATTTCTGGCGGCGTTAACATCTACCCACAAGAAGCTGAAAATGTCCTGATTACACACCCCCTAGTCGCTGACGTCGCCGTTTTTGGGGTGCCAAATGACGAGTTTGGCGAGGAAGTCAAAGCCGTTGTCCAACCCATGAACATGGACGATGCAGGCCCGGAGCTTGCGGCAGAGCTCATTGCCTACGCCCGATCACAAATCGCCCATTTAAAATGCCCGAAGAGCGTCGACTTTCTTGAAGCCCTGCCGCGGCACCCAACTGGCAAACTCTATAAAAGACTCTTAAAAGACACGTATTGGCAGCAAACCTCATGACCCAAGCTTTCAGCGGCATTCAGATTCTAGATTTCACTCAGGTTTTTGCGGGCCCGTTTGCCGTGATGCAATTGGCATTACTTGGCGCAGACGTCATCAAAATAGAGCAACCCGGCACAGGCGACCAAACCCGTGGCCTGATGAACGCGGGGAACGATCAGAACCAATCGCCCTCATTTTTGACCATGAATGCCAATAAACGTAGCTTGACGCTCAATTTAAAATCGCCTGAAGCCGTTAACTTAATTAAACGGCTCATTGAAACGACGGATGTTGTGGTTGAAAACTTTAAAGCCGGAACCATGACCAAACTCGGTCTGGATTATGAAGCCTTAAAAGCCTTGAAGCCGGATCTAATTTACTGCTCTATTACCGGCTATGGCCAATCAGGCCCAAAAGCTGGCGAAGCGGCTTACGATGGTGCAATTCAAGCGGCCTCAGGGATGATGTCCCAGAACGGGCATATTGGTACGGGCCCCACTCGAACCGGCTTTATGCCGGTTGATATGGCAACCGCGCTCAGCACGGCTTTTGCCATTTCGGCATCGCTGCATCGCAAGGCCACAACCGGCCTAGGACAACACATTGATAGCGCAATGCTCGATACCGCAATTGTGATGCAAGCGTCGCAATTTAGTAACTATTTGAATCAGGGCCAACTATTGGGGCTTCAAGGCAATGCCTCACCAACCGGACAACCCACCGCCAATGTATTCCCCACCCAAGACGGGTTTATACAAATTACCGCACTCAAACAAAACCAGGTCGAGCAACTCTTTATGGCACTGGACTGCTCGGAACGTCTTCAGGAGGCTGCCTTTCATGACCCGGCGCAACGAAAACAAAATCCGGAGGTAGTCAACGCCTTGCTTTGTGAAAAACTCCAAGGCAAAACGACCGCGACTTGGATGAACATTCTGCCACAGAAAGGCATCCCCACGGCCGAAGTTAAGTCGATCCCTGAGGTCCTTGCGGACCCGCAGTTACTTGAGCGGGAGGTGATTGAACAGATAACGCCGACTGAGGCGAATGCCGACGCCATTCATATCATTAAAGCCGGGTATTCTACCGATCAAGATGGGCCTACCATTACGCGGCCACCACCCAAGCTTGGGGAGCATACTCACGAAATTTTACGAGCGCTCGATCTGACGTCAAAGCAGATCGAGACCCTGCGATCGCTAGGCGTTGTTTGAGTCCTCAACCGAGCCGGTTTATTGCGCTAATCATCGCCAAACAGATCCTTTAATTTCTGATCGAGATCATCAGAGCCACCATCGGTACGATTTCCCTCCAAGTCAGTGACTGCTGGTGCTTCATCGAACAAAGCGGACAAGGCCGCACTCGCATCCGATTGATCCCGGCTTTGCGGGACCAGCCGAGCCGGTTGCCCGGGTCGAAAAAAATCACAAAAATTGGCATTGGTCTTCTCGAGCGGCGGATCCGCCCGATCTTCTTGGCACGTCGAGCGATGACTGACGTCAAAGGATCGACACATATAACAACACCGAATTGGCGCGAAACAGCCCTGGCAAACAGCTTGCCTCGAGATCGGCCTTGGCTCATCGCTCAAGTCTCTTTGGCATTGCCAGCACATTAACTTGGCCATCTCGCCGTGCTCAAGCGTCGGAGTAACTGATGCCCATTCCTGCCCGGACATCATTGTTCACGCCATATTGTGGAATCGGATAGCGCAGACCATTTTTGGATAGCGCCTCAAGCCCGGCAATAACCTTTGGCAGAAAGCTCGGCGGTATTGCCATCAGCAGCTCATCCTCCATCACGCCGCCATAGCGCCTTTCGGCAAAACACGGAATCGAAAGACTGGGCTCACCTGTTTTCAAAGCGCGACCCCAAGAGTCCGCGCAAGCAGATTCGCCCACACAACCCCAGTCCAATTTTTGATAGCCAGTCCATTGCAAGCCATTAATAAACAGAATCATTTGGGCGGGGGTTGCATAGATCAGACAAATGTCGGGCGGATTCAGCCGGCCCGAGGCCAGTGGTGAGACCGCCATAGCTTCAAACTGCCCAAAGGCCACGACATCCATACTGGCTTGATGTTTCGCTGCCTCTGCTTGGTCCTTGAACCAAACGCCTGCCATTTTATCGCCGGATAACCATCGCGCATCGCGAGGATGCAACCCGATCACCGTCCCACATTGTGCGCCCACCAAGTCTTCCATCGTAATGCCAACGGTCCAACCATTACGGCTGGCTTGCCCAACAATTTGATCCGTCGTGTGGATCTCTTTGGGTCGTCTGATTTTAGGAATCGCTTCCATTTCGGCTCGGCTGGAAAAGAGCTTCATGCCGATAGGGGTGGTTCGGAGTCTGAGTAACCGGTTGAGGTCTTCAACGACAGTTGGGCCGTCAAAAGCCAAGTTGGTAGAGATGATTTGATCTGTCATGGCGCGCGATTCCTTAGGGTATAACAACACCTTACCGCGACTTCACCAAGCCCTAAAGCCTTTAGGCCGCCATATTGTGCTTCAGCTTTTTTAGCGCTTGAGATTCTAATTGCCGAACCCGTTCAATCGAGATACCAAAGCGTTCTGCAAACACTTTAAGTCCTAACTTTTCATCACTGAGCCAGCGGCCCTGCACAATTTGAAGCGAGCGCTCGTCCAATTGCTTTAAGGCCTGCCTAAGTTCACCGGCATCAGTCGTCTCGGACTCGGAATCCGCCACAATGTCTAAAGGATCCAGGCTATCACTCCGTAAATACAGTTCTGGCGCCCCGTAGTCCTCATCATCGCGTTTTTCAAAGGGTTGATCCTGTCGACTCAGGCGCTGATCCATCTCGACGACATCAGCCTCAGAGACATCGAGCAAGGTTGCAATGCGCTTTGCCTCTGGGCCATCAACCAAACCCGAACTCTGCTTGTTTTTGCGCAGATTAAAGAACAACTTTCGCTGCGCCTTGGTCGTTGCAACCTTCACCAGCTTCCAGTTTTTTAAAATATAGTCGTGTATTTCGGCTTTGATCCAATGCACGGCAAAGGTCAACAGTCGCAACTTGCGTTCCGGGTCAAACTTCTTAACCGATTGCATGAGACCCACATTCCCTTGCTGAATAAGATCTTCAAGCGGCAATCCATACCCTGAATATTGTTTGGCGATGTACACGACATAGCGAAGATGTGCCAGAACCAGTGCCCGAGCGGCACTGACGTTGTCCCCATCTTTGTATTGCTCAAACAAGGTGACTTCTTCTTCACGGGACAATTTTGGAATACGGTGCACCGCGTCCAGATAGCTATATAAGGACTGCCCACTCAATACTGGGACCCTTTGCGACTTCAGCGTCAATTCCATCAAACCTCTCCAGAGGGTACTTTTTTACGTTACCCACCTTATCTAAGGCTAAGTTGGTGATATTCAAGCCCCAATCACCATTTTTTTAACAAATAGGCACCGTACTTAAAATTGAGCCCTGTTTTAAAAAAAATTATTATCGTTATCCTATGCGCAAGCAATTACGAGCACTTGATAACCGATGAAGAACCAGACCGTGACCATCTCGAGCATCGATTGGGCCCATTGGCAACCCGATCTACTGACGACGCTCGTTTTTATTCGGCAGCAACAGCAAGTACTTTTGATCCACAAAAAAACGGGTCTCGGTGCTGGCAAAATACTGGGTCCTGGCGGCAAGTTCGAGCCTTTTGAAACCCCGCTTGCCTGCGCCATCCGAGAAACCGAGGAAGAGCTAGAGATTACCCCCCATGATCTTCAACCAATGGCCGAATTGTTTTTTCACGATTTGGCGCACCCCAAAATTAAAGTTTACGTGTATGTCACAGATCATTTCACGGGCACGCCAACCGAGACGCGCGAAGCAGCCCCGCTTTGGTGTCCAATACAGGATCTACCGCTGGATCAAATGTGGGCGGATGATCAATTTTGGCTGCCCCAAATTCTTCAGAATGAGCCCATCCGCGGCTGGTTTTACTTCGATGGAGAGCGCCTGGTCGACCATCACATCGAATCGATTGCCGTTTCATTTTAGCCCAATCTTTGCGCTCGCCTTGATTAACCCTCGGCTCGAAACAGCTCCCCCAAAAACGTCTCAATTGACCGACTGGCACGTGCGTTCGCAGTTGTAGAATAAACCGTTCCAAAATCTGGGTTATTGGCACCTGGATTGGTGAAGGCATGGGTTGTGCCACCGTAGACATGCATCTGCCAGTCCACGCCTGCCGCGCTCATTTCTTGCTCGAACGCGAGCACTTGCTCAGGGGGAACCATGGGGTCATCGTGACCATGTAAGCACAGCACTTTCGCGGTAATCGACGCATTAGGTGCGTTGCCTGGGCTAAAAATACCGTGAACGCTAGCAACACCCTGAACCGGGGCGCCCATTCTCGCCAATTCAAGCACACACATTCCGCCAAAGCAGTAGCCCACGCCAGCTGTGCGCGTAGCATCGACCTCGCATCTGGCGCTCGCGGCTTGCAGCGCTGCGTTTATCCGTTGCCGCAACAAGCCTCGATCGGCGGCAAAGGGCGCCATGAGCGCGGTGTTTAAGGCCACATCACCATCGGCGCCAAAGACGCCTTTACCGTACATATCAATAGCAAATGCGGTATACCCTAGCGCCGCAATCTCGTGCGCTTTATCGATTGCGTATTGTCGGCGACCTGTCCAATCATGGGCGACCAGGACCAGCGGTTTTGGCCTGTCATCCTCACCGTGAACCAAGCAGCCTTCTAATAAAATGTCACCGTCGTAATATTCAATCAGCTCCGATTGCATTCCGTGATCCTCTTCTTTGGATTAGTGGTTGTTCAATGACTTTTTTAATCTAAGTTGTTACCGCAGCTCGGCCACGCCGCTCAGTTAAAACCTAAGGTTACCCTGACGTCTAGACCCGATAGCCCGTTGTTCTCGCGCGCGCAGCAATTGACGCGGCGTCAATCTTTTTTGGAAAGACCGCCTGCAAGTTTAAACCCGCAGCAGGTGCCTGCCCAAACTTGCCGCCCGCGCCCCAAGCGCCTTTTGAACTTGGGCGGTTAGATGATAACCGTCGTCGGTGATGGGGCCTGCGGGCGCACTCGTCTCAAAATCGAGATGGGCCGCAAAGTCGAGCCCACTAACCGATCGTTTCAGGACCGCATCCATTAACCGCGCTCGGACACCACAGACCGCACGC
>Ga0206124_10000916_pt1 | contig 23793 bp, 32 predicted proteins | sample Helgoland_Spring_3_FD_148671 | JGI IMG/M metagenome (GOLD analysis project Ga0206124, IMG submission 148671) | Pelagic subsurface seawater microbial communities from Kabeltonne, Helgoland, North Sea - Helgoland_Spring_Bloom_20160321_2 | ecosystem: Environmental > Aquatic > Marine > Epipelagic ... | reverse complement strand
AGTAGGAGTATAATTATGCAGTGAGGTAAATTATGATTATTGATGAAATAACAGAAATGTGGATTGCAGATTCTAAGATTGATGATGTCGAGCTCGATACTGAAAGTCTCAAAATACCTTCTCTCCACGCAAAGTATTTAAAAATACTTTATCAACAGAAACTTAAACTGAAGAGTTTAATTATAAAGAAGAAGACAATCAACCGTGTTCTTTCTGAGTACTACAGAGGTGATTTGAATCATCCTGAAGACTTGAAAGAGCTTGGAAGAGAACCTTGGCAGCGTACTGTTCTGAAGCAGGATCTATCAAGTTATGTAGATAGTGATGATGATATGATAAAACTCCTGACTAAAATTTCTTATCAGGAAGAGGTGGTTTCGTTATTGGAAGACATTATAAAAAATATAAACAATCGAGGCTTCCAAATAAAAAATGGAATCGACTGGAGGAAACTCACCAACTTCGGTTTATAGAGAATTGATTACATTATCCAAAGTGAATGAAACATACCTGAAGATTGATTGCTCTGGAGGTATAAGACGAGAGTTAGCTGAATACTTTTCGTTTTATGCACCAGGGTATAAATTCATGCCGCTCTACAGAAACAAAATGTGGGACGGAAAAATTAGATTGTTCAATAAGAACTCGACGATGTACACGGGACTACTCTCGTACATACAGTCCTTTTGCGTAGATCGAGATTATGATATTGATATAAAAGACAATCTCGATTATACAAATGAGTGTTCAATCCATGAGGTCAAAGAGTTCAGCAAAGATTTGAACCTTACATTGGTACCTCGTAACTATCAAATTGAGGCAGTGTCCCATTGCATTCGAAATGATAGATCAATGATACTATCACCTACCGCCTCAGGCAAGTCATTGATAATTTATTTGCTTACACAGTTTTATCAAGAACAAAGAACTTTAATTATTGTACCTACAATATCGCTAGTTAAGCAGATGGCTGGTGACTTTGAAGCATATGGTTACAAGGATGATTGTAAACTCATTACTGGTGGTGTTGATAAGGACAACATAACAGAGAATATTGTAGTTACAACATGGCAGTCAGTTTATGAAATGCCTAAAAGATGGTTCGATCAGTTTGGCGTCGTGATCGGAGATGAGGCGCATTTGTTCAAAGCAAAGTCGTTGACAGCTATCATGCAAAAGTTAACTGATTGCAAATATCGCTTTGGATTTACAGGAACATTGGATGGATCAGAAACACACAAATTAGTCCTCGAAGGTTTGTTCGGTCCAGTGAAATCGTTTATTAAGACAAAAGATCTAATAGAAGCTGGCACTGTTGCAGATCTCAATATAAAAATATTGGTATTGAAGTACAATGAGGAAACCTGTAAAGCCTGCAAGAATCTGAAGTTTCAAGATGAGATGGACTTCATAGTCCGCAATCAAAAACGCAATAAGTTTATAACTAATCTTGTTCAGTCATTAGATGGTAACACCTTAGTTTTGTTTCAATATGTAGAGAAGCATGGTAAAGATCTCTACGCCATGATTAGCAATGCAATGAATAAAGGAAGAAAAATTTTTTTCGTTTTTGGTGGCACAGATGCTGAAACTCGAGAGAGTGTCAGAGCTATAACCGAGAAAGAAGATAACGCTGTCATTATAGCTTCATACGGTACCTTCAGTACAGGTATCAATATCAAAAAACTTCACAACGTAATCTTTGCGTCTCCATCTAAATCAAGAATACGTAATCTTCAGTCAATAGGTAGAGGATTGAGAAAATCTGAAAACAAGAATGCCTGCACATTGTATGATATCGCTGATAACTTACAGTACAAAAAAAGAGTAAACTATACGTTGAAACATTTGTATGAAAGAGTTAAAATATACAGTGAAGAACAATTTGATTATAAAATTTACAAAATCGAATTGGAGAAATAGATGCACGAGACAACAATACTAAAACTTATAACAGGGGAAACACTCATCTGCGAAATGTCGTACACTAAAGATGAAAAGTATGTGTTGATAAAAAACCCTCTTCGTTTTTCACTCAGTACAAAACAATCAGGTTCTTCGTTGATAGCTTCAAAGTGGATTGAATCTAATCAAAATGAATTCAAACTGAAGACGTGGCATATTGTTGCTGCTGCCGAACCAACAGAATACATTGAAGAAATATATCACGAAAGCATAGCTGATCTTGAGGCTCATGAGAACGAACAAGAAAACATTCAAGATGATGATGAAATAGATCAGTACTTAAACAGGATGTTGCTCAACGTTAATGATGATTTCAACGTGCATTGATGTTGTAATAAGTTGATTGAAGTAGTATAATATTATTATTTTTGATGGAAATAACTTATGGCCAAGGCAAAAAATCAATACGTAAACAATAAAGACTTCTTAGCTGCGCTTATTGAATACAGAAAGCAAGTAGCCGAAGCGAATGAAAATAACAGTCCGCGACCTCGGGTACCTAATTATATTGGCGAGTGTGTTATGAAAATAGCTACGCATCTAGCTCGCAAACCAAACTTTATGAATTATACTTTCAAGGATGATATGGTTGCGGACGGTATTGAAAATTGTTTACAATACATTGACAACTTCGATCCGGAGAAATCAAATAACCCTTTCGCATATTTTACACAGATTATTTGGTATGCTTTTCTCAGAAGGATACAAAAAGAAAAGAAGCTGTTGTATACAAAATATAAAATGACAGAACAAGTCAATCTTATGAATCTTACATCGGATACGCAAGAGCATGACAGTGGCCAGGACTTTGGTGATAGCATTAAAATGAGCGAATGGTCTACTGAATACATGAACAATTTTATCGAAGAGTTTGAAGCCTCGAAACGAAGAAAAGTAAAAAAGCGTGAGAAAAGTGTATAATGAAGTTAGCATTGATAACCGATCTTCACTTTGGTGTGAGGAATGATCATTCTGCATTTGCAGACCATCAAGAAAGATTCTTTGAAAATATATTCTTTCCATATTTAAAAGAAAACAATATTGATACAATTGTTGATCTTGGTGACACTTTTGATAGAAGGAAGTATATAAATTTTGTCTCATTGGATCGAGCAAAGCGAACGTTTTTTGATCCAATTGATAAAAATCAATATAACTTTCATGTGTTAGTAGGCAACCACGATTCCTTTTACAAAAACACGCTAGAGATAAACTCAATTAATCTTCTTGCTGAACACTACGATATAACTATCTACGATCAACCTGAGATAGCAACTTTTGATGGTCTTGATATTGTAATGCTGCCTTGGATATGCGCTAGCAACCAAGAACATGTTGAAGATCTTTGCAACTCAACAAACTCCCAAGTACTGTTTGGCCATCTTGAGCTTTCAGGTTACCAAATGTACAAAGGCCAAGCAATTCATCATGGTATGTCAGACGACTGGTTGAGAAATTTCGACGTCGTATGTACTGGCCACTATCACACAAAATCTACAAGTGGTAATGTGAACTACCTTGGATGTCCGTATGAAATGACGTGGTCGGATTATGATGATCAAAAAGGATTTCATGTATTTGATACGGATACGAGGGAGTTGACCTTTATACCAAATCCATATAGAATGTTTCATAAAATACATTATGATGACTCAAATAAAAATATGGAACAAGTTGTAAACGAAAACTTTGACGATCTGTCTGGTTGTTATGTGAAAGTGATTATAACAGAAAAGAATAATCCTTATTGGTTCGATATTTTCATTGAGAAGTTAGAAAAAGTTAATCCAATACACGTCCAAGTCGTTGAGGACCATTTGCATCTTGATATTGAGTCCGATGACGATATAGTTAGCGAAGCAGAAGATACGCTGACAATACTTGGCAAATACATTAATGGTTTAGACTCAAACGTCCACAAGCCATCCCTTGAAAAGACAATAAAAGAATTATATCAAGAAGCTCTGTCAATTACTTAGTTATGCAGATAAAGTATATTCCTATATCCGAGGAAGCTCTGTTATGCGCTGACCTCGCCATTAACAATGATCAATTGTATATTGAATGCTGCCATGTGAGAGATACACAAGAAGGCGTTGTGCATTCGAATGTAGGAGGATATCAGAGTCCACCATTATTCAGAGAAACTGTAACTCAGTATCCTGTGCTGTGCGAATTGATTGATAATATACAAGGAATCGTTGATAGTTATACGAATCAATATACATACAAGTCACCGAGAAAAATACAGATAGGAAACTTCTGGCTAAACTTTAATGACCAGCACAATGCAAACGATTATCATACACATCCGCATAGTGTCTTTTCGGGTGCTTATTATATAAAGGCATCACCTAATTCAGGTACAATAAATTTTCACAGAAACTACTTGGTAGCTGACACCGAGTGGGGTCATTTCTTCGATGGTTCTTCAGCTGCGGGTAGTTTGCTGAATATGTATTCACATCGAATACATCCTGTTCCAGGTAAATTAGTTTTGTTTCCTAGTTTTTATCCTCATAGCGTTTCCCCTAACAATAGTGGTGATATGAGAGTAAGTTTGTCATTTAACTCTCAAATAAAACATTTATAATGATAACATTTAAATACATAAGATGGAAAAACTTTCTCTCCACAGGCAATACGTGGACCGAAGTTAATTTATTGAAAAACAAGTCGACACTCATTGTTGGTGAAAATGGAGCTGGCAAGTCAACGATACTCGATGCATTGTCTTATGCTTTGTACGCAAAACCATTTCGAAAGATAAACAAGAACCAACTGATCAACAGCATCAACAGTAAAGGTGCAGAAGTAGAAGTCGAGTTTAGTATATCAACAAACAACTACAAAATTATTAGAGGCATAAAAAAGTATGGTTCTCCAAAGTTTGAGGTATACAAAAACGACGAGCTTATAAACCAAGATGCCTCAGCTCGAGATTATCAGGATGTTGTTGAGAAAAATATTTTAAAATTAAACCACAAGTCTTTCAGTCAGATTGTTGTTTTGGGTAGCAGCACATTCGTTCCTTTCATGCAGTTATCGTCTCAACACAGACGAGAAGTAATTGAAGACTTGTTAGATATACAAATATTTTCTACAATGAATACGTTGCTAAAAGAGAAAGTGGCAACAAATAAAAATAAACTGATGGACGTTGATTATGCTATAAACTTAGCTGAAGAAAAAATCTCAATGCAAGAAAACTACATTTCTCAGTTGAAACAAAATAACGAGAAGAGAATCAATGATGGAAAGATAAAGATCGCAAAAGCTGACACACAGAAAAAAAACCATACAGATCAAATAGTTACATTGCAGGAAGAAGTTGAAAGGCTTCAGAGCGAGAAAGCAGACATCGACAAGGTAAAAACAAAAAAGAAAAAGCTCGAGCAATTTGAATACAAAATGCAAGATAAGATTTCAAAACTCTCACAAGAAATAGATTTCTATGGCAATCATGATGACTGTCCAACATGTAAACAAAACATAGAAGAAGATTTCAAATGTGACATCATGGACAAAAAACAAAAGGTATTAGATGAAACAAATACGGGATTCAATTTACTAAAAGAAGAATATGCGAAGATAGAAGAAAGATTGCAAGCTATACAAAACACCATAGAGCAAATAAACAACATACAGACTGAAATATCTTCACACAATTCACAAATAAACGCTCTCAACCAACTTATTGAATCCATCAAAGAAGACATAGAAACATCAAATGTTCCAAAACAATCTGACACTGAAAAAGTGAAGCTCGGAGAGTTGAACGACGAGCTTGATAATTATCACCAAGAAAAAGAATCATTAACTAACGACAAAGGTGTTCTTGATGTAGCTTCTCTTATTCTGAAAGACAGTGGAATCAAAACAAGAATTATAAAGCAATATGTGCCAATCATGAATAAGTTGGTAAACAAATATCTTGCTTCCATGGATTTCTTTGTTCAGTTTGAACTGGATGAAAACTTCAATGAAACAATCAAGTCAAGATATAGAGATGAATTCAGTTACGCTTCATTTTCCGAAGGAGAAAAAATGCGTATCGACCTTGCTCTTCTTTTTACTTGGAGAGCAATTGCAAAGCTGAGAAACAGCGCAAGCACCAATCTTTTAATCATGGATGAAGTATTTGATTCGTCGTTAGATACAACTGGAACCGAAGAGTTCTTAAAGATTCTAAATGACTTGACTTCTGACGCGAACATCTTTATTATATCCCATAAAGGTGATCAATTGATGGATAAGTTCCACAACACTATACGTTTTGAGAAAGTAAAGAACTTTAGTAGGATAGCAGCATGATTTATGATCTTGTAAAATCTGATGATAAAATATTAAGAGAATGTGGATTACGATTTGATTTTGAAAATCCTCCTGTTGATCCAGTTGAGTTAGCCACGAACTTGAAAGAATCGATGATAACTCATGGAGGTCTTGGATTGTCTGCTTGTCAGGTTGGACTGCCCTGGAGGGTATTCGTTGCTGGGAATCCCAACGATCCTAGTAACATCAAAGTATTCTTCAATCCCAACATTGTTTCCACATCGGAAAACTTAGTTTTGATGGAGGAAGGTTGTTTGTCCTATCCCGGACTTTTTATAAAAGTGAAACGACCTGATTCAATAAGAATACGGTATGCTGGCTCTAATGGCCATATAACTACCGATGTGTTTGATAGCATACCTGCTAGAGTAATACAACATGAATATGATCACATGGACGGTATTGTTTTTAAAAATCGTTCTAGCAAGTTTCATTATGAGCAAGCTGTAAGACAAAAGAAGAGATTAGATAAGAAGAGGAAACTCAATGAGCAAAGAGTACGCGTTCTCTGAGACGTTTTATTCAGTACAAGGCGAAGGTTTTTATACCGGAGTCCCATCAGTGTGGCTTCGGTTTTTTCTTTGCAATTTACAATGTGATGGCTTTGGTCAAGAAGATCCGACCAACCCAGAAACGTATGAATTGCCTTATAAAGATTTTGATCCTTTAGGGGTGAAAGACATCACAGATCTTCCTGTATGGGAAAAAGGATGTGATAGTTCTTACTCGTGGTCAAAGAAGTTTAAGCATCTTCAAAAGAAGCAGACGCCAGAAGAGATTGTTGAAACTCTTAGAGGCGAAATGGTCAATGCGTATAACCCAGGTGGTAATTTCAATCACCCTGTTTCACGGGCATCGACACATCTTGTTTATACAGGCGGGGAGTCGTTAATGAAGCATGCACAAGAAGCAGCTGTAGAAATTAACGCTGTGTATAAGACCAAACAAAATTATGAACGACCATGGCACACAACTTGGGAAACAAATGGCACACAGCCATTAACTGATCAGTTCATTAGGACATTTGGTAACAGAGGTCTGTATGGTGGTGAGCTGTTCTTTTCTTGTAGTCCTAAGTTGTATACAGTGTCAGGAGAGAAACCAAAGAAGGCAATACGTCCAGATGTTGTTTCTCAATATAATGACCTTGGTAGGACAGTGCGCGAAAGGTCAACAACGTCAAAAGCTCCTGTTGGACAGTTAAAGTTTGTTCTAGGTCCTAAGCCAGAGCAATGGGAAGAGCTTGATGAGGTAGTTCATCAATTCAGGGAAGCAGGTGTTGATTGGCCGGTATGGATTATGCCTGTTGGTGCAACAGTGGAAGGCCAAAAAATATGTGACGGAGATGTTGCCAACATGGCGCAAGCTAGGGGATACTGTGTATCAGCTAGAGTACATACGTATATCTGGGGCAATGTTATTGGAGTGTAAAATGTTATTGAAAGCTACGAAATCATATTACAACTTACCCGTTGCGCACATGCAATGGTTTGATACTGACGAGACAGGAGATCCCTGTACTGGTCCATGTGCAAAGTGGCATGGTTACGATCGTTCAGTGCATTTTGAATTTTCAGGTTCTCCTGATAATCATGGTTGGATTGTAGGATTCGGAGATCTAAGACCTATTAAACATTTCTTAGAATATTATTTTGACCACACAGCTTTGATTGGTGGTGATGATCCTCGTCTTACCAAAGCGCTACGAGCTAACGAAGAAGGCCTTGTAGATCTGAGAGTATTGCCTTATGGTGTTTCAATGGAGATGAGTTCTATCTTTATTTGGGAACAGGTCAATCCTTTCATATACAATTTGACTGATGGGCGTGCATTTGTTTCGAGGGTTGAAAGTAGAGAACATGAAAAGAACTCTGCATTTATTACCATCGAAGAAAAGGTAGCACGCCGACAAGCAAAGAAAGCCGAAAGTTATCTTATAGAACAACCAACGTGGAACTTTGTAACGCCTAAAGAAGTTTTCAGCAGGTACGTCTAGTCAAAATTTAGTTTTTTATATATAACTGTGTCTGACGGGAGATCCCTGTCAGCACATTCAACAATTTATCCCATAAGGAGAAAAAATGTCTAAGAGTGAGGCACGGTGTGCTGTGGCTACAGCAGTCATCCAGTCTTTAGCTACAACAGGTTTTATTGTTTTGTTACCTGCGTTTATAATCTTTTTGTCAGCTGGATCAGCTATCTGATGAAAAATTTTATTACGTTTTATATAATGTTTTGTTTGCATTTATTTGTTGATGGATCGATACCTAGAACAACATTAATAAGAGATGAAGCGTCATTTCTGGTTGAACCGAGGTTGACTATATCGACATAATCTTATATAATAATAATTAATATTTTATAATGTATGAGGTGAATATGAGAAAGAAAGGAAAAAATATCGGTTATAATGATTACTCGTCTAAGATGCCTGACTTGGTATTCGAATACGATGAGGATTTTTATACCGATGATTTGCCAGACCCGCAAGTAGATCCTGTGCTTGTGGGAGCTCGAGTACCACTGAGAAAGGTTGGGATTGCTCCTGTTGACCTACCTATTCAGGTAAAGAGGAGAGATGGTGGTACTCAAGTGTTGCAGTCTGAGGCATCTTTGTATTGTTCGTTAGATGATAAGAACGCTAAAGGTTTGAACCTTTCACGTCTTTATCTCTTAATGCACGAAAAGATTAAAGACCGCCTCACCATGGAAGGCATCAAGGAATCGTTGAAGGAACTAGCTGAGCGCCAAGGATCTAGAGATGCATACTGTAAGTTGCGTTTCAAATATCCTTGGCATCAGGATGCTTTAAGATCTAAGAATTCAGACACCTCCGAAAAACTTAGAGGCCACATAGCCTATAAGACTGAAATTGAAGGTCAGTATAGGGACGGTGACTACAAGTTTTATCTTACTGTAGATTACGTTTACTCTTCTACATGCCCTTGCTCTTTCGAGCTAGCCCACGATGCTCGTACCAAGCGAGATGCAGCTGCTAATGCTCATTCACAGAGATCCATAATGACGGTGAAGGTTCAATTTGATCCAATTAATGTTGTATGGATTGAGGATCTTGTTGAATTGTGTCGTGAAAATATTCCTACTGAAGTTCAGATTGTTGTTAAGCGTAGAGACGAGCAAGCGTTTGCAGAACTGAATGGTTCTAATCTTGTTTTCTCTGAAGACGTTTGTAGACTGATGTATGAAGCTCTCGATGAATGGTACAATGATAAGCGTATATTTGATTTCTCGATTGCTGTTTCTCATGAAGAATCTCTCCATCCATGGAACGCTATAGCGGTCACTTCGAAGTTCGATAATCAAGGATGTTTATCATGAATAAGAGTATATGGGTAACTTTTCAAAAAGAGGGCATTCATTGCTATCCTGATGCAAACAAACTCCTAGGAGTTGAATTTCTCCAGCATCCACATCGCCACATCTTTCATTTCCGTGTAGAAATCGAAGTATTTCATGACGATAGGGATATTGAGTTTATTTTGTTTAAGCGAGAGCTTGAAAATCTTTATGAAGATCAGACTCTTGAACTCAACTATCAGTCGTGTGAGATGCTGGCAGATGGTCTTGCTGATTATATACTTGATCATTATCCGGATCGGGAACTTGTTATATCAGTTAGTGAAGATAATGAAAACGGAGCAACTTGTAGGTACAATCAATGAGTATAGATTTTTGTCATATATGCCCAACAAACCATCTACACCATCTTGTAGGTAAAAGGAGAGCACATCTTGCTTTAGCCCATCTCGTTGAAGCAGATGAAGATTATGCAGCTTTTTACAAATCTTCTGCTTTTGGTAGTGATATTATTCTTGACAATTCAGCTTTTGAGATGTATAAGTTAAAAAAGCCAATGTATGATCCAGATAAGTTAATATCTATGGGTCACAAGATAAATGCCAAATACATTGTGGGGTCGGATTATCCTAACGAGCCAGGAAGTAAAACCATACAAGCAGCTATGGAACAGGCTCCTGAATTCAGGAAGCACGGATTCAAAACATTCTTTGTACCTCAATCAAAGATAGGAGATATAGAGGATTATATATCGACTTTTGCTTGGGCAGCTTCGAGTCCTCTTGTAGACTATATTGGCGTTTCAATTCTTGGTGTACCGAACGCTTACGGAGTAGAAACAGGGAACAAACTACAAAGATACGTTAGCAGAACTAAGATGATGAGAGAACTTAAAAGACGAGGTCTTCTAACATTGTGCAACACTAACAAAAAGAAGATTCATTTTCTTGGTATGGTTGATGGGCCCAATGAGATTGATAATCTTGGACTGTTGTCAAGTCATGTTGATACATGGGATAGTTCTGCAGCAGCGTGGTGCGGTCTGAATAACATTGAGTTCGACAACTCTCCAACCGGTTTAATAGATGGTAAGTTTGAAGAAGAAGTGGATTTTAACTTCTCTACAAAAGATACGTCTTTACTTGAGAAGGCAAAAAGGAATATTCAATATATTGATGCATTGTGTGGAAAACGGTCATGAGCAAATATAGATTTAACGAAGACAAGATAATGAAGGAGGTGTTGAACTACATTGAGTCAACATACAGCGGTCATTATGTTGGAGTTCAAGCAGGACAAAAGAAAGAAGATATTCAAACCATAGACATATGGCAAACGCTTGGTACACTGGACACTACATCACGTGATACTGCTATCAAGTATTTAATGAGGTATGGTCGAAAAGAAGGTTTCAATAAGAAGGATTTGTTGAAAGCAATGCACTATATTATATTGTTGTGGTACGCAACACAGGACGGTGAATAATGATACACGTAATGGGTGACGAGTCTAACTCATCGCTAACCAATGTGCGTGAAGGTGATGTACAACCTAACGCTGTTGATCTGAGGGTCGATAAGATCTTCTATATCAAACCTGATATGTTTGAGATCTCTAACGAGCATAAAAAGCATCGAGGTAGCAATGGAGAAGTTCCGGTTGACCAGGATGGTTATTATAATCTAGAGCAGGGTGACTATGAGGTCACCATGGAAAATATCATTGAGGTTGGTCCAAACGAAGCGGGTTGGGTTATTACACGATCAACGTTGAACCGCAATGGTTTGTTTCTAACCTCTGGATTGTACGACTCAGGATACAACGGTGTGATGGCAGGTGTGTTGCACGTTGGCGTTGGTGCAGCTAGAATCAAGAAGGGAACAAGAATTGGTCAGTATCTGAACTTCAAGGCTGAAGCTCTGTCATCTTATGATGGTGATTATGGTATTGGTAAAGAACACGACAAAAAGTATAGGAGCTAAACATGGCTGGTGTTGAAATAAAAATTAATACAGAGGAACTTCAGAAGCGAAAGATCATGGTTGCTACACCAATGTATGGTGGTCAATGTGCCGGTATCTATACTAAGTCATCAACTGACTTGGCACAGCTTGCTTTAAAGTATGGGGTCGATTGCCGATTCTATTATCTATTCAACGAGTCATTGATTACTCGAGCTCGTAACTATTTGGTTGATGAGTTTATGAGATCAGACTGTACTCATCTTATGTTTATTGATAGTGACATTGGTTTCGATCCAACTGATGTTTTAGCTCTTGCAGCTATTGCAGAGCCTGGTTCAGACAAGCAAGTTGTTTGTGGTCCATATCCTAAGAAAGCAATTGCTTGGGAAAAGATTAAGCGTGCTGTTGACAAAGGATTTGCTGATGATGATCCTCAACAACTTGAAAGATATGTTGGGGATTATGTATTCAATCCTGCGAGTGGTGGCAACGAGATTCGTCTCGATCAACCTCAAGAAGTACTAGAAGGTGGTACAGGATTTATGATGATTCAACGTAGTGCTTTTGAAGCCTATGCTGAAGCGTACCCGCAGTTCTCCTATAAGCCTGACCATGTTCGTACAAAAGCATTTGATGGCTCGCGTGAGATTATGGCTTACTTTGATTGTGTGATCGATGAAGAAACAAAACGTTATCTCTCTGAAGATTATATGTTCTGCCAGTGGGCTCGTAAAGCTGGTATCAAAGTATGGATGTGTCCATGGATGAAACTTACTCATATGGGTTCGTATATGTTTGGTGGAAGCCTGATGGATCTTGCACAGGTTGGTGCTAGCGCTACTGTTGGTGGTGACTTCAAAGATAAAAGCAAGAAATAACTTGAGATTTATATAATGAAACTTACACAAAAAACGTTTAACTTACTGAAAAACTTTTCTTCAATCAATCAGTCGTTGTATGCGTACACAGGTAACAAACTTAAAACTGTTTCCGAAACAAAGACAGTTATTGCTGAAGCGGAGGTTCAAGAGATGTTTCCGAGGGAATTTGGCATTTATGATTTGAATCAATTTCTAGGTATCGTGTCGTTGCTCGAAGAGCCGGACCTAGATTTTGATACAACGTATCTTACTATAAGTGGCCAGAATGGTGCAAAGAGCGATTACTTCTACGCTGATAAAAATACGTTCCGTATCATTCCATCTCTTGAACCGTTTCAGCTCCCTGATACTTACGTTTCATTCAGCATTACAGACAAGGTCATCAAAGGTGTGATGCAAGCAGCTAATGTGTTGCAGCTACCTGAGATTGCTATTGTGGGCGATGGCGAAACGATCAGTATCAAAGCTGTGAACAGCAAAAACAAAACAACAAACACGTTTTGCTATGACGTTGGTAAGACTGATAAAAGGTTCAATGCTTTGTTCAAGGTAGAGAATCTCAAGATGATGGTAGGCTCTTATGAAGTCACGTTGAGCAAGCAGAAGATGGCTCAGTTCAAATCTATCGATAGTAGTCTTACATATACGGTAGTTAATGAAGCTACTTCTGAATTTGAATAAGAAAGGTTTATATTATGAGTGAATTTTTGTGGGTCGAAAAGTATCGGCCTAAGAAAATTAGTGACTGTGTCCTTCCAATAAAACTGAAAGAAACTTTTCAGGAATTTGTTAATCAGAGCAATGTTCCTAACTTACTACTGACTGGTGGTCCTGGTGTAGGTAAAACGACTGTTGCAAGAGCAATGCTTGAAGAGTTGAATGCAGACTACATCGTTATCAATGGTAGTATGAATGGTAACATTGATACACTGCGTAATGAGATAATGCAGTTTGCTTCAACCGTTTCGTTTACTGGAGGACGTAAGTATGTGATCCTCGATGAGGCTGATTATCTCAACCCGAACTCTACTCAACCTGCTCTTCGTAACTTTATGGAAGAGTTCAGTAACAACTGTGGTTTTGTTCTAACTTGCAACTTCAAGAATAGAATTATTGAGCCTCTTCATTCGAGATGTTCTGTTGTAGAGTTTTCGATCAATAAAGATGAGAAGATGAAGATGGCTTCTCAGTTCTTTAACAGATTATCAACCATACTTGATGCAGAAAATGTTAGTTACGATAAGAAAGCTGTAGCTGAGCTGATAACAAAATATTTTCCAGACTGGCGAAGAGTTATAAACGAACTTCAACGATATAGTGCAACAGGTCAGGTAGATTCGGGTATTCTTGCTAACAACGGTGAAGCCTCAATAGTAGATCTTGTAAAACATCTAAAAGCAAAATCATTTACAGAAATGAGAAAGTGGGTTGCTCAAAATTCTGATATAGACACGGCCACACTGTTTAGGAAACTCTATGATGTCTCGTCAACTGAATTCAAGCAAAGATCGATTCCTCAGTTGGTTGTTTTGATGGCTGACTATCAACACAAAGCAGCCTTTGTTGCTGATCAGGAAATAAACAATGTAGCCTTCTTTACTGAAGTAATGTCAAGTTGTGAGTTTGAATAATGTGGCTTCTAAAACCGCACGAAGATAGAACTGGAGCTTATGCATTGAAAGCGCTCAATGTTTTCAATGACAATGATATAAATTGGCTCAACTGGTATGTAGAAAACAATCTACAAATGCAAAAAGGTTTGACTGGTAATCTAAATGGCGTAGGAGATGAATCACCAGGTAGAAAATCTGATGTTGCATGGCTTCAACCGACTGATGAGAATGTGAGATTCTACTTTGAAAAGATAGCTTATTATATCAATAAAGCCAATACGGATTATTTCCAGTTCAGCTTAACTGGCTTTCACAGCATTCAATATACTGTGTACCCTGAAATAGTGCAAGGCAAATATGATTGGCATACTGATCAAGGAGATTTGTATACGACCCAAAACATGGGCCGAAAACTTTCAGCTATCATAGCATTGAATGATGATTTTGAAGGTGGTATATTTGAAACAATCGATTGTGATACGCCTCGTTCTTACGATCTTCGTAAAGGTGAAATGATAATGTTTCCATCGTTTCTTATGCACCGTGTAACGCCAGTGACTAGGGGTACTCGAAGATCACTAGTTGTATGGGTAGAGGGTCCTAATTTCAAATGAAACCTTTTGACTTTATAAACGCTATCAATTATTCGAAAGAAGACCTCATTGGTGATTCGGATAACCCAGAACTCGCTGAAAAGTTTTACCCTCCGTATGTTGTAAACAAAGGTTTATCGTACTTTACAGATACGGTTCTTCTCTGCAACGAGCTTAACATGAGGCCTGAAACCGATAATAAACTGCAATTTGATTTTTTTCTAAATAGTATACGTAAACGAAAAAGATTTAGTAAGTGGTATAAGAAAGAACAAAGCGATAGCCTCGATACAATTATTGAATATTATGGCTATAGTTATGAGAAAGCAAAGCAAGTTTTACCATTGTTTACTGAAAATGAATTGAAAAACTTAAAGAAAAAATTATTTACAGGTGGTGTCGATGGCTGTTGATCTAAATTCAATCGTCGAGATTAAACTCAAAGAAGACGACGATTTTCTCAAAGTACGTGAGACTCTTACACGCATTGGTATTGCATCAAGAAAAGATATGACGTTGTATCAATCATGTCATATTCTCCATAAACAAGGCAGATACTATATTGTACATTTCAAAGAATTGTTTGCTCTGGATGGAAAGCCATCGAACTTTGATGTGAGCGATATTTCAAGAAGAAATACAATTGCCAATTTGTTAGCTGAATGGGGTCTCGTTGAATTAGTAGATGCAGAAAAAAGTGCTGACCCTGTTGCCCCTTTGAGTCAAATTAAGGTATTATCTTATGGTGACAAGAATGATTGGCAACTTGTTGCTAAGTACAATATTGGCAGAAAGTCAGTATAAATAGAATAGAGATGCGGAATGGTCCGGTCTCGTTTTTAACCTTGCTTAACAAATAGGAGGTCATTATGACTAATGATATTTTCTTCCCTCGCGCTTCGTTTGTAGGTTTTGATAATCTTTTTAATCAACTCGAACGAGCAACACATCATCAAGTTCCTCAGTACCCACCTCACAACATAGTGAAGTATGATGACCATAGATATGCTATAGAGCTAGCTGTCGCTGGATTCAATATGCAAGATTTAGATATTGAATGCGATAAAAATGTTCTCACCATTAAAGGAGAAAAAGGAAAAAACCAATCGGCAGATTGTGAATATGTACATCGTGGTATTTCTCAAAAGAAGTTTGTTCGTAAATTCACTCTAGCTGATCACATTGAGGTTACAAGTGCCGCTTTGATTGATGGAATACTTTCAATACAGCTTGAGCACGTTATACCCGATGAACTTAAACCACATAAGATCGAAATCACAGGCCCTGAGCTTTTGGTCGAAAAAGATAGTTGATTTTATCAACATTTTGTCAGATAATAAGAGAGTCCTTCGGGGCTCTCTTTTTATAATTGGAGCTATAATATGAGCAATATTAAACTTATTCGTATGTCGTCTGGAGAGGATGTCGTAGCGGAAGTTATGTTAGAAGATTCAAAAACTTTGCAACTCACAAATGCTATTGTTGCTATACCAACAGGTAACGGTCAACTTGGGTTCGCACCCTGGTCACCGATTTTGAGCAAAGAAGAAAAAACAATTGACGTTGCTAAGCAGTTCGTTGTGTACCAAGCGGAACCCGATAGTTCTGTTGTGGAACAGTACAATGCTATGTTTGGAAATGTCATTGCACCTAAGAATAAATCAATCATCATATAATGTCGACATTCTACACAAGCGTGGATAGGCTTGGCAACAACATCCTTTTCTGTGGTTATAAGAATGGAGAAAGGATAAGAAAGCGTATACCATACAAGCCAACGTTCTATGTCTCTACAGATAAGAAGAGTGAATGGAAAACTCTTCAGGGAAACCCCGTTGACGAGCTTAATCCTGGCTCTATGAAAGATTGTCAGGATTTTCTTCGTGAATATAGCGAAGTAGAAAATTTCAAGATATATGGTAACAACAATTTTGTTATACAGTTTATATCCGATGCTTTCCTTGATCGTGGTATTGAGTTTGATAGAGATATAATCAACGTAACGACAATCGATATCGAGGTTCAGTCAGATCAAGGATTTCCTCATGCTGAAGAAGCTAACTTTCCTGTCACAGCCATCTGTTTAAAGAACAATATAGACAATATCTTCTATGTGTTTGGAACAGGTGATTGGAATGAAGAAGATTCAGTCCTGTCTGCAGATCTTTCATCAAGAGTTAAGCACATAAAATGCAATGATGAAGCTATGCTTCTGATGAAGTTTCTGGACCAGTGGCAGGCTAACTATCCAGATGTTCTTACAGGTTGGAACTCAAGGTTTTTCGATACTGTATATCTCGTTAATAGGATTGGCAAAGTCCTCGGTAAGGACATGGTTAAGAAGTTATCGCCATGGGGTGTTATATCTGAAAGACAAATTCAAATGGCTGCAAGAACGCAACAAGCGTTTGAACTTCGTGGTATTCAACAACTTGACTTCATGGATTGTTTCAAGAAGTTTGGTTACACATACGGTACTCAAGAAAGCTACAAGCTCGATAATATAGCTCATGTTGTCCTCGGTGAGAAGAAGATCGACTATTCTGAATATGGAACACTTCACTCTCTCTACAAAGAGAACTACCAATTGTTTATCGATTATAACGTCAAAGACGTTGACATTGTGGACAGGCTTGAAGATAAGACTGGTCTGATTACATTGGCGATGACTATCGCTTACAAAGCATTGGTTAACATGGTTGATGCCTTTGGTCCTGTGGGTATGTGGGACGCTCTTCTTTACAACAAGCTGAAGAAGAGAAAGATTGTTGTACCTCCTAAAGAAGATCATACCAAAGAAAGACAAATCGAAGGTGCCCATGTCAAGGTTCCTCAGAATGGTATGCATGACTGGATTGTTTCGTTCGACTTGAACTCTCTGTATCCTCATATTATCATGCAGTACAATATGTCTCCGGAAACTATCGTGAATGAAAGGTGTTATGGTGTAACTGTCAACGATCTTTTAAATAAAACTGAATATGAAAAGCCAGACAACTACAGCATGTCTGCAACAGGTCAGTACTTTGATAAAAGTAAGAGAGGTATTGTACCTGAAATAATTGATGGACTTTATACTGAGCGTTCCGCTGTTAAGAAAGAGATGTTGAAAACTGAACAAGAGGTTCAAGACAAAGGTTCAACATATGAACTTGAAAAGAAGATTGTAACTCTTAACAATCAGCAGATGGCTACGAAAATTTTAATGAATTCCCTTTATGGTGCACTGTCCAATCAATACTTCAGATACTATGATATGAGAATAGCAGAGTCTATTACTGTGACTGGTCAACTAACAATTCGATGGGCTGAGAACATCATCAACAAATACATGAGGAAGTTGCTCAAGACCGAAGAAGATTATGTTGTAGCTATCGATACAGACTCACTGTATATCCGTACAAAAGATTTGGTAGAGAAGGCTCTTGGTGAAAAGCTCACCGCTGACAAGGGTGTGAAGTTTCTCGATAAAGTAGCCTCGGAAAAGTTCGAGCCGTTACTTGCAAAGTCGTATGATAAGCTATGTTCTTATATGAATGGTTATGAACAGCGAATGGTGATGAAACGAGAAGTGATCGCAGATAAAGGTATTTGGACTGGTAAGAAGCATTACGCTCTGAACGTATACAATTCCGAAGGTGTACAGTACACCGAACCAAAGTTGAAGATCATGGGTATCGAAGTTGTGAGATCTTCAACACCAATGCCATGTCGGAATATGTTGAAAGATACAATTCGTGTCATAATGACAACAGATGAGAAAACTACTCAAAAGTATATTCAAGAATGTAGAGATAAATTTAATTCTTTACCACCGGAAGATATTGCATTTCCTAGAGGTGTTTCGGATATTGACAAATGGAAGGATAGAAGTACAATATACAAAAAAGGATGTCCAATACATGTAAGAGGTGCTCTTCTTTATAATTTTCACGTTAATGAAATGGAGCTCGAGAGCCATGATCCTATATTTTCTGGAGACAAAGTAAAGTTTGTATACTTGAAGGTACCTAACATACTTCATGAAAACGTCATTGCGTTTACTGCTAGTGGCGTGCCAAAAGAGTTTGGTATTCAGAACAATATTGATTACGACCTACAATTTCAAAAAGCATATCTTGAACCACTTAACTCAATACTGAATGTTATTGAGTGGTCAGCTGAAAAGCAGATGACTTTAGATATGTTCATTTAGATAAATAATAATTCAGATTAGGAAATAAGTTATGCCAGATATCCCAGAAGAATATTTGTCTGAATATGATTTTGGTTTCAACGCTGTTGATGAAGTACCTCAATCAACTGTTCAAGTGGACACAAAACCAATTGAAGAAGATGTTGAAGGAATCAACGATAATGTTCTACGCATTGAGCAAAAGGTTGATGCTTTGGTAACTGCTATCAACAATTTAAGCACCAAGATGATGAATCTTGATGACGAGTTTGATGTAATAAAAACAACGACAGAAGATCAGGTTAAAAGCAGGTTAACTGACGTTGAAAAATTGATCATGCCTTTACTTGTAAATCTGCTAAAGACATCGGACAAGGACTACATTCATTGGCCAAACAGAAAAGAAAAAATTCAATCGCAGATTGATAGATTGTTACAGTTAACAAGAGGAGAGTAATATGAACTGGCTTCGAGAAAGAATGCAAGAACGTACAACATGGGACGGTGCTTGTCTTGTTGGTTTAGGTGTTATGGTTTTGTTTTTAACTCCTCTCGCTAAGATTGCAGCTGGTGCTGCTATAGCGTATGGAGTATGGACAATTACCAAAGCTGAATAATGGCTTTTCTTGTTCTCTTTGTTGCGCTCGCTATATCAGGCGTTGCTGCTTGGTATAGCATAGCTGGTTTGGCAGCAATATTTGCTGCAGCTAAAATTCCTGTGATAATTATGGGCGCTAGCCTGGAAGTAGGTAAACTTGTTACTGCTTCGTGGTTGTATCAAAATTGGAAACGTGTACCACTTCTTCTCAAAACATATCTTACGTTTGCTGTTGTAGTTTTGATGTTTATAACATCGATGGGTATATTTGGATTTTTGTCCAAAGCCCACATTGACCAAACAATCATTTCAGGGGATAATACTCTACTTATACAACAGCTTGACCAAAAAATAGAGCGAGAACAAAAACGTATCGACGATGCAAATCTTGTTGTAGCGCAGTTGGATCAAGCAGTGCAAACATTAATTGACTACGATCGTATCAGAGGTGACGACGGTGCGATTGCTGTTAGAGAGGGACAGAAAGATGAGCGAGACAATCTCAATACTATTATTGATGACAGTTATAGTAACATGGGAGACTTGCAATCAAATAGACTTGAACTATCTCAAGAACAGCTCTCTATCGAAGCTGAAGTCGGTCCTATACGATATATCGCAGAGCTTATATATGGTGACGAAACTAATGAAGCTATTCTCAACAGCGCTGTTAGAATTGTTATTCTTATTATTATATTTGTGTTTGACCCTCTTGCTGTTCTTCTTTTGGTGGCCGCTAATATGTCTCTACGAGATAACAATAGGAAAGTTACTACAAAGAAAGTAGCAGCTGTTGTCGATGAAGAGTGGATAGAGGAAGAGGTTGAAGTTGATGAAAATTTTGAGAACGCGGATCTTGAGCAAGTTAGAAGATTGCTTTACAAGTATAGAGCAAACAACAAAAGCAAAAAGAACGGAAGTTTTGTAAAACAAAAAATACAAAAACTGGAGAATTTAGAAAAAGAACTAGAAAATAAAAAATAATTGGAGATATAATGAAACCTTTTGAATTGACTTTTGAAGATATCAATCCTATCATCTGCAGTCTTGCAGATAAAATAAAAAAATACAAACCAACAATGATTGCTGGTATCGCTCGGGGCGGTCTGACCCCAGCTGTCATGCTTTCTCATTATCTCAACATTCCCATGGAATCAATTCTGTGGCAAACACGAGACGGTGGTACAAAAGAAGACAATGAAGTTGTAGCAGCTGCTATAGGAGCTGGTGTACCTGTTGTCTTTATAGACGATATCAATGATAGTGGTACTACTATGACCCAGATCAAAGACCATTATGGTAATGGTATATTTGTTTGTTTGGTAGAAAAGAAGCAAAGTGAATTCACTTGCGATCATGCTGGGATGATAACAGATACGGATCGTTGGATTAACTTTCCATGGGAGCTAAAAGCAGATGAGTGATTTTTTTCGTAATATTGTAAATGAACTAAAGGACGAGAATACTAACATGGCCGAGGATGGCCTGAACAGTTCTGAATTCTCTGGAGCTATCGATACTGGTTCGTATATTCTGAACGCAGCAATGAGCGGTAGTCTATACGGTGGTGTTCCTAATAATAAGATAACTGCTTTTGCAGGAGAGTCGGCTACTGGTAAGACGTTCTTTGTTATGGGAGTTGTAAAAAAGTTTCTTGATGACAACCCAGAGGCTGCAGTTTTCTATTTCGATACTGAAGCTGCTGTAACTAAAGATATGATGCAGTCTCGAGGTATTGATATTAACAGAATTATTATATCTGAACCAGAAACTATACAGAAGTTCAGACACACTGCTTTGCAGATTATTGACAATTATGCAAAAACATCAGAAGATAAACGTCCTCCTATGATGATGGTTCTCGATTCTCTTGGTCAGTTGTCAACAACGAAAGAGGTTGAAGACACATCTTCTGGCAGTGAGACAAGAGATATGACTAAAGCTGCTACATTGAAAGCTACCTTCCGTGTTTTGAATCTCAAGCTCGCTAAAGTAAATGTGCCACTTCTTGTTACCAATCATGTTTATGAAGTTGTTGGTTCGTATATTCCTACTAAAGAAATGTCAGGTGGTTCTGGTCTTAAATATACCGCATCGCAAATTGTTTTTCTCTCGAAACGTAAGGAAAAAGATGGTAAGGAAGTAGTCGGAAATATTATCAAATGTAATATGACAAAGTCAAGGTTTACTAAAGAGAATAAGTTGGTCGAAGTTCTTCTTACTTATGATAAAGGCCTTGATCGTTATTACGGTTTACTTGATCTTGCTGAAAAATATGAAATCATTAAAAAAGTATCAACACGATATGAACTTCCAGACGGCACGAAGGTTTTTGGTAAATCTATCAACAATGATCCTGAAAAATATTTTACAGAAGATATCATGCATCGTCTTGAGCTAGCTGCACAAACAGAATTTATGTATGGTGGTGGGTTTATTGAAGAGGATGATGAAGATGCAGTTGATGACGAACAAGTATGAGGTTATCTTTGACAAGAAAGAAGATACAGCATTAATAAGACTCACTGAAGGTAAGTTTGCCAATTTTGTTTTTCAGTTTGGCGAAGTAAATATACAAAAAGAAGAGTCTGATGGATCATTGCCTATAAACTTTACTTATGATCTTAAACAAGCTCCCGAATCATATTCGTATGAAGATGAAGAAGCCGATAAAGCTGAATTTGAAAATATTATTGGCGACATTCTATACGACATTATAGTCAATACAGACAAGGTGAATACTGTTGATGGAAACGACGATACTGATTAATCTAACCAAGGACGAACAATACGCACGTAAGGTGATACCGTTTGTCAAGCCAGAATACTTTCAGAATGTTTCTGAGAGGATTGTATTTCAAAAGATTTTTGATTATGTGGATCAGTATGGTGATGTTCCTTCGCCTAGCACTTTAGTTATTGAACTTGGTAACGATCAGTCTTTAGCTGAGTCTGATTATAATTCGTCTGTATCGTTAATAGAATCATTTAAAGAAACAAACTCAGATCATGATCGAGACTGGCTTATAGACCAGACTGAAAAGTTTTGTCAAGATAAAGCTATCTACAATGCTATCATGGACAGTATCCATATTATAGATGGTAAAAGTAAAACAAAAGCAAAAGATGCTATCCCATCAATACTGTCTGATGCATTGAGTGTTAGCTTTGACAATACTGTTGGCCATGACTTTCTGAATGATTATCAAGAGCGTTATGATTTCTATCATAGAGTTGAAGAAAGGTTACCATTTGATCTCGACTATCTCAATACCATAACCAAGGGTGGTGTACCAAGAAAGTCTCTCAACATTATTCTTGCAGGTACGGGTGTAGGTAAGTCGCTTGCCATGTGTCACTTTGCAGCCACCAATCTTATGGATGGTAAGAATGTCCTGTATATAACAATGGAGATGGCGGAAGAGAAGATTGCTGAGCGCATTGATGCTAACTTAATGAATGTTCCGTTAGATGAGCTGATTAACCTGCCTAAGGACGCGTATGACAAGAAGATTGAGAAAATTAGAGCAAAGACCCCAGGTCGTCTTATAGTAAAGGAATATCCGACTGCTGGAGCACATGCAGGTCATTTCAGACATCTAATAAACGAACTCAAGATCAAGAAAGGTTTTGTTCCAGATATTATCTATATCGACTACTTGAACATCTGTGCTTCCTCTCGAGTCAAAGGCCTTGGTAGCTCGATAAACACATACAGCCTGATAAAGTCTATTGCTGAAGAGCTAAGAGGTCTTGCTGTGGAGAAAAATGTTCCTATCTTTAGTGCTACTCAAACAACACGTCAGGGATTCTCTAATAGCGATGTTGAGTTAACAGACACATCCGAATCTTTTGGTCTACCTGCAACAGCTGACTTCATGTTTGCTGTAATAAGTACAGAGGATCTTCAGAAGCTCAACCAGGTGATGATCAAGCAACTGAAGAACAGATATAACGATCCTACAATAAATAAAAGATTTGTCGTAGGTGTGGACCGTTCCAGGATGAGACTGTATGACGTTGAACAATCCGCACAAGAAGATATCATGCAAGAACCTGAAATAAAGGATGCAATTCCGGTTTTTGACAGAGGACGACAGAAAGATTTCAGTCAATTATTTTAACTGATTGATAACATTATTTATTTTTTCCCTTCTATATCAGGGGGTTACGATTTTTTTGTAACCCCTTGATTCTCCGCGTTGACATTATGAATTACCTATTCGATAATACCTATAGTGATTAAATAACTGAGGAGATTAATCATGACAGCATTCACTAAAGAACAGTTTACTTGGGATGGTATGTATCTGATGTACGGAGGAGAATATCCTGGTGCACCACTTATGGGG
>Ga0206124_10000912_pt1 | contig 23822 bp, 8 predicted proteins | sample Helgoland_Spring_3_FD_148671 | JGI IMG/M metagenome (GOLD analysis project Ga0206124, IMG submission 148671) | Pelagic subsurface seawater microbial communities from Kabeltonne, Helgoland, North Sea - Helgoland_Spring_Bloom_20160321_2 | ecosystem: Environmental > Aquatic > Marine > Epipelagic ... | reverse complement strand
AAAATCGAAAATGGTCAGATCACAAAGACAGAAGAGAGAGAAGAAGCTTGAATGAAGGAGATCAGACGGCAGAGAAGGCGGACGACGTGATCAAAGCGGCGCGTTGTTTCTTTTCTGCGCGTCGTCGTCGTAATATAATTTGGTAAACAGATTAGACGAAAGAAGAAAGAGTCAATTGTAATTTAGGGTTTGTGAAAAAAATTTTTTGAAGAAAAAAAAAGCCACAGACAGAGACCGTTGGGAGAAAATCTTATTAAAAAAGAAGAGGAGGAGGAAGCGGAAAAGAAGTAAAGCGGTGAAGCGGTGAGAAGAAGCATGGCGAATACTACTGCTGGAGGAGCAGAAGAAGAAGAAGAAGATAACAACAACACCGGAATGATGGAATCGACGAAACATCCGACCGCGTTACTCGTGCACGTCGTCTTTAAATGTAGCGCCGTGCTCGTCTATGTCTTTTGCAACTGGTTTTCGGACGATTTCGTCATCATATTCGTCCTTTTGACTCTTTTACTGACGATGGACTTTTGGTGGACGAAGAACGTCTCCGGTCGCTTGTTAGTTGGGTTGAGGTATTGGAACGAAGTCGAAGAACAAAGCGGGGAGAGCAAGTGGCAGTTTGAATCGAGAGACGCGGATGGAATGCGGTTGGTGGATGCGACCGAGAAGCGGATTTTCTGGTGGACGATATACGGCGCGCCGTTGATTTGGGCGTTCTTTTTAACCACGTCGTTGACAAAGTTGAATTTCAACTACGCGTTGGTGTGTTTAATGGCATTGGGGATGTTGTTGACGAATACGATCGGGTACATGAAGTGTTCGAAGGATCAGAGGGAACAGATTAGCGGGTTGGCGCAAAGAGGCGCTCTGAGTTTTTTAACGAGAGGATACTTTTGAGTTTGTAGTAGATATATTTAGTAGTTTTGTCGTAGTAGTGAGCTTGTTCTATGCACACGTAGTGCTCTGCTTTATAGCCGAGACCGAATTTCGGCTGTTTCGTTTCTCTTCGATACCGTTGCCGCAATCGTACCGTGCGGCTCCGACGTGGCAATGTATACGTCGTCGTTGAATTTATGGTCTCCTCCGTTTGGCGTCATCGGTATGAAATGGATGTTTGGTAACGTAAATTTCACGTCTTTCACTTCTTTGATGTTGTTTACGATCGCATCGCCCATATTGTATAACGTCGCTTGCACCGATGGCGAATACACGCCTCTCTGCGCGTCGCCGAAGAACTGGTCTTTGATGTTTTCGAGCACTCGCTGGTAGACTAAATCGTAATCAATGTTGTTGTTGTTACTAGAATTGTTATTACCGAACCATCCTTTCCGTTTACTGGTATCAATTCCTCCTTCCAAGTCGTACGTCCACACGCAATCAATAGCAGTCGCTAAAATCCGTTCATTCGTTTCACCGAGTTTGGTAAACTTGTCCTTGATATATCCTTCGTAGCCGCTTTGCGTCGTTTTCAACACCCGATAATCTTTCAACCCACTCGTTACGGTTGGATGATCCATTCGTTCTCTCATCACGTTCACGAAACACGTGCGTATACCGCTACTAAACGTAAAACCGTGACTGTGCTCGACACCTCCTCTGACTTTAGCCCGCTCCCACGGCGCTTGGTCCACCGTCACCGACACCCCGTCTATGAGCGGATACGTTTCTATAAACGTTCTCGCGAGACGGATGGCGTACTCCTCCATAGACGTGCGCTCTTTACATCTTTGCGCGACCACGTAACACATATTTCTCGTCGTATCCGTGGTCGTCATCCCACCGTTATCTCCGCTCGTGTACGCTTTTTCCATTTCCGGCGATATGAGTCGAACGCACACCTCCCACTCGACGAAATAATGCGCGTTTTCTTTCGCATCTCTCCACGTCCGCCCCAAGCGGACTTTCGATTTCCCGTGCTCGTGTTCGGTTAAAAATCCCATTCTATGACGCTCTCGTTCGTCGGTATATTCAATAAATACTAAAGAAGTCTTCTCAAACTGCAAAAAAAGAAAAACTGCTTTTTATGGTTCTTCGATGCGTCTGTAGAATAACAGCGCGAGGAAGCAGCGCAGGATATGCGCGGATAAAAAGATTGATTACTTTGCGGCGTTTCAGAAAATTTTCTGCAGTTTTGTGACTGCTTCTTCTGAAACGACAGACGGACAAAAAAGCTTTCGCGAGAGACGAAAACAAAAAAAAAACAGACTTCTCGAGTGATTTCTCAGAGGAGATCTCGTCAGATGCACGAAAGAAAAGTCTCTCTCGGATACTAAAGAAACACGAACGCTTTTAGTATCATCATCATCATCATCGTCATTAATAGGAGTAGTAGTCTATTACGCAGTTAAAAAAAAGATAAAGATGGCGGACCAAACGCCGCCGATCCTTTCCGGCACTTTAACCAAGAGAGGCGGGAAAGACTTGTACGGCAAAAACACCTGGCGGTTGAGGCATTTTCAATTACATCTCGCGAGCGAGAAAAAATTCTTTCATCACCAGCAACGGTTTAATGACGAGGAGGAAAAAGACGCGGACGAGGAGGAAGAGAGAAGAGCTTTTAATAAAAAGGAAAAGTCGACGCTGAAGTATTACGCGTCCGAGCCGACGCACTCGAGGCAACAACCGAAAGGCATGTTCGAGGTGACCAGTAAGAGTACCGTTGTGACTTTAGAGGACGAGAAGATTCTCGAGGAACACGGCTTAGGGAGCAAATATTTAGGGAAGAAGTTGTTCGCGTTTTACTCCAAGATGGACGTCTCCGCGAAAGAAATCAATTCAGGAGTTTCGAATTCCGTGGTCGTTTGCGAGTGCGAGAATCAGCAAGTGTTGCAATCGTGGGTGACGGCGCTGAGCGACGCGATTGCGCGAGAGCGGAGTCGGAAAGCGAAGAACGGGGAGAAGGACGGAAACGGTAGCGACGACGAGAGCGATACGGAAGTCGACGCGAACGGGAGGAAAAGGAAAAGTGGTGGAGAGAAGAAGAATTCGTTGCAAAGACACCAGACGAAACACGCGAGAAGGAGTTTCTTTAAAGGCGCGCTGGAGAGAGCGGGGTTGACGGGACCGTTGGGGGGCGTCGGGGTGCCCACGCACTTGGAAGCGGTGTGGGAGCAAATCGCGTTCGTGGACGTCATGGCGGACGACGCGCTCGGGTTTGACGAACGGTTAATGCGCATACGAGATGAGAAAATGGCAGTTAGAGAAACGCTAGAAACTATGAGCGATTCGTGCTCGACAATTTCGAGAGCTTTGGGAAGTTTGCAATTTCCGATGTCGGTTCCGGAAACAAACGCGATTATGGAAGTCAGAAGATCGTTGGATGATTTGACCTTGTTATGTCGGCAAATCCCCGCAGGAACGCAAGATAACAACGCGTTTACTGCGTTTTTGTCCGTCTTTATCGATAGAGTGCGTTCGATGCGTCCGGGTGCTTTATTAATGTTCCCGGGTGGGTGGTCCACGCAAAACGACGGGAAGAGTCGCGCGCTGATTTACACCTTGCAACGACTGCAAGGCTCCTTTGTGTTTTCCGTGACCAACACGGGCGATGGATTAGAGTATCATCCCGTGAAAGCGGATCCGTCCTCGGATGGATTTTTATACGGGTTGACGACGCAATTGACGGAAATTCCAATGGATATGTGTTTAGATTCTTCCACTTGGGCTCTGTTACTTAGACCGATTGTCCATCCGCAGAAAACGGCTAAAATTGCAAAAGACCAAATTTACGCCAAAGTGTTGCCAATGTTGAACGGTCGTCCGTTATTCGCATCGGTTGGTGCCACGCCGCTTCGGACGGTTCAGTTTGCACCAAAGCCAGCCGGTGGCGATTTATCGTTTTCCTTGTGCGCGTTAGAAGCTGCGAGGTGCGCGTTGTGCTCTTTAGGATGCCCGCCAAAACGAGCAAACGCGTTAGTCGAGGTTGGCGTGAGACACGTCATGTTAGAAGAAGCCTTGCGGAACGTTTCTGAAATTTCGCTTCTGAATACTTCCGCGTGCGTAGCTCTAGAAACTGCGTGTAAAACTTTAGCTCGAGTTGCGACGCCGTACGCGGAAAAATTAGCCAAGGTGGAACGAGAAAATGGAGGGCAAAACGCAGACGCGAGCAACGTCGGACCGGTGCCTCCGGAAATCCTCGCGAGGATTTTGAAGTGCGTGGAAGCGACAAGACTGAGAGCTGCAAACGCCCGAAGGCCGACGTTACTTCCGCCACCGTTAGCCTCACCGATAGCGCCTAGAGATGCGAGCAACATGCAGTTGTTCGGTAAAATTATGCTCGAAGGCGGGACGAATTTACTCGCCGGCGACGCCAAGCCGCCGCCAATTATTCGTCCGGTCGAGTTGTCCATGGTTCCAGATATAGTCACTAGCGTAGAAGAAGCCGCATTAGCCATGCGAAAAGCAGCACATTGTTGCTCCATATTGGCTAACCAAGCCGATTTGACTACGAATTCGTATTCGCACAGAGTTGCGTTGTTGGTGCATTTGTTCGTGCACGTTTTGCCTTGTCCGATGCCGTTGACGCACAAAGACAGAGAGACTCACTGCTTTTGGCGGTCGGCGAGACCAAAGTACGAGACGCAATTAGAGCTCGCCCGGTCTTTGAATTTATGTTTACGACATTTCGCCACGGCGTCGATGTCAGTTTCCGCCACGCGATCGTTTGACGCCAACCGATTGTTGACGTTGTCGTGCATGGCGGCGATTACCGACGCGACGTTGAGAATGAAACCGTGCGATTTCCCGAGCGTTTTTTGCGAGCATTACGACGGCGTCAACGAAGGCCCGACGACTCTATTTGGGTTTGATACCGGTCCATTTGCAGTGGAGGCGGAGTATTTACGATTTCACTGCCCGGAAAGAATGACAAAATTGACGAAAGTTTTAGATTACTTCCATTCGCTCACCGAGTCCGTTCAATCCTCGCACACTTTGTTTCGATGGGAAGACGATCAACAAGGCATGACTTTCGGCCCGGGAGAGGCTCGATTATTAGACCAAGTTGCATTAGCGATCGGCTACGAACGGTCGCCGGATGCCTTGTCGAATTACTTTTCTTGCGAAAACAGAGACATGGCGGATCATTACCCGGAACTCGTGGCGTTGCGAGACTCTGTTTTCATGTTCAAAGCGTTGATGGCACCGACGAGCGATTCGCTCCCGGACTTGCGTCGATGGACGTTTCAAGATTCTCAACTGAATTGGAAGATTGAGCGCGACGAAAGATCCGGAGCGTATAACCTCAATGTCACCGCTTTCGATCGTCAAATGCGAGTTGCGCCTTGGGCGCGAGAGTTACGCATGGTCGCCGATAAAGATGTCGACCCGAAAACAGGGAAAAAGAAGAGGATATATGGGTTTCGCTCTGTCTTCGGAGGTGGTTTTTTAGCTAAATCCGTCGGCGATAAACGGCCGCGATGTCCACCGTCCGGAGGGAATCCGTCTAATTTAGTCGGCATGCGAATCGATACGGAGGAGGACGTTTTGCATTTGCAAACGTTGCCGACGTTTGACGATTTGCTCAAACCAAGCGAAACGGAACTTTTGTTGACGTACTTGACTGCGCCAATGGTCCGCGTTCCGTTATCTTTGAGACTATTTGCGGACGCAACCAGGTGTCGTGCGTTATCATCGCACGAAATCCAACAAGTTTTAGATGCGGTTTTGTTTGAGCCTGGTCCGTGGCAACCGCCCGGGTTGGTCTTTGTCCCCCAAGAGATTCCTGCGAGCACGAGACAGCATATGGCGACACCGTGTAGGGTTTTATTCCACGAGCTCTCCCACGCGCCGGCGCCTTTAATCGATGCTGCGGAAGAGTTATTGGCTTTAAGTTTAGAACTCGATACCGGCAGGCACGACGCTCCAGCCGTCCCGGGCGTTTTGTTTTCCACGCGAGCCTTGACTCGAATGCTCGCGTTTATCACGACGCTGATGGAGCAAGAACACATCGAAGATCCAAAGATGAGAACGAGAGGCGTTCAGCCACCACCGAAATCGAAAAAATCACTAGAAAATGCAAAAGAAAGAGTTAGCAAAGTAATTTCCGCGCGCGTTCGTCCAGTTATTCGACGCTGGTTGAACCGGGCGGCAAAATGTGGCGCCGTGCGCGCTGCGTGCGCGTTGCACGCGCATTTAGCGTACACGTATTATTGGACAAAACCTGAAGACTATGACTTGGAAGCAGCGACGACGCTGTTTACTGCGCAGGCATACATATTTGTTAACCATGTTTTCTTGGACACTCCGGACGGTTCCGAATCTATGGATAGAAAACTCGCGAAAGATACCGGAGAAAACTTGATGGATTTAGGATTCCCTCCGAACGAGATTTTCGATTTGTTCCAACGACAACGAAAAAATATGCTCGCGTGGGCGAAAGGAAACGAAAAAGAATGCAACGATGTCATGAACGGCATCGTCATAGCGTTGACGACGCGTGAGAGCAGTTCGTCGGTGCCGTCTGCGCAGCAGGAGGCTACGGACGCTTCTGCACATGACAGAGGATGGCGGTTGTCTGGCGAAGGCCGGTTCGTGGCGCACCCGAAAGACGAAACTACCGAGGAGTGGCAAAGGAAAACGGAGAATACTAAAAACGTTCTGTTGGAAGAGTATGGCGAACACTATGGGGAATGGTTATTGGCGACGACGACGCAAAACGCAGAGATGGAGGTGAATTGTCAACTCGGCGAGTTCACGGTCCGACGAAACCGTTTGCGGCCGCTCGAAAACGCCGTTCGAGAATTGCCCGATTTTGTGGCCGCATTAGATTCAGTGTTGAGAGAACGGAACGAAGAGTTTCGACAGAGGCTGTTGAAAGACGACGACGACGTGGACGAGGACGATTCGTTCACACGTTTACTCGCCGCTTCAAACTCCAAGTCCATCATCGCCACAGTTTTGAAGAACACGGACGAGATTGGTAAAAAAACGGGAGACGGAAAATCACCGTTCGCTGAATTCGACGCCTCGGACGAGGTTGTTCACTGCGCGGAAGTTCGCAACACAGAACATCGTAAGTGGCTCAGGTTGGTTGGTTTGCGTCACGATATCGAAATTTGGGATCCGGATCCTCGTGTGCCGACGCACAACTTTACCCGTCCGTACGCTACGAATGCCAGCGCGGGCGCGAAAGTCATGAACGTTTTGAGCGTGGTAGGTCTTGGTTCCGGATCGGGTTTGACGGAGAAAGAACGGTGGATTATGGACCGATTAGAGCCGATTATCCATGGTCCCGCAGCGGCTTTCTTAAAAGGCGTTGAGTTGTTCCTTCCGTCCGAAACGTTCAAAGGACCGATTGCTACCTTGCGAGGCGTCGGCGCGCCGGATGTGGTCGCGCCCGAGGTACAAAAGTCCTCCTGGTGGTGGGGCAAAGCCACAAAAGTTCCGAAAACATCGGTCGCGGACGAAGAAAATGCGAATAAACTGCTCACCGAAGTTGTCGTCGTGCGAGATCCACCGTTGGTACAGGTCTTTCGCGTCGAGTCTTTCGGTAGACGCTGGAGAAGAGCGTTGGTGTTTGCCTCCAACGCCTCGTGGTGTCTCGCGGATGTCGACCCAGACGGTGAGCCGAGTTTGAAGGACCCGAACGAAAGATTTTTACTGTCTGCAGTTCGATTAGGTTCTCGGGTGCAATCTTTAGTCGTAACGAGACACATTTCAAGTAAGCTCGGACGCCAAGCATTTGTTCCTGAACGACACTTGCGAGGGATAATCCCGCAAGCGTTGTTGCAAGATTACTCGTTTTGGCGATCAGAAGTTACCGGAGATTTGTACGGCACTGCTCGACCGACAGCTAAACACCCTCGAACAATCATTTACGTCCAAATAGAAGGTGCTAAAGGTGCCACGACGCCACCAGCGGAGGAAGACCCGACGGTCAGCGCGCTCGACTCCGTTTTTAGCGGCTCCGCGAGCACTTCTAAATCCGGTTTATTCGTTGATGACGCGCGAGGTATCGTTCATAGAATCCCAATGCCGACGAAAGACGCGAGTGATTTTGATTTCGATCCACAAAGCATGCCAGAAGGGACGCTTGTTTTAGTCGATTTGTTGTACGCCGCGGCTGGACACACCTCTTCCGTGGAAGAGATGGAAGGTGAGAACGACGACGTGTCGAATTTACTGAGCCCGCGCGCGGAGTCGAACGAAACGCGACAGAATCCGTTGAAAGCGTTGGCAAGATCGATTGCTGCCGTAGAAGGGTTGGCACACGCGCTCGTTTGGGTCGATAGAAAGACCGGTAGCGGAGCTGGTGGCTCAAAGAACAACAACGCGAGTGAATACATTCCCGTGCGAAGAGTTGAACTCCCTCGATTAGGTATTTCCTTTCACGCCGTGAAAGATACGACGGCGAGTTCACAAACGCGGTTAGAGTGCGAAGAACACGCGGGTTTATTTTTAGCTTCCGCGAGAACTCCAATGTTAGATCGCTTATTATCTGGTTTACCGCACATAATGCTGTTAGAAGCTCGTGACGGACAGCTCGCGGTTTTGTTACCCGCCGGTGCCGCGCCGAGGCGTGCGGCGATTGACGCTGTCGCAAAACTCGGCGCAAGTAAGGGTTTAGGCGCAGACGTCATCGTCGATCGTTGGGATATCGCGTGGCACGACGCTGTCGGTGACTCGAAACATTATGTATACACGGTTCACGCTTCGCACGCGCATCTAGTATGCGATTCCTTAGCATCGGCGTTGTATTTGTGCACCATGCGATTCCTGGCTCGAAGATACGACGACGTGAAAAAACTCGTCGATTTACTCTTGTGCGAGAACGATCCTACGAGCGAAGAAGCGCAATTATGGGACGCATTAGGTCTGGCCGCCATCGAGGATCCGAATCCAGATGCGTGCGCGGCTAGAATTAAAATTCTACGCGCCGCTAAAGGCACCGCCGCGATGGATCGTTTAGCCGGCTTAGGTTTCAATGAATCCGTCGAGTGTTTGAAGTACGTCCAAAATTGGCGTGCGATAAGTGCCAACGTCCGATTAACCGCGGAAGAAGAACTAGATGTTGTAGACCAAACGACCGCGAGTGCTCGAGTCACGGAAGCGCAACGAGCGAGTCTCCGAACTCGAAGAAAGAACAGAGATGAGAAAACGCTCGAGGAAATCATCGCTTCAGATCCGTTGTTGTTGAATCGAGCCAGTTACTTGCGTTTGCTCGTTCATCACGAACGCAAATTGTTAATGAACGATCAACTGAACAACAGTTTAGGACAAACGCAAGGATTTCCTCTCTTTTACCCGCCAATACCGGAACACAGCGAATTCGATTCTATCGAAGATTTCTCCGCGTTCGACGATGCCATCACCGGTGACGGTCCGCTTGGAAAACTCGCCGGGTGGACATCGAGCTATTCACGACCGGACGATGTTTCTGTCAACGGCAGTAACGGCCTAAACGCTGTCAATAAATGGATTGAAAGCGGTTCTTTGGCCTTACAAAAAGAACACGGGTTCCCTTTACTCTTTGAGTTGCTCACGAGCACGGTGCAGTTGCGCGTATTACCGGGCGACGACCCGCATCGTTGGGGTAGGGCTTTGTTACGATTCGTTCCGAAACAACAGAGCGAGAAAGCTGGCACTTTAATGTCCATTTTACGCGTGTTAGCGGCAAATGCAGACATTGCGAGGGAGTGTCCGCGCGCAGAAGAGCGGACGTTAGGCGTCAAACTCTCCGCCATGTTTACGCAAGACGGCGCCGTCGGGCAACTCTTGAAACGTGTGAAACCGTATTTGAAAGAAAATCGAGACCGTTTACCGTCGCAAATGAATTACATTGGCGATCGCTACGCGTCACCACCAGCCTGTGAAATGGTAATCGACGCGTGGTATCAAACGCTACTCAACGGTTCGAAGTGGGCGTTACCTAGATTTGCTTCGGCGACGTTGCGACAACGTAAATACCCGCTCGAGAACGATCCGCAAGTATTGCAAAAGTACGGCGCGAACAATCTCGCAACCGTCGATTTGAATTATTTAAGCTCGCAGCCGTTAGCGGTTATCGATTTAGCGTCAATAATAGTGCCTGTCGAGGACGATCGCGCGGGAGATGCGATCCAAGGTTGCTTGGAAAATGGTTCCGGAGGGTTACCATTTGACGTGTCGAGACACCCTTCGTCGGCGACGCCAATCGCGAAACAAACCTTGACAAGATTACGGCAAGATTTAAAATCGAGCGCGGATAGGATTGCAAAGCAGAAACAGGAACCTGTGAATGTCGCAACGAACGAGCTCACGTTAAATGGATTCACATCTTTCGATTGCGAGCAAATTGCCATCGAAGCAGCAGCGTCCAAGGCTGGTCAAGCGTCGATCAACGCGCGAGCGGTATTGCGCTCGATACTTGAAAAGTTGGCCAAACAGGTTGCGCTCGATCGCGCCGCAGCTTCAGAGGCTGCCATGGTCGCTACGGCAACCGCAAACGGCCTGGATAGATCAGCCACTGTCCGTTTCGAAATGCTTCGACTGGGTTTGCAAAGGCGCTCGGGCGCGTGGGCCGAAGCGACGTACGACGATTTACTGGAAGCGATGGCGTGCGAACACGGCGAGAAGAATTTGTTGAAAATCACCCCGGGGGTAACTTCAGACAAGGTGAAACAAGCGTTGCATTTAACCGCACAAGCGTTGTTGCTAACCGCAAGAGCCGCGCAAGGTGCAAAATGTGCTGCCGCTGCGGCAGATACGTTATTAGCATTATCAAAGTGCGCTAAAACCGTCGAAGGGGATGGGAAAGCATCGTTAGCTTTGGATTTAGGTTTACGCGCGAGAGGTTTGGCGAAGATGTTGTGCGAGAAGAGATCGTACTTTAAAAAGAGTGTGGTGGCGAACCGCGAGCAACAGCAGAAGCAAGCTGTCGCAGACGAACTTGATCCGTTCGCGGAAAGTCCGGCAACGCCATCGCCGACGTATTTAACGTACGATCCCCGATTGTTAATGTTTGAGTTTTCGCTGGCGATTATTTTGCGTCAGCGACAAGTTCAACTGACGAAACAATTTGTTCAATCCGCTGAGCGAGGTGGCGGTGAGTGCGCGCAAATGCTCATGGGTGAAGGTAAAACGACCGTCGTGTGTCCATTACTTGGATATTTACTCGCAACGGATACACGAATGGTATGTCAGGTCGTGCCGCACGCTTTACTTGAGTTTTCGCGAGGAACTTTACGCAAATCCTATTCAGGCGTTATTCGGAGATCAGTGGTTACTCTAAAATTTGATCGATACACGACGTTGAGCGATGGGAAGTTGCTCGATGCTATGCGCAAAGCTAGAGACGAACGAGCTATTGTGATCACTTCGCCAACGGCGTTGAAATCACTCGCCTTGAAGTTTCTCGAGGCGTTACACTTGCTTGATCAATCACACGTTGCGTTTGAAGAATCGAGAATGAACTCAAGTATTTTGAAACAATCAAAAGATATCGTCACAAAAATGTTTGGTGTAAGAAGAGGCAAATCGAGGTCCGAGCGCGTCGCCGATGCCGGAGCTTTATCGGAAGAGGAACTCGAGGCATTGCGAAAAGAGGCATTTTGCGCGTCTGAAATTTTTCAAATCTTCCACCAAGGTTTGCTCATTTTAGACGAAGTCGATTTGATTTTGCACCCGTTGAAATCCGAATTGCATTGGCCGTTAGGGCAAAGAATCCCGCTAGATTTTTGTCAATCAAGGATTGGTGATGGATTGCGCTGGAAACTTCCATTTTTCTTATTGGACGCGGTATTTTCGTTGTCCAACGAGACAAATGGATTTATGCCTTCCACGAAAGAAGCGCAAGGCTCGCAAGAAGCGACGGAGATTTTGAAGCTAATTCATACTCGCATAACGGATGCAATTAAGGAGAAAGCAGTACAAGCGGTGCCGCACGTGTGCGTGTTGGATCGAAAATGGTACCATCAGTCGCTGCGACCGCTCCTGGCGAGATGGATTTCGGTATGGTTAAGAGCGCACGGTGCGTTAAGAAACATGGACGATGAAACTTCCATTGCATTTTTACTACGAGGCGACAGAAGCGCTTCGACGCAGTTACAACGCGAAGCCGAAGATGAAGGCGTGAAGATGGCGAACCTCGCGCGAGACTGGTTGAACGCGTTACTCCCTCACGTCTTGTCCAAAATCAACCGAGTTACGTTTGGTCTGCTCACGTTACACGACGTGAAAAATTTGGAAGAATGGACGCAGGCGTCGGTACCTTTATCTCGAAGACTGTTAGCGGTCCCATTTGTCGGTAAAGATATTCCTTCGAGAACGAATGAGTTTTCGCACCCAGACGTGGTCATCGGCTTGACAATTGCGGCGTATCGCATCGAAGGTTTGCGCAGATCCGATTTTAAGATTGTTTTGAAAGCCATGCTCGAGCAGTTTTCGAACGAAGCTGGCGCGCAACAAAAGCGACCGAGTTCGCTTAAGTGGGCGTATTGGGTTCGGTTAGCCGGCAAATCCGTGAGAGGCGAGGCGAGAGCTAAAGCGCAACTAGAGGCGAGGCGCAAATCTGCGCATCAAGGTACGCACTCACATCTGAACGTCGGCAAAGTTTCCGGGTTTGACGCGTTACTCGCGGACATTTCAAACGTGGAATTGAATCAGTCTTTAGATGCTTCTTTCCAATCTTCACCTTCGTGGTTGAACGACGAAAACGAAACGTGGCCGTTAAATCTCGTGGATATGCGTGACCATGAACAGGTTGAAGAATTGTATCAACTCTTGAGATTGGTGCCGGAAGTCATTGAAACGTATTTAGATACTTTCGTGTTCCCGGAAACGGCGAAGCATCAGGGCATGAAACTTTCCGCCACTGGACAAGAGCTCGGTGGTGACGTTTTGTTCCCCGTGCGTTTAGGTTTCTCGGGAACTCCAGCGGATTTACTCCCGTCCGAGTTGGGCGCTCCGAAATTTGAGCTTGGCACAGACGCGAAAGTACTGGCCACTTTAAGTGACCGAACCGTGGTTTCCTGTAACGACATGTCATCGGACTGGACCGTTGATAATATATTGAAAACCATCGCAACCGCAGAGCCACCTTTGCACGCGTTGATCGATGCTGGCGCTTTAATTACCGGTAAAAGTAATCGCGCGGTGGCGAAATTCTTATTAGAAAACGGATTAGAATGGGCAGAAGGATGCGTGTTTCTCGACGAAAACGACGCACAAATGATTTTGATGCGTCGCGGACCATGGGAAGTGATTCCTTTAGCGCGGGTTGCCGCTATGCCGTATTCCAAACGCTTTTCATTTTACGACCAGGTGCACACGACTGGGATGGATATCAAACAAGCTGCAGCGTCGCGAGCGGCGTTGACATTAGGTAAAGATATGACTTTGCGAGATTACGCTCAAGGCGCGTGGCGTATGCGTGGATTAGGAAATGGACAAACTCTGGAGTTGATCATCACTCCCGAAGTATCCAAACTCGTTGCCACGGAAGTTGCGATTGGTGAAGGCCGATTGCCACAAACGCGCATCGCAGAATTGCAATCCATGACGGACGACGAAGCAGAGAGAATGCGATTACGAGACGTCTTAGCGTGGCTTACCATCAACACTATGCGCGCAGAAAATGTACAAGCCGGTTTATTAGCTGAACAAAGAGCCGCAAATGTCTGGAGGAAACACGCCTATCGGCTCTTGTTGGAAAGAAACATGACAGTTGGTTCCCATAAATGTACCGATGAAACGCAAAAGTGCCTCGATGTGTTTCGAGAACGCGTGACGTTCATCGTCCAAAACGCAATTCCTGAAAAAATGTCAGCGTCAAGACGTCTCGCACAGTTGTGCAGACAATACGAACACATCATCATGCACAACGAAAAGGCGAAGGAACATCTGCGAAATATTGTCGCCGATGTCACGCGCATGGAGGCGGCAACGTTGGAAGCAAAACAACGTGTCGCCATGGCAGCCGCGAACAACGACGGTTCCGAAGCCGCTGGTGATCTCGGCTTCGACGGTGCCAATGTCGATAGAGTTTTGCAATCCGAACAAGTTCAAGAAAACGAGCAAGAACAAGAAACCGAACAAGAACAAGAGCAAGAGAAGGAGGAAGAAAAGATGGAAGAAATCATCGAAGAATCCGCGGCGGTTGTGAAATACTCTCGAGATGACGAGACGCAAATCGCTTGGAAGTTGGACGATCTCGCCGAGCCGCAGCGGTTACCGTTTTACAAAATGCAAACGTTCAAGGTGTACCAACCAGGAATGAAATTAAAACACACCGATCCGCTACCGTTTCCAGATTACTGTTGGTTGAGTAAGAATTACTTCAAACCTGGATGGGCGTTGAACGCGCATCGACGATTGAAGAATTCCATCATCGTGATGGATCTTATTCCGGATTTAGACGAATTAGCGAGCGATTTAACGAAAGGCTCTTCGAGTACCGGTCAACAAAACCGTTTGTCGATGGCACAAGAGGACGCTTTACGAGCCGCCTTCTCGATGTTTGATGGTGGCGGCACCGGCGCTCTGAACGAGAGAGAGCTGAAGGATGTCTTGAGAGCAATCGATGCCGTCGTCGATGACGACGAAGTTCGTTTGACCGAACTGGCGAAAGAAGTAGCCCATGACGCTGCAAAACTTGGATTGCCTTCCTCTGGCGCGGGCGTTACGTTTGAAGAGTTGAAAAGAGTCATCCGTCAAAAGAATATTTACGCGTTGCAAAACGGCCGATATTACGTTGGCGTTTCCTTAGCGGAAGCGGAATCGATTCGCGTCGCCATGCACTTTTCCGATTGCGACGAACGATCGAATGGCGATATCGTCAAGTTTAAGAACGTGCAAGTTGCGTTGCGCATTGCCGGTGGAACCTTGTTGGAAGGGTCGAGGAGATACGCACCGGCTGGCGTGTTCCAAGGGGCAACGGCGGAACAATGCTTCCGATTTCTCGATTCGCAACTCGATTTCGAAGAAAGAGAAGTTTCTCTACTTCTCCGCGCTTTACAGGAAGCACCGTGCGATAAGCGCGCGGCTTTCTTCGATGCCGTTCGAAACTGCAGACGCCGTCCGAGGATTCCGTGGCAAGAAACGCCATTGGCGAAAGCTTTGACGACGGCAGACGAGTTTCATTTACTCGCGAGTCGCGCGCTTACTGCACGTGTACGCGCGCAATTGAAGAGGAAGCGCATGCGTTTATTAGATTGTTTCCGAGCGTTTGACGTGGAACGAGCTGGTTCATTATCATACGAATCTTTATACGGCGGTTTGTCTTGGTTAGGCGTGGAGTTATCACCGACGCAAATGTTGGATTTGGCGAAACGAGTCAACGTTTCGGGTACCGGCGTCGTCTCTAGAGAAGAGTTTGAAATCGCTTTTGGACCGGACGATGATTGGCAGAAGGAGTGGGAAGAAGAAGATCGCGTGAATGCTGTTGGAGGTGGTCATAAATACCATCAAAATGCGAATGGCAACACAAGCATGAACAACATGATGATGGAGTCTCAATTCCCATCCAACCGAGACGTGATTCCAGCGTCTTCAAATAACAGCATCGACGATTTACTCGGTGGCGCCGGTCCACCACTCCCCAGATACGATCAACAGCCGGTTTCTCACCAACAGAAGAAAAAAGTTGTGAATACAACTGCAAACGTATCCATTGACGACGGTACCGGTTTAGGCGATTGGGCGTCCATGGGCATGGCGGCGACGTTGCCAGACATTGCTCCAAAGAAACCGGCGCCGGCGGCGACGAAATTATCCGGACACGTTCCGTCTCGAGACGACCCGTTTGGATTGGGGAGTAAGAAAGCTGGTGTTACTGCTGCAACACATTCTGCTGCGCCTCCACAACCGGAAATGCTCGCCTTTGAAGATTGGCTTTCCGGCGACGTGAGCAACTCGCTTTCGCAAAACCCGCGCAACTCGACCACTGCGACTGGCGATTTAATGGGGGGCTCAAACACCATGCGCAATAATCAAGCGTCCGGAGCGGCAGCCATTGAAGACGCTCGTGCAAACATCTCGGCAAAATCTTTGCATAAAGAATCTGACCGAGAAAAGATGCGCAAAGATGCCGCTTCAGATGCAAAGCTTACACGCGATGTCGTTCGTAACTTTGCAGTTTCTTTGGTTCATCACAAAAATTTCACTCGCAGTTGGAGTTCGGAAGGTACTGGGAGTCGAAAATTTGGCACGACTTGGTTTCCAACGGGCGTAGTTGCCGCGTTTGCGTCGAGTTCAGACGTGTCTAAGTTGTCTAAGAAGGAGCGTATAAACGTTGGGTATTTTGCCTCCTCCAGTCGAGGCGGACCAGCCGCGGATGGGGCGTTCGCGTTCGAAGTTAATGACGGCAGCGCGTTCGCGCTCACGGGTTCGCAAAATATGCCAAGAATGATTGAGCGCTTATTTCCTTTACCGGTTCGCTTTAGACAGATTTTTGCGCAACAGTGGAAATCATCGGGGTTGTTTGCCTGGTTACCGATAGCCCCGCCCGGTCATATCGCTTTAGGCATGGTGTTCACAAGCAGCGCGGAAGCGCCTTCGATTGCGAAAACGAACGTCCGGTGCGTCCCGGAAATATGGTGCGAACGTCCGTCAGTCGCGCCTAAAATAGCATGGAGTAACGAAGGGAGTGGCGGTGCACCGTGTTCAATTTGGCGAGTGAACTCGTTGGGTATGTGCTACGCGAAAATCGGGTTCGATGCTCCACGACCGGAAGAATTGTGGGATATAAAGCGCGGGAATTTAATTCCCGCCGAAGCGTTTAATAGCATTCGGGTTGACGTCAACCAAAACTCGAACTTGCACAATTACAAGACTTCGTACGGAGGGACAGGGATATCCTCGGATTCTCCCGGAGCACCTCCGAGGACTGTTGCGAGAAGTGGTACAGGTCAAGCAAGACAAACTGGATATAGACCGAATCAAGATCATGGTCGTGGCGGGTACGGCGCGTCTTCATTGATTTGATGTGATAAATTTTAATCGATTATAAATATTAAACATCATTCATTCATTCATATTCTTACTGCACTCGAGCTTCTTATATTATCAGAACCTTTTTGACTAAGCTTTGCTCTTCTTTCTTTTCTACTTCGAGGTTTCTTTCACATCACTCACACACACATAAATAAAATTTTCGTAAAGCGAATGCCAGCGCATTATCATTCGCCTCGAGGGAAACAATGGGTTATACAACTCTTTTACTTCTCCACTTCTCAGAGGATAAAAATGTATTAGATATTACGCGGCGACAAAATGCCTCGGATGCCAGATTTACCAGACTGAACCGTGCCCGGCGAATTCATCGTCTTGCCCTGTTGGCGCACGCCGGCGTTGGTTGGCGAATAGTGGGCAAACTGTTCCTTAGCGTGCGCGATGCCGGCTTCCATCTCTTGCGCGGCCTTCACTGAATCCGAGGAAATTTGCATCTCACGATCCGCGGCGGTTCTAAATGACGTTCCATTTCTGGCCGCTTGCGCTGCCGCGACCGTTGCCGGCGAGGCTCCAGAGTGCACCTCGAGTTGCGAGTGAATGCTCGCAAACTTCGATTGGATGTGTTCCATTTGTTCCAACTCAGCTTCTAACTTTTGTTGTCTCTCTTCCAAAGCCAAGCGGACGTTCTTCACGTTAAATACCAAACCCAAGTTGACGTCGAACGCGTCTTCCATTTCGTTTCTTAAATGGTGCGAGAAGTCGTTCAACAACGGCATCAAGAAGAAGCAGTTGAATTTCAACTCCACAGATTGGACGACATACGTGCGAATGCCCGAATAGATTTGACGAACCAACAAATCGACAACATCTAACGTCACTTCCTTCATGTTACGGTTCCACAAGGTGTTCTCGACCAAATCCATCAACTTTTGATCTTTTGGATTTACTTTGGCCAAGTCTCTCGAAGAGGACGAGGACATGCCCGAGGTCGCGCCCCCGTACGAGTTCTTCTCGTCCACTCTCGCGTCCGGGTGCAACACCGATCGTAAGCCAGACTTGTTCCCGGAGTGCAACGACCACGTGACAAAGTTCGTGGTGGAGAGTAAATCCTCTCGGCACTTTTCTTGGCACTCTTTTACGCGTTGGTCCACAAACTTGGCAAACGAGGAGCCAATTTTCTTCAAAAAGACTTCGTGTCCGCTTAAAATTCGTCCTTCTTTTTGTAACAAGTACATGGCAACAGGTAACATGCGTCGAGCGATGTGCGCCAAACGGAAACCTAACTGGTGCACGAAAGGTTCAAAAGTATCTTTGGCTCGACTGACGGCAATAACACACGCGGTTCGGGTATAGTTGACCCCATCGTGAACTTCATCCACGCCGCACGCGTTGATGATATCTTCTCTGGAAACTTGCGGGCACTGCACTTCGCCGACGATTTGGCGGAACTCTTCCAAAGCTCTGTGGTATTGCGCACCACCGAATAATCGCATTTCTGCGTTCGGAATCGGGTTTTCGCTGTTCACCGGGCGACCGTCGTTGGAGACAAACGCGCCGCCTCGGATGTGCTCATGCGACAACGTCTCGCCAAACACTCTCGGAGGCGCCGCGAGCGTACCTCTCAACAACTCTGGAATCTTTTCCAAAAAGTGTTGGTAAAACTGTCTCCCTTTCTCTTTCAACTTGTCTTGGTTCATGTCCGCGAGTTCGCCGACGGTTTCTTCCAACTTGTTCGAGGCGTGACGATGTTCTCTCTCGAGCACAGGCACAATCGTCGGGACGTTGTCCAAGTATCTTTGTTGCAACAAACGTTCGAGGAAGTGTCTCAACTGGGACAAACCCGAACGAGCTCGTTCGCTCGGTTCTAATCTTCTGTCCAATCGTCTTTCCAACTCGACGATATCAGCTTGCTCGCGTTGGACAACCGCCTCTCTGAAGTGGTCGTTCGAGCGAAACATGGAGTCTCGGGACAAACCAACTCTCCCGCTTGGCACGGACGTAAAGAACGGACCACCCCCTAACATAGCAGGTGAATCCAACAAGTGCCTCGGTGGATGCATGAACATCTCCACATCCGCGGCTCTCGCAAACTGTGGGATTCTCGTATCAAACTTGGTCGAAACGACAACGGTTCGGCGCAAATCTGGGTCGCACTCCATAACTGCCTTTCTCGTCGTCGCGTTCGACCAATCCGAGTTGTCTTCCAAGCACAAGATGATGTAATCTGGGTTTTGCATTTTCGCACGAACCAAGTTCTCGACCATTCTCGATTGTTGTTGCATGCCGTTGAACTTTCTCCCCGGCGCGGCCGAGATCAACCCCGGCGTATCGATGATCGTCAAGTTTGGACAATATTTATATTCAATCTTCACGACGATATCTTTCGCCCAAAACGAATTCTCTTGTTCCAATCTCGCGTTTTCGCTCTCAATGAACGCTTGTAACTCCGGCAAGGATAATTCCTCTTCTTTACCCAACGTGTCGTCTTTGACCAAATAGCATCGAGGCTCCACGCAGTTGTGGTTGTACTTCATGTTGATGGCAATCGGTCGTCTGGTTTTCGTCCCGCCTCCGACATGGTTAAACTGGAAACCCATCAACGCTTCCACCAACGCACTCTTACCGTCCGTTTGGTGACCAACGACTAACACCGCCGGGGAATCGAACGGCTTATCGAATTCTTGCGCCAACGTGTGCAACTGCGAGTACGCCTCGTACAACTTTTCGTTGGACGGATCGAAAAACGCCGGCGCGCCGCTCGAGTTCTTTTGCGGGTTCCAGTACGTGCTTTTGCGCAAGTCTTCCGCGTTTGAAGAATTGTTGCGATTACCACCGCTACCTTTCGCGGAGGCGGCGCGCATTTGAGGCGCAGATGGAGCGTTTATGAAGTTGTCCGTTTCGTCAGCCTGTTTGTTTTTAGGAATAATTTTTCTGGTCAGCCTTTGGATTTCTCATAAAAATTCAAAAATTTTTGAGCAAAAAAGCAGCTCTTTTTTTCTCTTTGGGAGAGAACGACGAGATACAAAAAAGAAAGAAACAGCCAAGGAACAACTCTGAATGATCGATGCGTCCCGGAAAAAGAAAGGAAGACGAAGAGAGACACCAACAAAGGTATTAAACTCTTCCGCGTTTTAACGATGACGACGAGACAGTTTGAGTCGTAGTTCCTCACGCGCTGTTGCTCTCTCTGCTCTCTTTCTTGCGCATAAAATTCAAAAAATTCTAAACGGACAAAAAATGTGTCCGTTGTTCTTCATCCCGAACATTAAAAGCACAAAAGAGAGCCAAAGAAAGAGAAAGAAAGAAAGAACCAAAACCTACCCCATACGCGCTCGCGGCCACGTTCACGGCCGAAGACAGCGGTGCCATCGAGCCGGGAGATAATCCTCCGGTTGCTTTTTTCACCCAGCTGTCGGACGTGTTTCGAGACATGTTTTGTTTTTGTGTCTCGTTCTTCTTTGACGGCGAAAAGAAAACAAGAGAGGAGAGGAGGATGACCTGGCATTAATTTAATTTTTGAAACCCTAGATATTAACATCAGAATTCCTTCAAACCAAACAAACGCAACTTTATTAGTAACTCTTTGGTTGGATAACGCTGTAACGCTTTTGCCATTGGTTTACACGCATAGTAATTACTATATAATAATTAATAATCGCAGCACATTTAATACGAAGAAGAACGATTTAAAAAGTTATTATGTTTGCTGCTCAACAATCGATGAGTGCGCGCGCGACGTTCCTTACTCGTCGTCGTTTTTGCGATGGTGGTAATGATGGACAAACACAACGAAAGACGAGGGTACCGACCAAATCCGTAAGAGCGCGAGGATTGATGAAAGTTTCCGCCATGGCGGCGGCAAACTACGATTACGATCTCATTATTATTGGTGCGGGCGTTGGTGGTCACGGCGCGGCGATTCACGCCGCCGAGTGTGGTCTCAAAACCGCGATCGTCGAAGGCGACGTGATGGGTGGGACCTGCGTCAACCGAGGGTGCGTGCCGTCGAAAGCGTTGTTAGCGGCGGCGGGGAGAGTGAGAGATATGAAAAACGCGGACCACTTGAAACATCTCGGCATTACCGTCGATAACGTTTCCTTTGATCGCCAAGGCATCGCGGACCACGCGGAAGATTTGGTGCAAACAATTCGAGGGAACTTGACGCGCTCGATGGAAGGCGTCGGAGTGGACATCTTAACCGGTAACGCCGGTTTTGTGGATAATCACACGATTTCTTACGGCGGAGCGCCAGGAACGATTACTGGCGGTAAGAAAACCGCGAAGCACATTATCATCGCGACCGGGTCGAAGCCGTTCGTTCCGCCTGGCATTGAGATTGATAACAAAACCGTGTTTACTTCGGACGCCGGTTTGAAATTGGATTGGTTGCCGCCGTGGGTGGCGATTATCGGGAGTGGTTACATCGGATTAGAGTTTTCGGACGTGTACACCGCGTTAGGATCGGACGTCACCTTTATTGAGGCCATGCCGATGATCATGCCTGGTTTTGACAGAGAGATTGCCAAGCTGGCGGAGAGAGTTTTGATTAGCCCGAGAAACATCGACTACGTGACGAACAAATTCGCGACGAAAGTCACGCCGGGTATTCCGGGTGAAAAACCCGTCACGATTGAATTAACCGACGCGACGACGAAGGAAGTCGTCGATGTTATGGAAGTGGACGCGTGCATGGTCGCCACCGGTCGCTCCCCATACACCGCGGGGTTGAACTTGGACAATTTGAAAGTCGAGACGCAAAGAGGATTCGTCCCGACCAATGAAAAGTGCCAAGTGTTGGACACGGACGGGAACGTCATCGAAGGTGTTTGGTGCATCGGTGACGCGAACGGTAAGCTGATGTTGGCGCACGCCGCGAGTACTCAAGGTATTTCGTGCGTCGAAAACATGGTTGGTAGAGAAAACGTCGTCAACCACGAGGCGATTCCAGCCGCGTGCTTTACTCATCCGGAAGTCTCCTTCGTCGGTTTGACCGAAGAGCAAGCGAAAGAAAGAGCAGAGAAAGAAGGTTTCACAATTGCCACGTGCAAGACGTCGTTCAAGGCGAACTCGAAGGCGTTGGCAGAGAAAGAGGCTGAAGGTATGGCCAAATTGATTTACGATCCGAAAACTGGGAAGATGTACGGCGCGTGGATCTTTGGTTTACACGCCGCGGATTTAGTGCACGAAATCTCCAACGCGATTAACAACGAGCAAACGTTGTACGACTTGAAGTTTACCACCAAGGCGCACCCGACGTTGTCGGAAGTCGTGGAAGAGTTGTACCGAGGCGCGCACTTGGAAGGAGGCATGCCGAGCCAAAAGCTTGCTCCGGCTCGTTAAAAGGTTTACGATTTGATTTGATCATTTGGATTTGCTTAAACTTTTTATAATACTTGGTACTACTAAACGACTACATTACTACTACTACTATTATTATTACTACTCGACTGGAATATGAACAATTCACTAATAGAAGTCGGATAACTTCTCCTGTAACTTTTCAATGTCACCACCTAAATCGACGTCCATGGCTTCCATCGCCACCCGTATGGTTTTCGTCTTCCCGCTCTTCGAGTTCTTCCCCGGTAAGTTATCCACCCCGGCTTCTCCGAAATACGTCGGCCACAACGCCTTACCCGCGTCGGTATCCACGAGCCATTCGTAAATATCTTTCGCTCGTTCTTTCAAATCGTCATCAAACTCGTATTCGAAATCGGTGAACCTCGCGAACGACTCTATGGCTGCCCCTGACGGTTGACATTTAAACTCGAACATTTTCTCAAAACACGACGCCACGTCTGCGAATGACTTCTCCTTAATTCTCGCGTCTATAATCGCCACGAACCAGTTCGCGGTCACGATTCCATCCAAGCTCGACTCCTTCTCCGACTCTTTAGTCTCCTTCTTCACGAAATCGATGATTTGTTCGCACAATTCCCACTTGTTCGCTCTCCCGCACCCGACTAAAATCGCTTTATACCCGTCCAACGTCATCGAGCGTTTGATTTTGTTCAAGAACAAATGCGCCGGCACGTTTTGATCGTTCGATTTAAACAGATACAAAAGCACTTCCGAGAGAAACTTCTCGTCTAAATCTTTCTTGCCGACCGTAAACGTCGTCTCTTCCCCGATTTCTTTGCTCACGTCGTTCCATTTTTTTCTCGCTTCTTTCGAGACGTTTTTTTCCCACTCTTCGTAATCGTCGTTCACATCATCTTCAACCAAAATCTCCGCTTCCACGGGGAACGACTTCGACGCTTTTCCCTTCGAGGCTTTTGTTTGCGAGGAAGAGGAGGCGTTATCAGCAGCATTAGCAGCAGGGAAGGAGAATAAAACGTCGTCGATTTCGTTTCGTTCGTTTTTGAAACTAATACTACCGTTGTTGTTGTTGTTGTAATTCTTCTTCTCTTTTTCTTCTTCTTCTTCTTCTTCTTCTTCTTTAGCGCTGTGTTCGGAGGAGGAGGAATAAAAGACGAAGGATTCTCGCCGAAATCGACGAGACGTTGGTCGTTGTCCTCGCCGAAACGACGTAAAAGACTTTTGAAGAAGAAGAGCGCGAGGAGACGAAGAAGAAGAAGCAACACGATTACAACCACAACACCAACTTAAATGCGTCATCTTTAATTGAAGAAATGCGAAAGAAATCATCTGTCTTGTCAGCACAAAAAAAAAACGACAGAGAGACAAAAAAAAAGCAAAAAAACGGTTGCAATGGTTGTTTTGGGGGTCTCTCCGTTATAAATAATTCTTTTGATACGATGGATGCTCTCGTTGACTGTGTCGTCTCTTAATCTGCGGGTGGTTCGAAGATGACGACGCGCTTTCCTCCTCCTCTTCCGTTTCCTCCCAGGACTCCAAAAACGCGCCTTCTCCTTCTCCTCTCTCTCCTCTTTTTTTTCGCGGGAGGATCGAAATCGGTATTCTCGTCGTCGTCGTCCGATGATGATGATGATGATCTT
>Ga0206124_10000898_pt1 | contig 24042 bp, 37 predicted proteins | sample Helgoland_Spring_3_FD_148671 | JGI IMG/M metagenome (GOLD analysis project Ga0206124, IMG submission 148671) | Pelagic subsurface seawater microbial communities from Kabeltonne, Helgoland, North Sea - Helgoland_Spring_Bloom_20160321_2 | ecosystem: Environmental > Aquatic > Marine > Epipelagic ... | reverse complement strand
GGGATGCTAGACACACTGGTATTTTTTAAGTCTAGTCTATACTGAGAAACTAGCTCTTGTAATCGTGCATTTTCTTCGTCGAGACTTTCTATTTCTTTTTCAAATACTAAAACTTGTTGTTCTAAAGCATCTAGTTGCGTTTGTATAATAACATTCTGTTCAGCTATAGCTGGTTGTATTCTGTCATATGCTGTATCAATGCGCTCTTGCTCTTTGTCAATTTGTGCTTGAACGTCTGTATTTCTTATTCCAATACTGTTTTCAGCTTCGTTTATTCTATTGTTTGATGTATTAATAATAGATTCTTGTCTAGCAATTTCCTCGTCTATTCGAGCTATTTGTGCTACACCTTCTTCAGCTGCCGCAGTTTGTTCAATATGTGCTTTGCTTAAAAAGCCAAAAATACCAATACTAGTAATAACCATCAGTATAGCAATTGCTGGAATTAAATACAATTTAATCCAAAGCGATGCTTGCTTCCAATATATTTTTAGCCAAACAGCACCAGTTATTTTAGCTAGCTCGAGTGTACTACCCATAATAATAACAGGAAGAGCACTAGCAGCAAAAATAGCAGTAAGCCCAACAATACTATAATATGCAGCACATACCGAAATAGTTAATGCCACTAACAATGTAAAATAATGATATAGTTTCATAGTAGTATATTTATCAAACATAATACTGCTGAATTAAAAAAAGGCATGTGTTTCTACATGCCTCCTATTCTAGTTATGGTTTATTATATCTGCAGTTCAACTCTAAGAATCTACTAACAAGACATTTTCTACAAAGTCAAAAACAGGATAGCCGTTTTTGTCTTTGCCTACACCGTAACGATCATGAACAATCCAGCCGCCTTTTGTATACAAATAAAAGTATTCGCAACCTGCACCTGTATAATACTCAACCATCTCATGTACGGTATCAAACTCTTTTGCATCTACACCTGTTTCGCCTCGGTCACGACCGTAAAATACTGTTACATCTGGCTCCGGAGTATTAAAATCATGTACAGGAGTCTTGGGAAAAATCTCTTTGTCCATGTAGCTTTGATCGCCAAGCTCTACCATTTGTGCGATTTTGTGTATTTCTTGATAATACTCGTTCAAGATTGCGCCAGTGCAGCTCACATAACCATCATAATGGCTGTACTTTGCATAGATTTTGCCTTGTGGTGTCATATAACCAATTGCGCTGCGTACTCCCATTGCATATACTCCTTATGCATTTGTTTAACTTATAATACTATTATAACGTCTATTTGTAAGATGTCAACCAACTATTTGTCCGAGTTTGGTGTTTTCTTTCGCCTTTTGCCCCAGCCAGTAGTATATTCAATATCTTCACTGCGAGCATATTTTTCAAATACTGTAACTTCACCGCCATTGTTTAAGTATTCATCAACCATATTATCAATTTTTTGTTGTTCAGCTTCTGCTGCTGCATTTCTTTCGTCTTGGATCTTAGAACTCATACTGCATACTCCATATTCTTTTTTAGGTACCACTTCTTTTTTACAGGCAAGCCGTATTCATCTTCGTCTACGACTATGTAGGCAACTGTCTTCTTGACTGTGCCATAACAGTAGCCAGTCACCCCCGCCACACTGCTACCACCTACCCATATCTTGTGCAGAGTGTCCTCATTGCAGTTGTTCAACGGATCATCGTTGACACTGTACTCGAAGTAATTGCCAGTGTCCCGCTCTACGAAACAACCTATTGGATCTTTGGTGTAAGTATAGTATGCCATGTTGCCCTCTTACGTTGTTGCCCTACTCATATAATATAGCACAAAAGTAGACCAGTGTCAACCATTATCGCCGCATACTTGCGATATCTTTAGCATCTTCTTTCTTATCAGCAAAAATAGGAACCATATTACTTTTGTGCATAGTAGCAATACCAAGAAGTTTACGTTCGCCACTATAAGTCATAGACTCTTTTGCTACACCATGTCCTGCAATTACATCACTTGTCATGCGTGGACCGGTATTATAGTCAGGGCGGTCGTTGACACTTTTTCGTTTGCCATACTTGTCGTACAACTTACCTTCAAGTTGCTCTTGACTTACACCCATCTTGCGCATAAACTTTTCATGTTCGGCTTCTGCTTTTAATTGTTTGGCAGTTTTTTTACGTTTGGATTTCTTTTTATTATACTTTGTTGTGGTCATATAAGGACCAACCAAGTGCATAGACATTACACTGCCTCCAAATTTTCTTCTACTTCCGCATATATTTGCTTTAACAATGTTTGCAAACAACGAGCCATTTTAAGTTGTGATGGAGTTAGACTATTAATGAAATCTGAACATTCTTTTGCAGTTTCTAATTCTTGCATATGTTCTAGCATTACGATTTGCATGTAGGTTAAACCGTCTATATCATATGATTGCATTTTACGCTCCATAGTAAATTGTTATATTAGAGTAGCACATAATCAAATAACTGTCAATGGTCTATTTGCGTGTAAGCAATGGCAGTAGTGCTGTTTCGGCTTGCCTATCAGTCCACTTGAATTGTATTTTAGCTTCTTTAAGCATATCCTCTACAGCATCATGTCTTGCTATAATGCCGTAGAGTATTTTATCTATATCTAACCAGTCCACTTGAATTGTATTTTAGCTTCTTTAAGCATATCCTCTACAGCATCATGTCTTGCTATAATGCCGTAGAGTATTTTATCTATATCTAACCAGTTCACTTTTTGGCGTCTTTTTCTGCTTTGGTTAATTTATTGTTCCAAGTGTTGTTGCTAATACCAAGTTCACTGGGCATTGCTTTAGTTTTGCCCTTTTTAATCTCGCCGCCTTGAGCAAGGTATTGAGCAACCAAGTCCTCGGTTTCTTTATCTTTGGGTTTCTTGTCGTGATTCATTGACATATGTGTTATCCTCCCGGTACAAATCCTTTTGGTTTATACCAAACTTTTTGATCGTGTATTTTACCTAGTAGTGCTTGTATCTCATTCATCTCTTCATGTAGTTGCACAGATACATCGCCTTGGGCAATAGCTAAACCTCTGCGTCCTGCTTTTGCTCTCAGTGCCGATTCAATAATTTCGATGTCACGAACTGAAAGTTCAAAGTTAGTGTTTGGTTTCATAGTGTGCCTGCTGCATGACCTACAGTCTCTCGTTTAATATCATTATGATTAAACTCAGCCCAGTACAGTTCAAAGGCAACACCATCATCAAGACATTCAAACTGATGATATACACCAGGTTTTACTTTTGTATACATCCCAGGATCAAGAATAGTCTCATCAACTAAATCATAATCTTTCTGCCATACACGAATAAGCATGCGACCTGACTCAACATAAAACCCATTCCATTTAAACTCGTGGAGATGTTTAGAGCATACGCCACCTTTATTCATTTCAATACGATGAAACTCTAAGGCTCCATTGGCTTCTACTAGTTCTGTATTGCCCCAAACTTTACCTGCAATCATTCCATTTCTCCATATCTTCTGGTGTATTAATCTCTACTCCATTAAAGTATACACTCTGTGCGCCGATTTTCCAACCGTTTTTTAACCAACGTAGTTGCTCAAGTTGTTCGACTTGTTCTTCTTGAGTAACTTCTAAGTTGCTATACAAAGATAATGCATTGCGTCTATACCCATATACTCCTAAGTGCCAATCGCCGTATCCGGTCATGCCTCTACCAAACCATAAAGCATTACAATCTGAACGTATGAGTTTAACTGAGTTAGGATCATTCTGTAGTTCTTTTGTCATTTCGGTGTACACTGTACTTACTTCGTATTGATTAAGACTAACTATACACTTGTGAATTATATCAACTGTTACATCTGGCATATCGCCTTGTACATTAATAAACTGATCATACTGTTTAAAGAAATCGTTCTTGACTGCGCCAGCACACCGTTCTGTACCGTTAGCATAATCTATTTGTTCAATCCAGCACTTGTTAGGACCAAACAGTTCGTATATACGCATGTCGTCTGTGAGAACATATGTTGGTATCTTAGACGCTGTACAAGCGTCATACACACGCTTTATCATAGGAATGCCATCTAACAGTGCCAACGGCTTTCCGGGGAAGCGTGTGCTGCCGTATCTTGCTGGAATTAATATTGCTGTTTTCATCCAAATACCACCAATGCAATTACTATTAATATTGCCCACATTCCCCAATTATTTTTGCTGCCTACTAATCCTTTATTTCTAGCACAGTCGTAGCAGTAACGGAATTTTTTTGGTGTCTGCTTGTTACAAAAAAATGCGTCACACGTTTTCTTTTTCATAGCCAGTGCCACCCATTTGCTGCAGTACTTACGACTTTGATTTGTTTAACTGTATCCTCAAAATCTTCTAATCGTAGCATATTAGGACCGTCACTAGGCGCATTGTCTGGATCTTTGTGTACCTCTAAGAAAAAGTTAGAAACACCCAAAGCAGAAGCAGCCCTGCAAAGACCTGGAACATAATCCCTATTCCCCCCACTGCTATCACCTTGTCCTCCTGGCTTTTGTACTGCGTGAGTGACATCAAACACAACATTGTCATAATTGTCAAGCATGTACTGAATGCCAGTGAAATCGACAACCAAGGTATTATAGCCAAAACTTGTACCTCTCTCTGTTATCCAAACTTCTCGATCGCCTTCGGTTTTACTTAGAATGCCCTTGACATCCCATGGTGCTAGGAATTGTCCTTTTTTAATATTTACAATCTTATCTGTAGCACATGCTGCCTGGATAAGATCCGTTTGTCTGCATAAAAACGCAGGAATTTGATAAACATCAACTGCATCTTTAAATTGCTGTTCAATACGTTTAACTTGCACAGCATCATGTACATCAGTTAATGTTTTTACACCTAGTGTTACTTTTAATGCAAGAAAGTCAGCAAGTGTTGATTCTATACCTTGGCCACGTTTGCTGTTAGCACTTGTACGATTTGCTTTGTCGTAGCTAGCTTTAAAGTAGTATTCGATGCCATACTTGTCGCACACACGTTTACATTCTGTTGCAATTTCTAAACTTTGTGCATATGATTCGTGTTGGCAAGGTCCTGCAATAATTCTCATATTTTGACTCTCATTTTTTCCATTGGCAAGGGATGAATATTGGCTTCTAATAGACTATGCAACTGCTGGGTATTATCAAATTGTTCTAATCCATGCATTGCTAAATTCAAATTATGTTTATATATCAGCTCGTGTAGTATAACACTTTCCTGTACAACGTCTAAGTCAAAACGTTTTAAATTTATATAATTATTTTCAAGTATTGCCTCGATTATTTCATCAAAGTACCATTGAAACTTATATCTTTGCATAGTCGTATTTCGCCACGTATAGTACACATTTAACCATTTGTTAAACCGTTCATTGTCAACTTTCCAGCCCATCCACGGAATTATGTCATGCATAACATCGTCTAGTGCATGCCATGCATGATTCATATCAATGTAGTACACTGTATTATCATACGATGTTATATAATCTGTGATTCTTTCAAATGATGTGTCTGGTTGTAGATTTAGTGCTAGAAACTCTCGAAGATTCCAACTGTCGGACATATCTGCAGCCTGGCTCCATTGTTTATAACTTTTATCAAACCAACGTTGAATAAATTCTTTGCCAATTTCTTTGTCAAAAGTTTTGTCTTGTGACCTACTAGCTTGTGTTAATCTAAAAAATCTTATATTTTTATTAGTGATAATAATATTCTTATCTGTCATTGACATGAGATGATCAACAGTATCTCGAATCTGATCAGAAGTAAACTCAGTTGTTGCTGCAGTATGGTGATAAATTACATCTAGCCGAGTTTGGCTTGGAGGTATTGTGATATTGCGAACTTGTTCAGGCGTGTTATAGCGATTTGGTTCAAATGCATGTGCATTATTTAATTTAGTCAACGGATTACTTGGTAGCAGTTTAATACTTCCAGAACGAGTGTGATAATAATCACTATGACCTGTTAGATAGTACAAACTCCACGAAAAAAAGGTTCCCCCGATTTCTGGATCTGTTAGTACATTTACTTGCATTTATATTGGCTTCCGTGCTCTAAAAGTCAAAATGTGTTGGGTATTTTATAATGTGTGTGCAAACTTTTCTGTTGCTAGGTAAGTTGCCAACCCCCACATACCCTTAGGCTGCTAATGCCATTTCTGGCGCTCTATTTGCGTTTGCATTTAGAAATTGTGTTCGCGGTACGGCGCTTACATCCCGGTAACTCCACTTCACTTTCACACCTGTCGATCCTATTTCAGCCCCATCAAAGATACACTACAACTTGCAAGGTTCCCCCCGGGTTTGCCCAGAGGTGTAGTGTATCTGTGGTGGAGCTGCTGGGTACCGCCCCCAGGTCCAGAATGTGTCTACGTTGCTTCAACGTTACAAGTATATTTATATAACAGTTTCTTAATAATGTCAACCAGAATTCATAAACGCCTCTTAAATCGTCATTTAGGCATATTTAATAGTTTTTGCTGGTAAAGATACTATATCGTTAATTTAACCAATATTTTGAATTTAACTAAGAATTATGGTATTTTTTTCTTTTAAAAACAGTAACTTACAATACTGTTTTTTAAGCTTTTCTTTTTACGCCAATTTAAGGTACTTTAGTCGTAGCCTAATACAGCAATTTTTTCTATTTCTGACATGTTACTTTTCCAATTCTTTTAATCTTGCTTCAATACTGTCTATCTTATCAGTAATTTTTGGATATTTTTTACGCCAAGCATCTTCTGGTTGCTGTAACCAAGTCCATCCCCAACGTTCGACTAAAAAATCTACTGTATTATCTACTTTTGCATAAGCCCATAAACCTAAGCGAGTTGTACTTACATATGCCAAGAATGCAGCACCAAATAGTGAGCCTAGTATTGCTGTGTAAATCCATAATGTATCGTCAAATAATCTTGATAGTATATCCATGTGCAAATCCTTTGTTATCTAGCTAAATTAATTTTATCTTTAAATGTATCGTAAATATTTAACCAATTTTGGTATTCTGGATGACTTTCGTTGTGCACAGCATTTTTTTGGTAAAAACCGCCGTCAAGTGTTCTCCAATCTTCTAGTAAAGCATAGTGTGTCCTAAATTCATATTTCTCTGCTAAATTAATAAAGTTTGGAATGTCACGATAATTGGCACGTTGTATTACAAAATTCAACTGTGCAGCAATGCCTTGTTTTGACAGTGTGTGCAAGCAATCTAGATTGTCGATTAACTTTTCCCATTTACCAGGACGCCTAACATCCTCATAAACTTCCTTGCTTCCAGCATCAATGCTTATCATAATCAAATTGGTATTATTAACCAAGTACGGATTCTCGCTGAAACGCTGTCTTAATAGCAAACCGTTTGTGAGAAAATTAAATTTTTGATTGTTTTTAAGTTCACATGTGAGCAAAAACTCATGGCATATTTCACTAGCCAGTGGATCACCGTTACCGCTAGTATAAAGATCCAATGCGCCATTATACTGTTTTAGCATGTCATGAAAATGAGTCATCCATGCTTTTTTATCTGTATACTCTTTGCCGTTTTTGATATAAATCATAGTATCGCGGCAGCTAGGACACTGTAAGTTGCAGCTTTCATCAATGTTTAGAAATATTTCTTTTCGACGAGAGCTACTAAAATAGCTGTCTGCATTACTAGAATTGTTGTGTAATATCCCGCAGTTGTTTACATCGCAATAAGTAAACTTTTTCTCTAGTATAGATTGCTGTAGTTGTCTAGCAATGTCGTTTATCCAAATTTCTTCCAATGACTGAAAGTCTGTTATATGCCCAACACTAATAGGCAACTTACCATCGCACGTACAAACAAACACTTGACCAAAGCGATCAATGCTACACCCATCAAATGGATCTTTACAAAACAAGTTGAGACTTTTTTGCTTACCAAAGTCTACAATTAAGTTTTCAGCAAGCCATTTTTTATCATTGGGTATATGCGATAGCAACTCATCCATGGGGCTCACTGTTTATTTGCAGAGTTTTTTGTATTTCTGTGTACACTGCCGGAAACAGAGTTCTATAGTCAGTGTTTCGGCGATCATCGAGTACTGTTAGATATTTGTGGAATTGACGTTGTGCTTCAATGTCTGGTTCTGAATTTTCAATTTTTTTCAAAATACCTTCAAGATAAGTTTTGTAACCTTCTTTGACATTATTGCCTTGTGTTTCAAATAACTCAACTGCTTCTCTATATCCCCAATCTAGTACTTTAGGTCCAAATATTTCTGGATGCACATATCTCTGGCCTGCTGCCTGCATTAAACTGAAAAATACCGGGCGCTGATGAGTACTCCATTTGTTAATTTTTTTAATTAAATCAGGCATTGTAAATGTTGATAGGCTCATCCAAGCAGCATTGACTCCAAGGCGAACATCTGTTTCATTTACTAGATACTCAAAATTTTTCTCAAACAATTCTAAGTCTAATCCAGAACGAATATATTCAATTTCGGGACCCCAACAATCAATACTACCAATAATATGAATTTCGGCTAAATGGCCATTATCTTTGAGTTTTTGCATACGATTAAAACGTTTTTTCATGCGCTCGTGATCTACACTCAAGTTACTAAAAAATGTTAATGTTAAATTAGGATTATGCCTAGCTTCAAGAAAATCTAACAGTTGATCACTTTGCGGTTGTGTAAAAGGTTCGCCACCTAAGATCATTAAGTTATATAAGTGATGGACGTTTTCATCTAGCCAATCAAACATTTTTGAGTTTAAGTCTTTGTAGTTTTGTGTATAGTTCGTGTTTGGTGCTTCTCTGCCCATGGCTTCGTCGATATGCCCAAACTTTTTGTTTTCACTTTCCCAACTACTACTAAAGTGCTCACCACAGTACAAACAACTAAGATTACACAAGTTACTAAAATAAATTTCCAACCAACGTGGTGCAACTTTTGTTGCTGTTAAATCTCCGTCTAAAACTTCAGGAGGAGCGCCCAGTCCCGGAAAGTTTAAGTGTAGCATTCTGTCACTTGTTCCGCCTGCGTCCTCAATATCTTTACAATGTTCGCATCCTCTGCCGGGCCATTCTCCTTTGAGCATTTTCTCTCGGTCAGATATTTTGTCAGGCGTATTGTGAAAATCAAAGCTTTCGTCGATTTGGTTACCCTGAACACGATGACAACTACTGCTCCTATTTTGAGTTAGAAAAACAGTGCTGTGACTCCATTTTAGCTGACAAGCGGTTTCAGTTTTTATTGGAAATGGTCTTTGTTTAATAGTCATTGTATACCTTAATTAAATTATTATATTCTGGAAAACCATCTTTAAAGTTTTCATTGCGACTTTGATCTATAGACTTAACCCAGTTCTTCATTACTTTATACTTAGCTGACGAATTATCTACATCATCGAGCAAAAACTTTTGTATTTGGTCAACTTGTTCCTGTAACACTTCAAACGTATGTTCCGACATTGAAGATTGTTTTGCCATTAAGTCGTGTTTATTCTTGCTATATATTTGTTGTTTTACATCTGTTGGTAGTACTCGTATATCCCACCATTCAGGGCCATATACAAAATTAACCATTGGCATTTTCATACTCTTGTTTATATTATACAGCATATCGACACAATTGTAAACATTTAATGTAAAAATAGTAGCAACAATATCTACCTGTATATTTTCTATTTGTTTATATCGATTAAAGTTTTTTACAACTGTATTCCAATCGGCACCGTGCCTTATGTAATCGAAACTATCTCCAACACCGTCAATACTAAATGCCATTCTTACACTGCGAAAATTCCCCAGTAACTCAATCCATTCTTCGCTGTATATTGTACCATTGGTATTGATGTAAACATCGATATTTTTGCTATTACCGTTTTCTACCGCATAATTAAACATACGCTGTACATCCTTGACATACATACCCTCGCCGCCATACAGCATTATGTTTGTGCTGTTAGCAAACCATTGATTAAATGTATTGTGAAAGTTTTCTTTGTTGTCTGGGTGATAACTTTTTTGTGTAGATTGAAATTCTGCAACATAATCGCTATAATCTTGTACACCATCTCTTTCTACAGCGTACCATTCTTTTAACCACTTACTGCTGGTCCAAGGGTTACAGTGCCGGCATTTTAAGTTACAAACATTACCCCACTTTAAATCAATATATTGCGGTGTCTGTTTATCACTTAGTTGCCATTGTCTGTTACTAATCTGTCTTTTGCTTTCTATACCCACACGTTCTTTTTGCCAACACTTTTCGCAACTTGGATTATCGACACCGTTGCGAAGATCTGCAACAAGATCCTGCCGGCTTTTGCTGTTCCAAATTTGTTCCAAAGAATGTGTAGTTAGATCCATTGGATTGTTTTGTTCATCGGTCCAGTATGCTATACTATCGCTACAACTGTTGCATCTTCCGCTGTTGTGCAAATGTAGCCCTTGTTCTGCCAATATGCATGTATTGTTTTTCATTGGTTCATAAATATCATTATAACAGTATTTATTGAAAGCACTATTATGAATCATAAAAATTACAGTCTAGAAGTTGAACATCGAGAACATCAACTTTACCGTATAAAATTTAATTTTCCTTACAGCCACGAAGAAGTAGTAAGCGAACTTAAAAATGAAAAATGGAGAAAGTTTAGCGAAACAAACACAACTGGTTATGAAATATGGCCGCTGCGTTTTAAAATACTAGACCCACAAAGCAAACTGCTACGTGAAATGCAAAGCTTTTTTCATCTCGAAAAAAGCAAAGCCGACTTAGTTGATTACTTGTTTGAAACATCCCCAAACATTAGAGGCAACTATGGCATGACCAAGGATGCATTTATTAAAAATACTAGTTTCCATGGAGAGTTTACAGAAGATAAACCAAGCTTTGAATGCGGCAGACACATTGATTTTAGGCTGCTAGCTGCCACAGGTGGCATTAGTTTAAACGCACAAGATGACCCAGAGCTAGCAACTTATTTCTTTAGATCATACAATGACGAAAAAGAATATGCCAGGAGTACAACTAATTTAGGTGATGGATGGATGCAAGTTAACGACAATGATGTTTGGCATGATGGCGGAAATTTAAGCAAAACTAAGGACCGCTACAGCATGTTAATTGCATTAACAATAATGACACAGTATCCAACTGCTTAACAAAATAAAAAAGTAGCCCTAAGGGCTACTTTTTGTCATCTTCTTTGGCTTCTCTATCTTCTCTTGTTTTTCGTAAAATGTAATCGTGATAACGTTCTTGATGTTCCATAATACTTTAAATTTTAAACGATGATGAGTTTGGTGTTGCAATGCCACTGGTACTTGTCATGTATTGACTTGCCATTTGGTCTTCTGTTTTTGCCATAAAAATCACAGCACTTTTATATATTTTAAGTTTGCCATCTAGAGGCACTGTAAAAGCAAACGGTGCTAATCCCATGCCTTGTTGCGATGCAACTAGTGCTAATGGTTTAGTTATAGTGATGGTATTATTGTCTTCGCTAACATAACGAGCAACAACTTCATCACCGCTGGTGGTTTTAATTGTTACTGTTGTATTTTCTTTGATAGGTTGTTCAATGATCATTTTTTTCTCTTTTTGCCAATTTTAGTTGCTTTTTTAGCAGCAGCTTTCATTTTAGTTTTGGTTGCCCGTGGCTTACGTAATGCCATTACAACGCATATCCTGTTCCGTTATAACTTGTTTCCTCTAAGTAACTACTTAACTGTTCTGACCCACCGATTGGTTTTCCACTTACTTTAATCTGCGGAAAAGTACGTGCTGTTGGAAACATTTCGAGTAATTCGTCGCGAGTAAAGTCTGTACCAAGTTGAAAATACTGGTATGGCAAACTACGCTGTTCACAGATCAATTTTGCTCGATCACAATACGGACATGCAGGTTTTCCATAAATTTCAATCATAAACTCAATCCTTTAAATGTATCCTCGCTAACATCTTGCTTGGTACCGCCACTTACATAGCTTGTGATTTCAGTTTCTTGCGGAGCAACTTGAACATCGGCTCCAGAAATCCATTTCTGTGTCCACGGCAGTGGATTTTGCGATACTTTGTAAAGTTTAGACAAACCAACTTTTTCCATACGCCGGCTGGCAATATATTCAATATAGTCGCCCAACAACTGTTCGTTTAGGCCAATCATTGAACCGTCTTTGAACAAGTAATGCGCCCATGCTTTTTCTTGATCTACGGCATCAACAAACATTTGGATACACTCTTCTTTTGTTTCTTCTGCAATTTTAATAAAGTCTGGATCGTCTTTAGGAAGAGTTTTAAGTAATAATTGTGTACTGCCCAGGTGTAGATTTTCGTCGCGAGCAATAAACTTAATAATCTTAGCATTGCCTTCCATTTTCTTTGCTTCAGCAAATGCCCAACTACAAGCAAAGCTAACGTAGAAACGAACACCTTCGAGGATATTAACACTCATTAATGCCAGGTAAAGTAGTTTCTTTAGCTCATATAAATCAACAATAACTTTCTTACCGTTAACAGTATGTGTGCCTTCGCCTAGCAAGTTATACCAATATGACTGTTCGATTAGTTTATCGTAATACTTGCTAATGTCATCAGCGCAATCTACAATTTCTTGAATATCAAGCATACCATCAAAGATCTCACTTGGATTACTGTATACATTGCGAATAATATGTGTGTAACTACGACTATGAATAGTTTCACTAAATGTCCAAGTAATAATCCAATTTTCAAGTTCAGGTAAACTCACAATGTTACCGAAGCTTTCTGCAGGTGCACGACCTTGTACACTATCCAATAGAATTTGACGTTTTAAATTTGATGTAAAGATATGCTGCTCATGATCAGTTAGTGCTTTAAAGTCTTTCGAATCACGGTATACATCAACTTCTTCTGGTCTCCAAAAGAAACCAAGTTGTTGATCTGTAAATTTATCAAAGCTAGGATACTTCATAGTGTCGTAACGTTGAATAGTCGGACCGCCAGTAGGGTCCAGGAACGCTGTTACTTTAGTGTGATCTACTTTATTGTTAACGTCAAAAACGTTCATGTATGTATGTTCCTTTTTAAATTACGCAACTTTCGCAATAGTCGTCGTATTCTGCTTGTGTTTCGAAATCGTCAATTGTCTTGTCGTTAGTATTAGAGTTTAACATGCCCTGTTGCATCTTGTCAACATCTACTTCGCCTGCGCCATCAAATGTATTGAAGTAGTACAATTGTTTACCGCCATATTTATAAAACATAACCAGATGTTGTAGCATAACACTCATTGGAATTTTTTCATCATCAAAAAACTGTGGGTTATAACTTGTGTTAACACTGATACCTTGGTCGATCCATTTTTGCAAAACAGCCATAATTTTTAAATAACCTTCCGGCGACTGTTGATCCCATAGTAGTTCGTACTTGTTTTTTAAGCGTCGATACTCTGGAACAACTTGTTTAAGAATACCATCTTTGCTTTGTTTAATACTAATAAGACTACGTGGTGGCTCGATGCCATTGGTAGCGTTAGCAATTTGCGCACTAGTTTCACTTGGCATAAGTGCCATTGTGGTAGCATTGCGAATGCCTGTCATTGCCAGTTGTTTGCGTAGTCCTTTCCAGTCCATGCGCTCTTTATGTTTTACTAGCTCATCAACTTCTATTTTGCGTGTGTCGCATGGTACAATACCTTGTCCATACTTTGTTTCGTCGCTGAGTCTACAAGCACCTTTTTCGGCTGCTAAATCGGCACTAGCTTGTATTAAATAATAACTCCATGCTTCGGCAAACTCATCTACTTTGTTGAGCGAATTATCACTGGTATAGTTTAAATCATTTTTAGCTAGCCAATAGGCAAAGTTGATAATACCTACACCAAGCGGGCGGAAGTCTTCAGTACTTTCTTTGGCAGCAAGAACTGGGTAGTTTTGGTAGCTCAGTAGTGCATCAAGTCCTCGAATTGCTAGTCTGCACGGACGTTCAAAGTCTGCTGGTGTTTTGATGTTTCCCCAGTTAACGGCACTAAGCGTACATAGTGCAATGCGCCCATCTGGATCATTAAAATCATTTAATGGTTTTGTTGGTAGATCAATTTCTGCACACAAACCCCTTTGGCGAATTGGATGTAGGCTTTGATCAAAACTACTATGTGTGTTAGCATGATCTACGTTTTGAAGATAGATGCGTCCTGTTTCTTTGCGCTCAGTCATAAACGAACTAAACAGTTCTTTTGCTGAAATTGTTTTCTTTCTAATGCGAGTATTTCGTTCGGCACGTTCATATAGTTCTTTAAACAAGTCCTGGTCTGCAAAGAAAGCTTCGTATAAGCCCGGAACATCATTAGGCGAAAATAATGTAATATTGCCGCCAGTTAGTAGACGTTCATACATTAGTTTATTAAACTGTACACCATAATCTAATTGACGAATACGTGTTTCGTTAGTGCCTTTATTGTTTTTAAGTACTAGCAAATCTTCAACTTCTAAATGCCATGCTGGATAATACAACGTAGCTGCGCCTCCGCGGACCCCACCTTGGCTACAACTTTTTACAGCACTTTGGAAAAGTCTATAAAAAGGAATCACACCAGTATGTGCTGTATCACCATTTCGAATAGGTGAATTAATGGCACGAATACTGCCTGCGCCGATTCCAATACCGGCTTTTTGGCTTACATACTTTACAACGCTACTAACAGTGGCATTGATACTATCAAGACTATCATCAGCTTCAATAAGAACACACGAAGAAAATTGTCGCTGTGGAGTACGTACACCTGCCATAACAGGAGTAGGCAAACTAATATCGTGAAGACTGATAGCATCATAATATTCCTTTACGATTTGTAAACGAGTTTCAACTGGTTCGTTGTGGAACAGTGTAGCTGCAATTAAAATATAACACATCTGTGGTGTTTCGTATACTTGCTTTGTGACACGGTTTTGTACCAAATACTTGCCACGCATTTGTTCCATTGCAACATAAGTAAGAGTTTCGTCACGATCATGTTTAATAAAACTGTCAATACGATTCCATTCTTCGTCTGTGTAGTAGTTAATGAGTTCAGGATCATAGTAGCCAAGATTGATATTTTGCTGTACTAGTTCTTTAACATGTATTGGGACAAATTGATTATATACTTGCTTACGCAAATGATAGTTGATTAATCTGCCTGCTACATATTGGTAATTTGGAGTTTCTTCAGTAATAAGCTCAGCTGCAGCACGAATTAAAGTTTCTTGAATTTCACTACTGGTAATATTATTGTAAAACTGAATTTGACTTTTAATTTCAACTTCGCTCGGACTAACTCCAGTAACACCTTCAGTTGCTTCAAAAACTACCTTGTGTAGCTTTTCGATATTAAGCTCTTCGCGAGATCCATCTCGCTTAGTGACTAGAATTTTACTCATTGAATGTTTCCTTGCTTATACTTTATTGTTGTGTTTAGTTTACTTAAATTTACTACATAGATCAATATTTAAATATTCAAATCTTAAATTTTTTTGACTTATGCTAAGTTGTGAGTTATTTACAACTTTGCCGTGATTGTAATTAAGCACATATTTCCCTTGGTTTATCAATGATAAATTAAGCCAACCTTCGGGTACTTTGTAAACTTGTAATCTTAAATCTGTTATTTTTGGGTGGTCTAGTAATGCTAGACTATAATACATACCTAAAGCAATACTTAAATCACAGTACAAATTATCAGTGATTAATTGCCATGGGTTCGGCCAGTTAGATATCTGATCAGGTGCAAGATAATGCATCACGACAGGAACCTTAGACCAGTCCTTGGCTATTATCCCTACTACTTCGTCTAAGGAATTTTTTTCTAATTCATCACGCCATAACCGCCATGAAAGAATACGATCATCCGGCGATTCATCAAACCACATATTAAGTTAAACGCTCAATTCTATATTTAAATGTTACATTATCGCCAGAGGAAGTTGTGACATAATTTAGTGTTGTTACACCAGCTGCAACAGTTGCACTAAATGTTAGTCCAATATCTGTTCCATCGTCGCTAAATTCATCGGTTACAGTACTACCTTCACTACTAGCTGTTATCCGCATTGTACCTTGTCTTACATTACTGCCTCTAGATGCTGTATAATAAATTAAATTTGCTTTTTCATCAGTTGCACTAAATGTAATCGTGCTACTAGCTGCAACAGAAGTATTATCATTAAGTGTAACTACTTTACCGGATTCAGTTTTATGATAGCCGTAGTGTACACCATCGGCACTGTTTATAGCATATACTGACTTACCATTAAGATTAATTCTTGGATTAGTTGCATCATCCGAATCAGTTCTATCAAAAATATCATTTATACTGGCGTTTCCATCTCCATCAAAAATAATAGTATCAGCAATAGGATTTCCTGCGCCGTTTAACCCATTTCCAACATCGGCAAAATAATTATAAGCACTAACAACACCCGAGATATCGTAAACATGAATGCCTGTATCATAAATGTTGTCAAAAAACCCATTGGTAATTTTTAAACCCTTGGGCCCAGTACCAGTAGCAGTTTCGCCTAATTTTACACCTTTAAATACAGTATGAAAGTAACAACCATTAAACAGTACACCTTGCATTTCATCGTCGGCAACAATACCAAATACATTATTGGATATGTCGCACTGCTCAAAAACAATGTTCTTGGTATTGTTCACAGCGGTACTTGAAATTGTTATAGTTGTTTCGCTACTACCTACTGCACTAGGCGCAGTAGTTTTTGAACCAGATAATCCTAATCGACGAAACACACAGTTCTGGCTATTGGCAATATCTAATACTGTACCTGCTGTTGTATTTTGAAAACTAATATCATTAATTTCAATAAAAAAAGGAATGGTAGCGCCGTCGCCGCCGATATTAGCTCCAATTTGTTGTTTACTGTCTGCAAGTGCAACTCCGGGAGTTACACTAGTTTGTTTAATGATGCTTGAATTTTTTCCTTCGCCATATACTTTTGCATATGAAGGAATTTTAATAGTATCAGTAACCAAGTATGTACCAGCTGGAAAAAACAAACTTCTACGCACTTCGGGATTACTGTTTCTAACAAATAGTTCATAAAATGCTCTATTAATAGCATCTGTGTCGTCGGCATCACCGTCGCCTACTGCACCAAAATCTTTAACACTAGCAAAGTCATCAAGCTTACGTTGTAGTGTTCGTACAGTGGGATTACTTGCACTTGTGCCAGTCACTGCAGTATATCCTGCAGCTTTGCCTTTGTATTGATAGCCACTACTAATATCTAGTATATCACTGTGCTGTGTTAGCACTTCGGTATTACCAATTTCTGGTGCACCTTCGCTGATAGGACCGTTGCCAATAAACAGCTTTCTAGTATTAATTTCCCAACCTAACTCTGCAGTTGACAATTGTAGTGTATCAGGATTACTAGGTCCATTGTCACTTAAACCATAACGATGTTGAATTTTGCTAATGCTAACGATAGGCATTATAATGTCCTTTTAAACTTATATAAGGTATTTATCAGCTAAACTTCGAATAATATTCTTCGCATCGTTTCCACCATTCTTGTGCCCAATCATCAAATTCGTCGGGCCAAATATCAAATTGTTGATACGTTAAATCTCGACTGCACATAAACACATGTCCTTCGCGAATGTTAGTACCGTGTACTTCGTTGTGTGCAATCGCATATGCTGTTAACTGTAAGAAGTAGTCATATACCCATTCTTCTTTTTTGGGTTTGTTTGACTGTTTAAAATCCATAATGCATGGATTTCCTTTGTACTGTCCTACTAAGTCTGTAGTGCCAGCATAAATGCCTGGAACGTAAAGTGGAACTTCACTACCCCATATCTCATCTACGTGCACCATTGCTTGGTCACGTATTACACAAGCCATGTTGTATGCTTGTTGTGCATAAGGGTTACTACCAGCTTTTTCCGTCCACACACCATTGTCGACATAGTCTTCAAGATACTTGTGCATGCGTGTACCTACACCGCTAGCTTCAGTTACAATCTCTTGTGCTTTCTTTTCACCTACACGCTTCTTCCAAGCAATAAGATGACTCATATCTTTTGTTGCACTAAGGATAGTAGTTACACTTGCCACAGGATTGCCGCCGGGCGCTGCATATTTTCGCTTCCCGCCGACTTCAACACGTTTTATATCTTCATATTTGTATTTAGGTTTGATTAATGTCATACTATAATTATAGCATACATGCTATAATCTAGCAACCTTAATCTCTACGTTTTGTAGCACGTTTCGCCATTTTTTTAACAGTGTCTTGATTACCTGGCTCAATCTCGTCATTGTCTTTGTCAATTGTAGCATCGGTGTTTATAGTTACAATTTCCTGGTTGTAATCGGCAATAAGATTATCGATTGTTTCGTCGTCTTTAACAAGAGCATCTAGCTCATCGTAAGTAATACTATGCCCAAGATTTTGCATTAATTTGTCCAGACTGTTAATGCTGATTTTTGCCCCAACACCTCTGTTATTTGCTTTGGCTTTTAACATGTTAAGAAGGGTCTCAAGAGAGCCCTTCTTTTCTGTTTCACTTTGTGATTCAATTTCACTTAAACGCATTAGTCTCTCTTAGCACGGCCTAGTGGCTCGTCGCCACCTATTGCTGCATCACTTGACTCAAAATCATCTAGGTCAACTTCGTCATCGTCGTCTAGATTTGACTCTGCATCAGGCTCTGCTGTTTTAATGTCGCCCATTGTTGTTGGCTCTCCGCCACTTAACTGGGCTACACTATTTGCCATTGCTTCTCTCGAACTACGGCAAGCTTCTAATAGACTGTTTAGTGTTTCACTAGAACTAGAATTAAATGAAGCTGCTGCATCAGCACCAGCACTACGGCGTAAGCTGTCTGTTAACGGTGGTAGTTCTTCGTTGAGCATTTCGCCTACATCTTCTAGCATGCCCTGGATACGATCAACCATGTCCTGTGCTGCCATTAATGCTTCTGCTTCGCCAACTTCGTCTTCCATCATTGGTGTTGCTTCGCTAACATTGTGATGGCCAATAGCATCGTAGTGTGCTACTGTTAACTCGTTGCACATACTTTCAAAAACTTCAGCCATGGATTTAGCATTAAACTTGCCGCCTTGCGCTAAAATTGTTCTATGCAATGTACCTTCAGCTTGGAAACGATTACTAAGACCCTGGATTTCTTCTAGTGTTTTGGCTATTACACGATCAATCATTTTTGCTGCATCTGCTTCAAGTACTAAACGACTTGTATCTAATTCCAATACTTCTTCAGCTTCGTTTACTGATTCGTAGTATTCGTCTGCCATTTCTTTACCGTACTTTTTAGCAAATTCTTCTTTGGTCATGTTTTCTGAATCATCTATTAGTTGATCACTCATGCGACCTTCTGTTACTGCGTTACAGTTACAGCCTTTGCAGTTTGGTCCGCAAGTGCAATCTTCTGCTTTTACATCACTACCGCAGCAATCGTTTGAGCAATGTGTATCGGTTGCTTCAGACAAATAACTTTCAAGAACTTGCTTGGCTAGTACCATACCGTTGTATGCAGCATTTTTTTCACTTTCGTGTAATTTACTAGTAGTTTTAACTTGTGCTATTTTACTATCAACTGTTTCGAGCATTGCACTTGCTTGCGCCAAAGTTAACTTTGAAAGATTACTAAAACTCCAACCAACACGCTCTTGCATACTATCGTTTAGTGCTTTAGTATCAACTTTGTTCATCTCGCCTAATCTCATGACCTAATCCTTATTATAAGAGTATTTATCCAACTTGAATACTTTTTAAAAGTTTGTTTGTTTTAGATTCCAATGAAGAGATTTCGTATTCAATTCGACTTAACCGACAACAAAATATATCCTGTTTAGCTGCATCATTTCGTTTTTGGGCAATTCTCAGATGATAATTATAGCTGTGTTTTTTTTCCAAGAATCTAGCATACTGATCGTTGTCTTCTTTAAATTTGTGTGCCTGCAGATGTTTGTGTTGATACAAACATAAAGCATATCCAACACCCCAATTGCGTCGAGAAAACTCACATAGCTTTTGCCGACTTTTCCATACTTCGTAAATTTTACCATTTGTAATTACACGATAAGGTCCAACAGTAACACAATTAGGTCGATTGTTAAGTATTGGTGTTTTTAAATGTGCAATTTCTTTATTAAAAAAATTGCTAATCCTTTGGTAAGATTGTTCTTCTGTGTATTTGTATTGAAGCATGATTACCTTTCTTAGACTTAATTACCAAACCTTTTGATAGTAACTTATTTATAGCATACTTAACATCAGAATTCAATTTATTATACGATAAATTTCCTGACTTTTCTAAATATCTAAGAATTTTGAGCTCTAAGGTGTTAACCGTAATATTAACCCCGGGAGCTAATTGTACTTTATACATCTAATCAAAGTACTACGTTATTAAATACCATAATACACCACCTAAAGTTCCTACTAGTGTAAGTATCAAAGTTCCGCTTATTTTAATTATTGACCGTAATGCTGTGTTTTCTTTTTCTGCCAAAGATTTGGCAATGTCTGATATCATAGCTTCGAGAGTATCAAGACGTAAATTTACTGCGGCTTGTCCAGCCTGTACATTTCCTAGTTCTATTTTCAGTTGCTCATACCTTTCGGCGCACAGATCAACGTGCGCTTCTAAATTATGCTTTTCATATTCAGTCGTAGACATTATGACTCCTGGTATTGTAAAGTTTGTTAAGTTAGTTGCCATAATGCTAGTCGTTTATATTTGTTGCCTTGAGCTCGGATTTAGTTGCGTCCGAATCACAACAATATTTATTATTTTATCTTTTATTATAACATACCATTTTATTCTATAAAGATATTTTTCAGCTGACCATAACTTAAAAAATACGGAGGGTATTGCGGCACAGTTTCAGATAAAGCAGGCACAATAGGTACCATGTGTAAATCATTGTATAGTGCTTCATGGCTTTCTCCAAAAGTCATTTGTCTATCGCAGTAAAATTGTAATTTCCAAACTGTAATATAGTCTGGCAAATTTGGATCAGGAAAAAAAAGCTTTTGGTGTGTATGTGCTGTAGGTGCGTTATATATTTGGTATGATATTACTTTTGTTTTATGCAAATTTGCTCGCAAACTTATTACTTGGCATAATGTATCACAATTGCGTTGTTGGTTGCGCCTAAGATTATAGTCAAGGTTATTATTACTTTTGCTGTTAGCATTAACTCCTGTTGGCGTAATATCTACTGTAGTATAAAGGTTATATTCATAATTCATATCAAATGCTCATAATCGTATAATTCCATATAAGGTAAACTGTTAATGTTATTTAACGGATTACATTGGGCAAACCATTTTCCTAGTTTAACACATTCGTTTGCATCGTTACAAAGAATAATATCAATTGCATCATACCCCAAATGTACTGCAGATTGATATCGGTTACTACCCATTTTAATAGCCCATATAAACCCATCACTAGCAATACGAGGATCTATATATGTACATCGAGACGATCTATGTTTAACCCAAGTGTTATTCCACCAATCTGGGTCTGCTTTATATACTAAAAGTGGATACCAAAGACCATCTTCTTTTATTCGTGGCAAGTCTCTTGTAAGGTATCTATTGTCTCGATGTAGATCCATTGGCGTAAGTTTGTTTAACCTGACGCTGTTTATTCTATCATCATTCCATTTACAGTGTAATGTTTTCATGTTATTAATATTAAAAAAGGCTACTATAGAGTATATAGCAGCCTTTTTAATGTGGTTATATTTTATTAGCTAGTTGCTAATTTTAACCCTGTGTCAGTTACTGTTGACCCAGATACATCAACATCATTTACACCAACTGTAGCGCCTAGTGCACGAATTGCTGTTTGCATTGTTGCTGCAGTCCAGCCGCCTCCTGCGCCTTCTAGCATAAGGCTAATCTGACCAGATGTGTCGTTTTCAATTTGCATAAAAGTAATTGTTGATTTTGTTAGTAATTCAAACAAAATTGCTTCGATACTTTCGCCTGCTTGGCCTTCTGTACGAATATCCTGTGCTGTTCCCGAACCGTTTGCAACGATAATTGTATATAGCTCTGCATAGCTACCATTAAAGCTAACAAGTTCGCCAACGGCTGTGTTTTGATTAACCCCACTTAGCACATCACCGTTCACACGAGTTATTTCTGCCATTTTTTTCTCCAATTAAATTGCGTTATTTACGCATAATAATATTTATCATAGTCATAGAAAAAGAACGGCTATAATAACCGTTCTTTTTCCTACATTTATGCTTAATTTACTGGCTAAATGTTAGTGTAGTTGCACTAGTAACACCGGTTGCACCATAGTTAGTACCGTCGGTGATGCCTGCACCCTGAAGTAGAAGTGTTACTACGTTAGTAGCAACGATAGTTCCAGCAACAGTGTTGCCTTCAGTTTCTGCTTTTTGGATTGCTGCCTTCATTTCAGTTTGTGAACCCCTGGATTTGCTCATTGTAACAACACGAGTAGTTGGACCTACGCCATTGCTGCTAGTTACTGAAGCGTTCGAGTTTGTTAGTTCTGCCATTTGTTCATCCTTTTGACTATTAGTATGTGTTTATTTATCACCAATTAGCAACTTTCTTGCCTACATAATACCCACCTGCGCCGGCGGCCGCCAATTTTGCCCATAATGGAATGCCGCCGGTTTTGGTAGTTTCGGCACCTGCTTTTTTTGCAACACGTGCAAATGGTGCATAGAAGTCGACTTGTTTAAGGTCTCGACTTAAACCTCTGTGCACTCTAGCTATTGCTTGTGCACGTTCGTTGCCCAAGGATCTGTCCCAATCGGCAACTACCCGTCTAGCATTGATCAACCCTGGGCTCTTAACTCCCAACTGTCTTTGCAATGCTAGAAAGAATCTTCTATCATAACTGGCATCAAGTTTGCCTTGTGAAATACTTTTTAACCAAGATTTAAGTTGCAAACTTGGTACAGATACTGTACGATCTTTTGTTAGTCTATCTGAGTACCGATCTGGACTAAGTAAAATCTGAGCCATATTATTAAAATCACTTCCGCTACTTCTCCAGCCTGTTAATCCTCCAGCTAATGTGCGGTTTGCATATTCTTTGGCAGCCTTAGGATTCTCGTATTTCATAATTTGCAATGCTAGTGCACTGTTAAAAAAATTATCTGCTATATTTCCTATACCTACGTCTGGTAAATTAGTCGGGTTTCTAAATACTCTAGCTTCGCCTAAATCTTTAATAAATGTATAACTCATGCTTGGGCTCCTTTAGTTGCCCGTCTTGCTACTAGTGCTTTAGTCATTATGTCTAGTATACTACGATCCGTTAATTTAGCGGTTCCAATTTGTCGTTTGAGTTCATTATCTAATTTAACTTTATTATTTGAACTTAAAAATGCATATAGAGTTTTTCTATATACTTGCTCGTCGGTCATATCTTTGCCAGATTTTTGTAATTTTTTAACGTTGTCATACCATTTTTTTCGATTTTGTTTAGCAATAATTGTATCTTCTGGTCGCAATTTAGCAACCTGGTTTTTAAACCAGTTTGAGCTTTTTTGTTTAACTGCTAGTGTTTGGCTTACACCCGGAGGAGCTTCATTTATTACATCTGCAATTTTCATTGTATGTGTTTCCTCACACTTCGACTAAACTTTCTACCGTCTTTGCCGCGGATGCTGTTAATTAGTTTTCTCTCTAAGTCCTCTGCAGTAGTAGAATCAAAGTTTTCGTGTATCATGTTTATAACATTAATAGCACTACTAATTGCATGATTGGCACGACTTTCAATAACTGTTGCACGATCCTGCTGAGGGACCATGTTGCTTATTTCTTCAAGGATACTGCGAGTTTGCTTTTTCATATGTATATTTAGCTACGTTTGACAAGTAATTAATTTATGCCAGCCCATAACTTTTTCTAACGCTTTAAACATGTCTACTGGCATACCCGCAACTAGCATCACAAACAATTAATCTTCCATCATCGAATGTTTTTTTATTCCAGCAACCGGGTATTAAATTAAACCATTCTATACAGTCTGCTAAACCATGTTCTATTGCATTATTAT
>Ga0206124_10000896_pt1 | contig 24060 bp, 14 predicted proteins | sample Helgoland_Spring_3_FD_148671 | JGI IMG/M metagenome (GOLD analysis project Ga0206124, IMG submission 148671) | Pelagic subsurface seawater microbial communities from Kabeltonne, Helgoland, North Sea - Helgoland_Spring_Bloom_20160321_2 | ecosystem: Environmental > Aquatic > Marine > Epipelagic ... | reverse complement strand
TTTATGTTCGTTTTGGTTTTACTCTTCGTCACGTATACTAGGACGAGTACTGCTACTACTGCTGCTCTCGAGAGGCCGAGGGTAAGAAGCCTGAGTAATGGTGATGCATTCGTCGCTGCTGGGAACGCGGGGGTGGATGCTTCAGGACAGGCTCTTAATACTAATACTAATAATAAAAATAAGAAGAAGAAAGCGACGATATCAAAGACATCAAAAGAAATGATGAATAATAATAAAGATGATCAACAACAACAAGAACAGCAACGATTCAACCCGTTAGTTATCGTTCAACGCGACAACGAGAAAGACTATCAAGATTTGAAACGCATTCAAAAAGTCTTCCCGAATGCGAATTCAATCTTCGGCGTGAACGCCGGACAGTGGCCGCAGAACCTGGAAGACGCCGAATACGGTTTACAGCCCTTGAGGATATTCAACCGCGAGAATTTCAAGAGTCTCACGTGGAAAGTAGATGATAAGAGGAGAAATCCGGATAATTTAAAAGGCATACAGTGGATCGCGTCGATCGATGAACGCAATCCAAAGACTGGGAAGTTGGGCGACGGAAGGATGCCAATCGCGCATCACATCGGATGCATGTACGCGCACTTCAACGCGTGGCGAGCGGTGGACGATATGGCTTACGATAAAGGAAACGATAAAATCTATCCCGCTTGGATTATGGAAGCCGACGCGTACGTGGACGAGAACCAAATGAAACCGAGAATGACTCGATTACTTCAAAACGCGCCGAAAGATTACGACTTTTTGATGATGAAGAGAGAGCTCTTTTTAGGGATTTGCGGTCCAGATAGACCGGAAAATTGCAAACGGTCGGAGAATTTCATTCGTTTAGGCGCACCGGGACCGAATCAAGAACCAGTTCGAGATGGGTACGAACGAAGAATGTATTTCTATTATTGGCCTTTGGATGGCCCGGGCGCCGGTTTGTCGTCCTACGCAATCGGTCCAGATTTTTCATATAAAGCGTTCAATTTCATCTCCCGGAAAGGAGCGGACATGATCGATGGTTTCTTATTCGGTAAGCTATGCCGAGACGACTACGTCTCCGAAGATGCCGCGAGCCCGGGGAATTTTTTGTTACCGGAAATTGGCTCCGCGTTGGTTAAACCGAGAACGAAAGAAACGAACACGAAAGACAACAAGTTGAAAGTGTTGAATTGCTATTTGCTCGGCGACGTCGAGTTGGTGAAGAAAGACGCCGACGACGAAGAGGCGTCTCTCGGTAACGACGAACAAGAGAACGTCGAAAACGAGAAAATCGACGACCCGGTGACTCTTTTCAAAGCGAAAGTGCACCAGGAAACGTCAAGAAAAGCGTCGCCCGATGACGAACAACAACAAAAAGACATCGACGTGACGATCGAAGCGAGCAAACCGACCGAGTCCTCCTCCCAAATCACCATCAAAACTGGGGATGCGTCCATTTCGCAAACCATCTCAAACAACAACGATGGCACGTTTTCCTTCGAAGTGAACGAGAAAAACGTCGACGGACAAGAAGAAGGCGAAACGAAAACGGAAAAGATCACCGTGGACACGACGCAGATGCCCGGACCTTACAACGACCTGTTCTCGAGCGTCATGAACACCATGGCCAGTGGTGGAGGACCGTTTAATTTACTACAAGAACAAGAACAACGACAAGAACAACAACAACAACAGTAGCAGTAAATGCTACTGCGTGTGCATAATGATAAGTAGCATCGACATCCTCTCCCCGATGATGTCGAGAGTTGTAATAAAAATGTATATACTACCTTCCAAAGGTCTAATAAAAATCGCCACTTTAACACACGAAAGAGAACAAAACAACAAACTCATCGTCGTTAGAAAAATACATACCTTTTACGAATGCCGCTTCCGTCTCGCCTCCAAGTCCGCCACGAGGGCTTATCCATCGTCATCTTAGGCGCGACTGGAGATTTAGCCTCGAAGAAACTCTTCCCGTCTTTGTTCAACCTCCACTCCGCGGGTTTTTTACCAACCAGGACTAAAATATTCGCCTCTTTGCGAAGGAAAAGCAAAACTGAAATCGAGTTCAAAACGGAATTGACGGAACACATCAACCGGGTTTGGAAACCGCCGGATGGGTCGAACGCGACGAAACCGACCAAAGGTTTGATGGAGGAGTTCTTAGAGGACGTGGAGGTGTGTTATTTGGACGAGGAGTTTCTTTCAGAGGAAGAAGAAAAGAATAAAAAGAAGACGACCGTAGTAAATGGTCGAGGCGATGGAGGAGGAGAAGAAGAAGACGAAGAAGAAGAGGACGAGGAATCGGATTCGGAATCCGGTCTTCATGGTAGTAAAGAAGGGAGCGAAGAAACGATGAGACAAAATTATCGATCCATTCATTCGATAACGAAGCACATTGAATCGTGGGAGAAAGAAAACGAAGACGCGCCGGCATCGAATCGAATGTGGTATTGCTGTTTACATTCGGATTTTATCGTCGACTGCGCGAACCAAATCCACTACTTCACGAGGACGAGGAAGGTGCATTTCACGGATCACACGCAAGCGGAGATGAAGATGAAGAAGAAAGGATGGACGAGGTTAGTTCTGGAAAAGCCGTTCGGTAGAGATCGAAAGACGTGCGAAAAGCTGAACGTGAAGTTGAGCAAACGATGGCCCGAGAGCGATTTGTTCCGCATGGATAGGTATTTAGGTAAAGAAGTGATTGAGAACTTGTTGGTGATGAGGTTTGCGAATCGATTGTTATCGCCGATTTGGAATCGAGATAACGTGGCGAACGTACAGATTATATTCAAAGAACCGTACGGCGCGGAAGATCAACAAAGAGGGGATTATTTCGATAAGAATGGGATCGTTAGAGATGTCATGCAAAACCATTTGTTGCAAATTTTAGCCGTGCTGGCGATGGACGCGCCGGTATCGTTAGATCCGGAAGATATAAGAGACGCGAAGTTGAAAGTTTTGAGACAAGTGGCGATGAGTAATGATAAATTTGACGTGTTGAAAAACACCGTCGTCGCGCAATACTCGAAGTCGAAAAACGGGAAGCATTTGGGCTACATGGAGGAACGCCCGGAAAATTCGAAAACCACGCCGACGTTTATCATGGCGGTGTTGAAATTAGCCAACGATCGATGGGATGGGGTGCCATTTATTTTTAAAGCCGGGAAAGGGATGAACGAAAAGAGGTCGGAAATTAGAGTGCAGTTGAAGGAATCCCCCGGGGATGTTTTCGGGAGAGACGACGACGAATCTCGATTACACGCGGCCGGGCCGAACGAGTTTGTTTTGCGCATGCAACCGAAAGAGGAGATGTACATGAAAGTGACGATTAAAGAACCCGGGTTAGGAGTCAAACCTACGGCTGGGGAAATGGAATTGAGTTCGAGATGGAAAATGGAACAGGCGAGGAAAGATGCGTGCGGGGAAGCTCCTCGACGCGCCTACGATCGATTGATATTGGACGTCATCAACGGGAACCAATCGCATTTCGTGAGGAACGATGAACTCGAAGCCGCGTGGGCGGTGTGCGATCCGTTGGTTTCCGCGATTGAGAGCGGGTATTTGCCGATGACTACGTATTCATACGGTAGTCGAGGACCGAAAGAGGCAGACGAATTGAGAACGAGGGCTGGGCATTTACCGTCGCATTTGGTCGAGAAGGATTCGGTGCCGCTGTTGAACGCGGAATACGATACGTTGCCGGGCGAGGAGGACGGCATGACGGAATCTTTAGCGAGTAAATTATCGAACGCGGTGTACGTTTCTGAACCCGTCGTGAAAAAGAATAAGCCAGTGAATGAAGGCTACGCGTTGAGTCCGAGAGGATACCGATCCGGCGACGTGAGTCCTCAACAACAAAGGTCGCCGAGACATAGTCAAATGAATGCGCGTCCCTCGACGCAATGGATTTAAGTATAGAAGTAGAGTATCGTCGATAGATGATACGCATTAGTTGCATGAATAATTTGTTTTGTGTTTATTTAGTACGTATTAATATTAGTCTAAGTCTTCCGCACTACCCGCCGCCGGTTTCGCATCTTCTTCCATCGGCGCATCCTCGCCCTCGGCCGCCGCCGCACCAGCATCGCCATCCTCCATCTCCGCGTCGCCATCGAGTTTCTCTTCCTCTTCACCCTCTTTCTTTTCTTTCTTCTCTTCCTTCTTCGGTTTCGGTTTTGGTTTTGGTCTCGATAAAATCGGCGTCGCGAAGCGCTCCAACACAGATCGTTTCTTCTCGATGTCCTCTGATTTCAACACACAATCGTCGGTTTTCTGTAAAGCGGATTGTAATTCGACTTTTTCAGCCAACCATTTTGCGGCATCGTCGCACTCTTTTTGCACTTTCTTTAAGTCTTCGGCGTCGATGTGCGCGTGCGCTTCATCTTGAGACGTTTGTTTGATCATTTGACACGAAGATTCTAAGGCGGCAATCGCGCCCGGTCGTTTGTGTTCTTCGTTGTATCTCTCTTCGATCGGGTTACCAATAGTGGATAACTCTTCGAGTTTTTTTACGTAAACACCTTTGGTCTCGTCTTCGCCGTCTTCGTACAACCAGTCTTCGGTGTTGTTCAACAACTCTTTGAACGAGGTTCTCACGTCTTCCTTGACGTAATCGAACAACTGTCCGCCTTCTCAAAACTTTGAGCGCATGGAGTACACGTACGCCTCGACCGCGTTCTTTCTCTCTTTCGTCTCTTCCATGACCTTGTCTTGCAACGCCATGTCAAATTCTTCTTGCTTGCACTTTTCGAGCACTTTGTCCGGTAAACCGCCCGTGTACGTCGATTTGATCGGCACGTCCGTTTTCTTCGTTTTCTTTTTGATCTCAATCTTAAATTTCGGTTTCGTTTCTTCTGGTTCCTCCTCCTTGGCAGCTTCCTCTTTTCCTTCCTCTTTCTGTTCTCCGTCCTCCCCACCTTCTTCGCCGCCTTCGGTTTCCATCTTTTCGCTCGCATCCCCCTCTGTCTTCTTCGGTTCTTCTTTTTTCTTCGGTTCTTCGACAATCGGCACTTGCACCTCTTCCTCGTACTCCTCCCACACTTGCGCTTCCGTGCACTCGACTAAGCCGTTCAAGTTCAATTTCACCTTCAATTTGACGTTGTGCTTGTCTTTGCCTTTCGGGACGGCCGGTAACGGTCCGATATCGAATGTACCCAACGAAGATTCCTCGGAGGATTCGTCCGTTTTCGTCGTCGCTTGCACCGTGAACTGTTTCGCTTTCAAAAACGTCATTTGTTTCGTGCTCGGAATCGGATTATATTTCTCAAACAATTCCACGTCTTTCACTTCGCCTTTCGCGTCTCCCGGCCAGGACATTTTGACCGGGAACGCGAACGCGTCGATGACGTCGAACTCGCGCACTCTAAACAACGGCGAGAGCATGGCGCCTTGCAACGCGCACCCTCTGGCCACAGATTCCGAGGCGTTCAACGTTCTCGAGATTGGCTTTTGGAAGAAATCCTCCAACGCTTTTTGAATCGATTGAATTCTCGAGGCGTTACCGACCAATTCGACCGAGGCGATGTCGGCAATGTCCAACTTGGCATCGACCACCATTTGTCGAACCGGACCCATCAAACCGTTTAACTCGTTTTGTGCCAACTCTTCCATCTTATCTCTCGTAATCATCGATCGCACATCAACGTCGTTCATGAGACACTCGATGTTAATCGGCGCTTCTGGGTTCGCCGACAATACTTTCTTAGTCTTTTCGATGGCTGATTTCAAACGAAAGCTCGCGCGGGGATTCGATTTGACGTCAATTTTGAACTTCTCCTTGAACTCCTCGCAAAAGTGGTGGAACATCGCGTTATCAAACGCGCCGCCACCTAAGTTTGTATCGTATCCAGTCGAGAGCACTTTCAAACCTTTCGAAGTGAATTCAACCACCGAACATTGCATGGCAGAGTGCCCGATATCCACAAACGCCACTCGTACCGGTTTCTCCGTGAACTCTTGCGTCTTGAAAATGCCGTACGCCAACGCCGTGGCGGTCGTTTCATGCATCAATCGCATGACGTTCAACCCACAAATGCTCGCCGCATCAATCATCGCGCGTCTTTGCACGTCGTCAAAGAAAATCGGCACGGACAAAACGCAGTCGGTAATTTTAATCCCCTCGTTATCCAACTCGGCGATTCTCTTCAGATCGCTCAAAATCATCCCCAACAACTGCTCCGGCGAAAATTCTCTTTGTTTCCCCATATACTCCACGGTAACGATGATATTATCCGTCTTCTTGTCTCCCTTCACTGGATACAAGAATTCCTTGATGTCTTCTTGGACAGTTGGGTCGGAAAATTTCTTCCCGATTAAGCGTTTCAAGCACGCGACCGTATTCGTCGGTTGCATGTTGATCTTATCGCCAGCCGCGCATCCAACGAATCGTTGCCTATTTTATTATTATTATTAAGAAAAGAGAATTAATGTGGTGAGTGCGTGTTGTGATTCACGAGCGCGACGAGAGAGAAAAAGAGAAAGAGAAAGAGAGAGAAACTTTGCGAAAGAAAAACTCCTCCTCTTTTCCTCTGAACTCTGTGTCTGTTGATGATGATGCTTTGATCAAACGAAACGTCGTTTCCAAAAAAGATGAAAAAAAGAAGGAAAAAAGAAGGAAGTTTCTTTTTCTTCTTTCGCCGGCTGCCTCTTGCACCTCTCTGCTTCGGTCGATTCACTCCGATCATTTTCATCATCATCAATATCATCATCAGATTCTTACTGAAACCAATGAATAATGAATACACAAACACTTTATTTCAAGTGGCTCTGATGCGCGCGCGCTGCTCGTAGAAGAAGAAAACGGCAACGAAAGTTTCGAAATTTGATCGTCTCTCTCTCGCCTCCTTCTTCGACGAAACGACAAGACGATGAGAGCAAAAAAATCATCATCATCTAATATAAAAACGAAGAATACTAAACGCACTTGTCCCCAAAATTGATCAATGAAGGCGTCTCCCGTTTAGACTCTTCGTTCATGACGACATCGATGCCTTTCCGTCGCGCGAGCGCGACCACGTTCGATTTCGATCCGAAATCAATCCCAGCCACAGACATTATTTATACGTGAGATTTGATGATGATTTGTTCTTGTTTTGTGGTGTTTCTGTGACGACTGAAGTTGACTCTCTTCTCTGCTTATTAAAATGGAGAAAAACGCTTTCACATCAAAAATCACACGAGTTCTCTCCTTTTTTTTCTTTTTGGTTTGTTGTTTTTTGGCTGCTTTTTGCTTCTGAGCTTTTCTCTCTCTCTCTCTCTCACTCTCTCTCTTCCCTTTCCTTCTTACACACAAAAACAACAACATGCCTATTATAATGTCTTCTAAAAGGGTGGTGCGTCGTTTACGTCGTCGTTTACGTCTTTGTCGTCCGTAAAAGTCCGTCGTCCAAAGTTTCCTTTTTCCTCTCTTTCTTCTTATATGTGTATAACACACATACACATCCAATGAGGAACGCTAAAATTCTGTACTGAAAGCCATTGAAAGAGCATCGCTCTTCGTGAAACTTGAAATCATATAGTTTGTGCTATCTGAGGATATATTATGTGTGTGTGTGTGTGTGTGTGTGTGTGTGTGTATATGTATACCGCATCGTCGCGTTTTTTCTGCTCTCACTCTGTGTGTGTTCAACAAAGTCGTCCGTAACGGAACGGTGTGTGTGTGTGTGTATATGTATACCGCATCGTCGCGTTTTTTCTGCTCTCACTCTGTGTGTGTTCAACAAAGTCGTCCGTAACGGAACGGTGTGTGTGTGTGTGTGTTCTAATAACTGTCAAACACCACAAAACTAACTGTCTCTCTTCCTCTTTTCCTCTTTCATCAACTCAAGCAGAATAAAAACAAAAGAGTATTCTGAAGATGGTATTCTTCGCGGCAGGTACTTCGGTTTTAGGAGTCGGGTATTTCTGGGTCGCGTTCATCGTAGCGTCTGTTTTGGGACAAGTGAACGTCCCGTTCCTTTCAAAGTTTGTGCGCGATACGGCGAAGCGAGGCAAGACGAGAGGCGTCAACTTTGAAGAAGACGACGATACATCGAAAACGAAACGAATCTTATTAAACGTTCCGCACGCGTGGTTCACGCACTTCTACGTCGTCGGTACCACTTGGAACGCGTATACTTTGTTGCGATGTATTCAATCAAAGAGAAATAGTATTGGTGTGTTTTCATTCGCGAAGGCGGTCTTAGGAGACTCGAGCGGCGAGCTTCTCGCGAGCGTCTTGTTTCAGTTTCACGTCACGCGACGGTTGATGGAATCTTTGTTCGTCAAAGTGAACAAGAAGAAGGCGCAAATGCACGCGATTGGATACGTTCTAGGTTTACTCTATTACGTGTGCGCGACTTTGAGCTTAAAAAGTAGCAACGAAGAAAAGGGAGAAAGAAAAGCCGACTTTTTTTTCGCCTCTCTTCTCTTCTTCTACGCCAATTGGAAGCAATACGAGTGCCACGTGTTACTCCGGAACGCTCGCTTACAAACCGACCGGAGAGATCAATACGCGCAAATAGATTCCGGTTTGTTCTCCTTAGTCGCCTGTCCGCACTACTTTTTCGAGTGCGTTTTGTATTTCAGCCTTTGCGTTATACTCCGGTTTTCAAAGTCGAGCGCTTTGATGTTCCTCGCGGTTTGCGGAAACTTGAGCGTAGAGGCTAAGAACCACTTGATTTGGTATCGTCGCCGAATTAAAGGCTTTCCCAGACACAGGAAAGCTATGATGCCGTATTTGTATTAATTCTTCTTAATAAGTTTCTTCTTATATACCAGTAGTTTGTTGTTGTTGTTGTTGTTAAATAATGTTGTTAGTGATAGAGAGAGAGAGAGATATTTTCGTTTTCGAGAAAAAAAGAAAGAAAGAAAGAAAGAGACGCTTTTTCGTCCGTCGATCGACGAGATCCCCCTTTATCTTTTATCTTTTTCCTCTGTCTGCGTTATTATATTATTAGACAATCACCAATCAACTCCATTATAATAAAACTCTATATTATACTATGTTAGCTTCAACCAGTGGCGGTGCGTTGTTCTCTCTCGTAGCATGCGTTCTCTTTCCTTTCGATGACTTTTATCTCGTCGACGATCTGTTTTCTGTCTTCTTAACGAAAAGAAGAAGACAACGGTGTCATCGTCATCATCACGCCGCACTCGTCTCCAATCCAATCCCTAGAAGAAGTCCACCAGGGCGGCGTCCAAAATTTTACAACTCTTGACGACACGCGTTACAGAAAAGAGTACAGTATCATCCAGTCGTCGTCGTCCTGCACTCGTTCTCTCTCTCTCTCTCTTTGTGGCGCGTTCGTCCTAGAAATGTGCGTGTGCACAAACGCTGACTGACTCTTCTTTCGTTCTCTCTTCAATCAATACAGCGACGACGGCAACGTCATCAACGACCAACAACACCGGCGTTGCTGCTGCTTCCTGGGGGAAGTTGTCCTTCAGACGAAGTCATCAAAATGCAACGACGACGAATAACAAAAACGTTAAAGTCCGAGGACAACAAACTTTAAAACAACTGAGAAGAAGATCAAACTTAACCATCGTCAACGTGGCCACGCCGTCGAAGAAATCGTCTGCGGAACCACCGAAAGAACCGAAAAGGTCCGCGGTGGAAATCATCAAAGAAAACTCGGATTTTTTACGCCACCCTCTGATTGAGCAGTTGGCGACGCCGGAGACGTTCATTTCCGAAGACGCCGCGCAATTGTATAAGTTCCACGGTGGATACCAACAAGACGATCGCGAGAAGAGATCGTTCGGGGAAGGAAAATTTTACCAATTCATGATGCGAACGAAACAACCGGCTGGTTTAGTCTCGAATAAGTTGTATTTAACCATGGACGACTTGGCGAATACGCACGGGAACGGGACGTTACGTTTGACGACGAGACAGACCTACCAGTTGCACGGTATTTTGAAACAAGATTTGAAGCAAACGTTTAGAACGGTCATTCAAAACATGGGGTCCACGTTAGGCGCGTGCGGGGATATTAACCGGAACGTGACCGCGGCGCCGTGTCCGGACAAGAAGAACCCGAGTTACGAAATCGCGCAAACGCTTGCGCTCGACATCGCGGAACTGTTAGCACCGCAATCGGGGGCGTATTACGACGTCTGGCTCGATGGAGAACAAGTCATGACGGTGGAAAAGCCTGAAATTACGAAAGCGAGAATGGATAACTCCAACGGGACGAACTTTGAAGGAAGCCAAGAACCGATTTACGGGAGTCTCTTTTTGCCGAGAAAGTTCAAGATTGGCGTCACGGTCCCCGGGGATAATCACATCGATTTCTTGAGTAACGATATCGGTATTTGCGTCGTGAACGATGCCGGCGGCAAACACGTCGGGTATAACGTCTACGCCGGCGGCGGTATGGGACGCTCGCACAGAAACAACGAAACTTTCCCGAGAATCGCATCGCCGATTGGCTACGTCGATAAAGATGATATTTTTTACGCCGTCAAAGCTATCGTTTGCACACAAAGAGATTACGGCAGACGGGACGACAGAAAACAGTCCAGATTAAAATATCTCGTCCACAGTTGGGGCGTCGAGAAGTTCACCTCGGTCACGGAACAATATTTCGGCAAGAAGTTTCAACCGATTGCGCCGTTGCCGGAGTTCGAATTTAAATCGTACCTCGGGTGGAACGACCAAGGCGATGGGAAGTTATGGTACGGTGTCCACGTCCAAAACGGTCGCTTAAGAGGTGAATTGAAAAAAGCCTTGAGATTGGTCATCGAAAGATACGAGTTACCGGTGCGTTTGACCGCGCAACAAGATTTACTCTTGTGCGACGTCGACCCGAAGTGGAAGGATGACATTCACCAAACTTTGAAAAACGCCGGTTTGAAAGATTTGGACGACATCGAGCCGAACGACCAGTTATCCATGGCGTGTCCGGCGTTGCCTTTGTGTGGCTTAGCAATTACCGAAGCCGAGAGAGGTTTACCGGACATCAACAAGAGACTTCGCGAGGTCATGGAAACCGTCGGCTTGACGAAATCCGACGACATTATGATTCGCATGACTGGTTGCCCGAACGGGTGCGCGAGACCATACATGGCCGAACTCGGTTTCGTCGGCGATGGCCCGAACTCATACCAAATCTGGTTGGGCGGTACCAGAAACTTAACCGGAATTGCCCGAGCGTACGAAGACAAGGTGAAGGTGGACGATTTGGAGACGTTTTTCGAACCGATTTTCGCGTATTGGAAACAAAATCGTAACAGCGGCGAAGAGTTTGGTCAGTTCGTCAACCGCGTTTCGTTTGAAGAAATGAAAGCGTTCTCGGGGTCATACGTCCCGGGACAACTCGTTTCCGCGGAACGATTGCCGAGAGTCATGGTCGAAAGAGCGGCGCTGGATAAATTGATCAAATACGCGGAAGAGAACAACACGACGCTGACTGCGGCGGCAACGAAAGCCATCATGGACTTGTAAATTCAATTATAAATTAAAATCAACATCTATCTATCTACTATATCAATACTAACTGCATCATTTTTATGTTACAACAAAATCGCGCGTATATAATACTCATCCCCTCATTCTTCCAACTCCGGTCGAGTTAACAAATACAACGACGGACCTAACACGGGTAATAAATAAAACAATGGGTTCACATCAGATGATGCTGATGATGACAACGACGACGAGCGTCTCTGTAAATCCTCCTGTATAGCCGTTTTCATCACCAACGACAAGACGATTAAATCGCAGGTAGACACGCACGCCAACGTCGATTGTTTCGTCAACAACGTCACAAACTCCGAAACCACCGCGGCGTCGAAAACGTGCGAGAACGCCCAGAAATATAAAAACCCACTAAACGCCGTCAACAACAACGCGTTAATTTTAGATTCGAGAATATTCTTGGTGATAAATCCTAAATCGGATTTCTTTACGCCGTTTATCACCGGCGTCCGGGCGATTAAATACGGTCCCAACGCGAAAAATCCGAGAGCGAACGACGCGCCGACGAAAAACTTCGGTTGCAACTTTGGCTGTTTTTCGCCACCGCCCGGAACGAGTAAACACGCGTACACCATAGGAACGACCCCTAAACTGTTAAACAAAGCCTCAAACAGTGGGTTCACTTGACCTTGAAACGGAGAGGAAACGAGTTGCGCGATTAAATCCGCATCGAACGACCCCACCGTCTTTGGTGCCACGAACGTCGCCACCGCGAGCAACGAAAACCACAAACCAAGAATTGCGAGTCGCTCCGAATCTTCCCAAAACTTGTATAACAACTTTTGTTGCTCTTCTTCTTCTTCTTTGTTGTTGTTATTCGTATTATTATTGTGGGCACGCGTCACAACTACTAATCTTTTATCCATCATCATCGTCATCATCTTTGTCGTCGTCACGCAGAAGACGCCGTTTCTTTTTCCCTCCTCCATCTTCTTCTTCTTCTTCTTTTGAATCGTCATCGCAAAACCACATCTTATCTTTCTGTTGATGTTGTTGTTATCACAAGAAAGTTTCGAAGTTGTTTTTGTTGTTCCTCTCACCACACGTAATGATAAAAGCGTCGTCATCTTTTTAACATCAACACACTCTTTCAAAGTGTTAAAAAATATAAGGAATTTTGAGCAAAAGTGGTGAAAGAAAAAAACAGAAGAGAGAACGAACGAAAAAATTCAAAAAATCATCTGAGTGTTTTGAGAGGTGAAATCCCCTACTTTATATCTGCTCCTTTGAACGTGCTCCTTTGAGCGCGTTTCACGAATATATGTACACATAATAAATAGACACGCGCGTTTTGTATTATACCTTTTTGTAACGGAGAGCTGCTTTGAGAGTTTTTGTACACGGTGGTTTACACCATCGTATAACTTTTAATCAATAGTAGTACCTACACGATGACGGTGAACGACGAAGTGATTGAGATTTCATCCTCTTCAGAAGAAGAAGAAGAAGAACAACAAGAAGAAGAATTAGTAGGGGAGGAGCGGGAAGAAGACGAAGAAGCAGAAAGCGAAGACGAAGAGGAAGAAGAACCATCATCATCCCCGGTGGTTCGGTGTGCAATTCGAACGACGAGAAGCGAAGAAAGAGAAGAAGAAGACAAAGAAGAAGAAGTGATTTTGATTGACTCCGACGACGATGAAGAAGAAGAAGACAAAGAAGAAGAAGAACAACAACAACAAGAACAACAACAACAAAAACAACAACAACAACAACAAAAACGCTTCTTTAACATCGGCACGGAAGTTTTAATCCATAACATACTCAGTAAACCAGAATTAAACGGAAGAAAAGGAGAAATTATGGAGTACACGGGCGGGTTTGATCGAAGGTATTCGGTGAAAGTATTCGGTAACGTCTTGGCGTTGAAAGAGGTGAATTTGATTGATTTTAACACAGACGGAGAGAGAGCGATGGAAGTGATGTTACAAATACGCGCCGCGGAGAATCGAGATGATGACGACGATACTACTAAGAAAAGGAAAGGGATGATGGAAAACGAGGAGGATAACGTGATGTTGCCTACGCACAGAAATGATGACGTCTATGGAGAAGATGACGATGAATCACCCTTGTATAGAAGAATGGCGCCGTCGCCGCCGCCGTCGGAGTCGCCTCCGGCGAGAAGGATGGTACCGCCGCCGTCGCCGTCCACACAATTTACGCCGACGAGAAGTAAATACGCGCGAACGTTACCGTATGCGCACCCCGCGTATCAAAGTGGGAAAAGCAAAATGTTTGGTAAAATCACGTGCGTGTTAGATCACGACTTTGCGATTAAAAATGTCGGTAAAGCAGTCATGCAAGGTTTGGACGCGCCGAATGGGATTTCAGGCGTATCGAAAGACTATAAAAATCGATTGCGATGTACGTCGCGAACTTTATTGCCTATCCCCGCGAGCATCACGTGGATTCGGCATCCGGAGAAGGAACTGAGATCGAACGAAGAGTGCAGATTTATGTTGCAAGATTTGACGCAAATGCAAGTCGAGGAAGATCCGAGATTATACTGGTCGATGCGCACGACGTTGGTTTTAAACGGCGAAGAGTTTGTGAAACTCCTCGAAAAAGAGGAAGAAACGGAACGCTTGCAACACATACAGGACGGTTCTTTATCGGATGTTCTGTTGAAAGCGAAACGACGCTCGGACTCGGTTGGTATTCTCACGTTGTTGGTGTACGGATTAGACGATTACGTCTTGAAACGACCGAGGAAGGAGATGGCCCAGGTCGGCGCCAAAGACGCGTTCAACGATAAGTTTGTTTCCGCGATGAAAACGAAATTAATCGTACGCTCGGGCGGGTTTGGGAATCTAGGAAAGATTCAAGTCAAAGTAGTGGAGTGTTTAAACGAGCAAGCGGTCGTTGATAACATCATCGGCATGCACAGATGGTTAGCAGATCTTCCGTTTAAGAAGAACCACAACGCGATATCGGTAGGCGTCGTCGCCACGGTGGACGAGAAGAAAATTAAAAAATTGGACCATTTGAACGTCTCGTGGGTGAAAGCGCTGGCAGCGATATCGGGATTAGCCGAGGAACACGCGCACGTCGTCGCCAACCGCTTTCCAAGCGCGAAGAAGTTGATTGAACATTTCGAACGGTATAAAGACGATCGATATGGTGGTGAACACGTCATCGCGGATTTGAATAAATTTTCAAACAGACACCGCGACGGAAGGCAAAAGATTGGAATTGGAGTCGCGCAAAGGTTACGCGTCATGTTCAGTCAGAAAGCGAGAGCTGGTGATATATTGTAAAAGGAGGAGTAGATGTAGACGTAGAGTAGTAGTAGTAGTAGTAGTAGAATGCTTTTGTAAAAAAGTTTTATTTTGTAGCTCTCTAATACATTTTCAATGAATCTGCTATATGGGCGGCATCTAGAAATAATCAAACGATTTTATGAACCGGTCCGAAATCGTCGTCTAAATCGTCGTCGTCGCTCCAATCCTCAGACCATTCAATCGGAGGACCCTTGTTCGGCGTCGTGGTTTGCGACGAGAAAGCGCTTCTACTTCCACCACCGACACGCGGAGCCGGACCTCGCATCCAGCGTTCGTACTTAAACTTGGCGTACGCGCCAAGAAGTAAAATTGCAAATACTGCCACGAGAAAGGCAAACATTTGAACGTTGTACATCCCACTTTGGACGTTTGACATCATGTTATTAAAGTCTGGTAAGCCAACGGGCTTGCGAGATGACGAATAGGAATCATCGCTGTAATCAGAAGAGGAAGTGTAATCGTTCGTGTCCGATGCTGGTTCTAAATCAGCCTCGACTTCCTCCTTGTCCCGGAATCCACTCGCACGTTCTCTTCGAGAAAAAGACGACGACGACGAAGATACCTCTTCCCCTTCTTCTTGTTCTAATTCTTGTTCTAATTCTTGCTCTTCTTCCATCTTTTCCTCGTCTCGTTCTTCCTCTTCTTCTTGAAGCTCTTCACGAATGGCTTCTTCTTCTTTCTCTTCTTCTTTCTCTTCCTCTTTTTCTCCGCTATCGCCGCTTTCGGCAGAGAAGTCCGAGTCAAACGATGAATCGTTGGTGTCGTCGACGGTGCCCTCCTCCTCCTCCACCTTTTTCTCCTTCTCCTCCAACTCTTCTTTCTCTTCCTCGATCATCTCTTCTTCTTTTTTCTCTTCAAGAACTTCCTCCTCGCGAGTAGATTCTTCCTTTTCCTTTTCGTTCTCCTCCTCCTTATTAGGTGTTTCTTCGCTGTTGCCGAGAGCGGCGACTGCGGTCAAATCTTCTTCTTCTTTTTCTTCAACTGGTCGTTCTTGCGTTTTCTCCTCTTCTTTCACGGAGGAATCGTCGTAATCCGAAGCTTCTGTGCTTTTCTTACTGTTTCTGTGACGATGGGTTGTGGAAGACCTTCTCGAATGCGTCGTGTTGCGATGACGATGTCTTCGCTTCTCGGTCCCTGAAGAAGACGCGCCGCTCTCATTATTATCATTATAATCATCCGTAGTCGTTTCCGTTGCGCCTTCAAAAGATACATCTTCATTTTCTCCCTTGCCAGTGTCGCTTTCTTCAGTCTCTTTCGATTTCAACTCGTCTGGTTTCGATTCTACTTTTTCCTCCTTCTTTTCAACCGGCATTTCCAACTCCTTCGTCGCTGCATCTTCTTCGACGATTTCTTCGTCTCTCTTCACTGAATCTTCCTCTTTTTCGACAGATTCTGACGCAGGCTCTTTCATTTCTTCAACAGTTTCTCCACTTTCACCATCATTTGACGACGACGACGTTCTCTTCTCTTCACTTACAGCTTCATACACATCTTTCAGCTCGACGTATTTTTCAGCCTCTTCGAGTGTCTTTTTCGCGCCGTCGGCTTCGTTTGTCGAAGCTGGTTCTGTCATGTCGTCGAAACTTTCCTCTTCTTCTGAAACTTTCTCGTCTTTATCCTCGACGACGGCGACATCGTCCGCCTTTGCGGCTTCTTCGTACAACTCTTTCTCCGTTTCGCCGACTGACGGCGTTGACGAAGTCATCGACTCTTCCGTTTCCTTCTTCGATGCCTCTTCCTCGGAGGAAATTTTTCGAGACGATGACGATGACGACGATTCTTCTTCTTCTTCCTCTTCTTCTTTTATATATGACAGCTTCCCTTCTTCCTTCTCTTCTTTCTCTACGGCGTCTTCGGCGACAACCGACCCCGGAGCGGTCTCTTTTCCTTCATTTTCATCTTTTAAAGAAGAGGTAGAGCTGTCCGGCGGAAGGTCAACTTCTTGAGTTCCCTCGTCCTCTCCTCCCATCATCTTTTCGTATTCATCTCCGATAGTCGATGACGAAGAAGCAGAGGAGTCTTTCGATATCGTTTCTTCTCTTTTTTCCCGAATGCTCTGTTTTTCTTCTCCTTCTTCCACCGATCGAAGATAATCTTCTTCTTCTTCTTCTTTTTTCTGCGTTGTTCTCTTCCTCACCGCACCTTCATCGTCTTCTTTATAGTTCGTCGACGACGAGTCAGCATTACTCCACTCTTCCTCTGGTGATGATGTTGGTGGTGCTTTCAGAGACTTCTCTTCTGAGACCGCCGGTACTTCTTCTTGTTCATCTTCTCCTTTTACGACTTTTACGACGGCACCACTTTTTTCTTCTTCTTCTTCATCCACCGACGACAAAGACGTAAACGACGACGACAACGAAGAGTCGTCGTCGTCGACATCTCTTCCTCTTCCTTGCGCGGATGTGAATTCGTTAGTAATGGTCGTTAAAATCAGCGCGAAGAAGACGAAGAAAAAAGAACGACGACGCATTTCTTTCTTTCTTTTATCGTTCTCTGTTGGTGTTTTGTTGATGTTTTTGTGGTGAATTTGAAAGTGTGAATGAAGGTCTTGGTCTTGGTATTGAACAGCTGCTCCGTGTCTCTCATCATAAAACTTTCAATAATATTGCTAAACTTCTTCGTCGTGTCTCTCGCCTCCTCCTAGCTAGTGCATGCTCCTTAAACTCTTTTCTATTCGTTGCCTCAAACTTCCTCAAACTCGCTTTCTTTTCAACGGCGCTGGATATTTGTTCGTTCCAACGTTGATTTTCTCCATGTCGCGCGAAGCGAACCATTGCGGACCGTAAAACTGAAGCATTTGCGTGCCTTTCGGGATGAATTCCGTCGTTTTATACTCTCTCCCAACGATTCCTTCGTCTCTGGTATCGCCAAACATGCGATCCGTGCACGTCACGTTCGATCGTTCTGCCGGCCCAGGATTAGACATGTATTGAAGTTTCGACGATACGGGGCAGTCTTGCGGGTCTATCACGCCGCCGCCTTGCCAAAACGACAACATGTAATCCTTTCTCAATTTGTTCAACTTTCTGACCGGTTTCCGGGTTCCAAAGTACACCATTTTGTAATTCTTTGGTAAGTCAAAATTGGCGATCAAGATCTTACCAATCCCGAGAGGATGTTCTCTCGTGGAAAACGCGTCGTCTCCAACCCGTAAATGTTTCGCACAATACGGCACGGGACATTTTTTTTGTGCCTTTTTCTCGCACGGCGTACCAGATTTATCTAACGCCCAGCAATACTCCGTGCCGTAATTTTGCAATCCATCCAAACGCATGCGACGATGAGGTTGTTGTTGTTGTTGTTGTTGTTGTTGTTGTTGTTGTTTTTGTTGTTGCTTTCCTTCTTCTTCTTCTTCTTCTTTTTCCGTCGTGTTGTTTATGTTTTTCTTCTTCGTCTTCATCTTTTCCGTCAAATTTTGAACCGTCGTCGGCGTATTGATAGTCTTCGTCGATACATCTTTTAGGGACAAAAATGAAGACAATTTTGAAGACTGGCCGTGAAGCGCAATCTCTCCACCGCCACCCATGTTGTGTTCTTCTTCTTCTTCTTCTTGTTCTTCTTCTTTGTTCAGTAGTTTTCTTTCTTTCTTTCTTTGAAAAGACTGATGAAATGAGGAATCTGGTTTGAAAATAATGACTCGCAATTCGAGTAGTTTTCTCGATTTCTCGAAACGGTTGATGCGACGAAACGCTTTCTGCTGCTTTTAACAAACAAGACGTGATGAAGTTTTGATTTAGTTTATACTATGCTACCATTTTGGTACAGGTGTCTATATTTGTTAAATGGATTATTAAATGAATACTACTATAAAACTAAGAAGAAGACGGTGGCAGCGGCGGTGGAGGGGGCAAGTCATCTACGACGACGCTTTGGTCGGGCGGAGGAGGTACGGGAATTTCTGGCGGAGGAGGTACGGGAATTTCTGGCGGAGGAGGAGGCGCCGGTGCAGAATTCATATCCCCCACTTGAATGCCCTCAGGAACGACGTATTGCTGTTCGTACTGTTGATAGCCGTACATTGCCATTTGCTGTTGTTGATAATAATACGCAGCAGTGGCGGCATCCATCATCGGCATCATCGGCGCGCCGTAACCATTGCCAAGGACTCCTCGTTTTTTATCGTTGGCAATGTTTACAACCAGAGGTTTCGTGCACCCTTCGACCATGTTACCGTGGACAGCTACAACCGCAGACATCGCTTGCTCTTGATCCATCATTTGCACAAAGCCGTACCCTTTGGAGAGACCTGTCGTGTGGTCCAAGACTAATTTCACACTTTGCACTAAACCGTATGGGCTAAACAGCGTTTTCAAATCCTCCTCTTCGTAATGCGATGGTAAGTTTGCCACGTAGAGTTTTGCCTCTTCGTTTACGTCTTCCTGCGCGCTATCACCTCCAGACGCGTTGTGAATCGGGACTTTCGGCTCGTTTTTAATGCGCGTTTCTACCACTCGTCCTTCGATAGTCATGCCGTTCGTATGCGGAATTGCCGATCGAGCCTCCACCTCGGTAGCGAATGTTACGAACGCAAATCCTTTGCACGATAATTGTTTATCGCGGTCTGGAACAACGTCACACGCCGTAACGCGGCCGAATTTTTCAAAAATCGGACGCAATTGTTCATTCGTCACGTGCGGCGGTAAATTCGCCACGTATAGCTTGTTTTTATCGTCCGGATTGTTGCCGCCACCACTGAACGGCGCCGCGCCAGCTTGTGCTGCACCTGCGCCCACTCCAACGGATGATGCCGGTGCAGCTCTTGCGCCGGCACCTAAACCAGAAATTTTAGCATTCAAGGGGTTGTATTGATCTACTCCTCCAACCGCGTAACTCACGCCAGCTTTTCCTCCGAGAGAGCTCGGGTCGACGCCGATTTCGGACAAGAAATCTGAGTATTTGTCTTCTAAACCGTTTCCAGTGCCGTGAACTCTTTCTATATCTTTCCTGTACATCTCGTCCGTTTTGGATTTAATATGATCCGGCAACTGATACAAAAGTGCGTTCTCTTCTTCTTGCTGCAATCTTAACTCCTGCTCGTCGACTTCTCTGAGCGTACCGTTCATAATCGCGAGTTGTCTCAACTGCTCTCGTTTGTGTTCGTTCATGTTTTCATCGACAGGGACGAGTAACTTTTCAATCATCTCGCAGGCTCGATCAATATCAACCATAGTATCGCCTTCGACTAAAACGTGTAAAGGTTCGTCTACGGATACGTCTTGCTTCCCCGAGCCTTCTTTCGCGGCACCTCTTCCGCGGACCACGATTTTCGTATTGGTTTCCATTTGCATTTTTTTCTGAGTGTTCCCGCGTGGACCAATAATCAACCCGAAAAAGTTATATCCGGGGTGTTCTTCAACTGGGATGTAAATCTTTCTTCGTTTTCTGGAGGGAAGATAATCCGCTGGTGGTGTGAACTGAGGGCACCTGCGAGCGATTTCTTCGATTAAGCGTCCACGCTTTTCTTCGTATTTGTCTCGATTCACTTCAGATTTCGAACTCACTCTGTGACCATGCAAGTCATACACCGGCGGTGCGTCGTCTTTCGGTTTCGTCATGTTCTCTTCCACTTCTTTCGGAAAGTGTTTGCTGTTTTTCGTTTTCAACACGTCCCGTTTATCGAGAAATTCCTTCTCGGAGAACGGTGCGCCAATCAAGCAGTTTCGGTTGCAAGTTTCTAAGTCTTTGAACATGACTTCCAACTCTGGATCTACTCGAGCATTTTTCGGCATGGAACGTACACCCAACAGAGCGGCGGGAATCTGAACGCGTAAGCCTCCGGATATAACGATCGTTCCTGGCAACGGTGCGTTGCGTTTCACTGCGACGTAATTCGTGTCATTAGGTGTTGCTTCGTTTGCAGTCGCTTCTCCTCTCGTCGCCTTCTCTTCCTCCTCGTTTGCGGTTTCCCATCGACTTTTACGCTTTCCCCGCTTCTTCTCCGAACTTGCTGTTGTTGTTGTTTTAGTGTTGTTGTTGTTGTCGTTCGCGTCTTCTTCGGTCGTCGTTGTCTTCTTCGCAGGAGTCACATCATCATCATCATTCTTGTTGTTTTCATCACCGTTTTCTTTTTCTTCGATCGGCGGCGAATACGCCGACGACGAATCTTTTTTGTCTACTTCTTCGACGGGTTTTCCCCATCGACTTCCAAGGGCGACGAAAAGTGAGGGTGATGACTTCGCCATGATGATGATATTGACGTATCAATCTCCTCAACTTTTTTGATACTAACACTACAGTCGATGAGACACCGACGCCCAAAAGTGAGCGACGTTGAAGGAAAAAATGAAGAGAGAGTCAAAACGAGAAGAAGAAGAAGAACTGTTAAAAATCTCTCCTCTTTCCAAAAAATCAATCGAAAATGTGACTTCATTAAAAACTCTCTCTTCTTTGAGTCACATCCGTCGTCTTTGTTTGCGCAAAAAGAGATGTTTTGGATGCGACGAAAATGCGCGCGTTTATTCTTCACCACGAGCACCACCACATCCATCACATCCACCAATTTTGATCATCTTCTTCTCAGAAAAAGAAGGAGTAGTCAAAACGCGACGACGACGAATAGTCTATTCTGTCACGCGAGTTATTATTATTCGTCCTCGGCATCATCATCATCAAATATATCATCCATACAAGAAGAAGTGGAAGAAAAACCAACAACAACAACAACAACGAAAAAGAAGAAAGAGTTCCAACGGAGGAAAACAAAAGCAACGACAAAGACGAAAACAAAGTACGAAATAGAGCAGCAGAAGCGTGCGAGGGTGGTAGATTTGAACTTGGATTGGGGTGATAAAGTGTACAGAGGGAACGCGACGGAATACGCTGGAGTGAAAGTGACGAGTAAATTGGTTTGGCCTATACCGATGCACGCGCTCGCTCAACTCAACCCAGAACTCGGAAGCGTGTTGAACCTATCCCCGCCGACGGAAGAAGAAAAAGCTGAAGCGGATAAATTTTTATCGGTTTTGAAAAAGGTGCCAACCGACGACGAAGATTTCGTGCTCAGAGAGTTTGATCAAGTCGGTGAAGAGGGGGAAGTTGAAGTCACAGGGTCGACAAAGACGAGAGCAAAGAAAACGGAAGCGACAAAGAAGAGCGAAAAGGCGACACGGGAGATGGAAGGAAAAGTTCACCTTGAAAAGAGGAACGCGCTCTTTCCTGCGTCTATGCCGTACGCGCACTTATTTGAGGCGCTTTTACTTGAAGCGAGAGAACACTACCCAGGTGGTTCAAGGTCCGAATCGACCAGGAGGCAACTCACAAAGTCGCTGCTACTTTTGGTCCCTCGAGAGCTTCTCGAAAACGTTGCGGAAGAAATGGAAATCTGGATTCGACCTTCACCAAAACAACCGAAAAGAAGCGTCGATGCTTTTCGAATCGGACAGAAGCGACTCAACTTTTTGTACTGGTTGACGGAACATTGGAGGAAACCAGCGGTGAAAGGGAAGGATCTCGCGACTACAAAAGGAGAATTGGCCGCTTTAATTTGGAGCCAATACCTAGCAGCTTTAAAAGTCGTGCGAGGCACGAACGACGCAAAGCTTCTCGCCGATATTTTAAGCGAAGATAATGAAACCGGCGATGTAGAGGTAAATCGTATTCGCACGGGTGGCTGGGCAATTGGATCGCAGCACAGAGCGAAGGAGTATGTAGACAGACTGACAGGTAAAGCGTCGACTCCCTCTTCTTCTTCTCCTTCTTCTTCTTCTTCTCCTTCTTCTTCTTCTTCTCAAGAGGCAGATGTCAAACACGTAAGCGATGCGACTGATCGCATGGACTACCCAGATTTGTTCACGCCGGATGAAATAGTTGAAATATTAGTAAAGGCACGCGGGAAAGATGTTATGGCCATTCGGATTCGCGAAAAGTGCTCCTGGGCGGATTGGTTGATATTGTGTACAGGGAAATCCCCTAGACACATATCTGATTTATCGCATGCGGTGATGTTTGAATATAAAAAACGCGTCGCAAAAAATGCAACTACGTTTACCAGCAAAGTTAAACCGTACATCGAGGGTGCGAAAGCAGATATGAGTGGTGGTGGCGACGAGGAATGGAACGCCGTCGATTGCGGGAGCTGTGTCGTTCACGTTCTCAGCGATCGAGCGCGCAGGTATTATGATATCGAAGATCTGTGGGCGAGTGGAGACGAAGTCCTTCATAACGGAGATGAATTATTGACGATAGATACTATAAAGATAGACTAAATACATGTAATTGTTAGAGAACTATAATAATCTATATAGGTGTGGCTACATTATATAATCTCGCGTACTTCAATGCGCACGCGCAAATATTTTTCCGCGAATGCGCGAAACAAAATATTCTTTGCGCCAATCGCGCATTGCGACACGCGTATCTATTTGAATTTATATTCTTTGACGATACCATCGTAATCGAGCGCCTGCCCGACATCCTTTACTCTCAAATATGCGTCGAGGGCAGCTGTGGGCCTCGGTGGCCATCTTCCTGCGACTGTATCTGTAGTTTTGTACAGTTGGCACGGCGTATCGTTACCCAGCTCATCTTCCGTTACTCCAGCGGCGATATCTAATTGTTGCTTCAGTTGCTGTTCCAAAAGTTTACTCGCGTACGCGACATCACCAAAACTTCGTACGCCTTCAGCCGATTCGCTTTGACCGAAGCCTCGGCCTGAGGTGCATAAAGTTTGCCACTCATATTCTGCTTTATCCAGATCCCCGGCGCCCCAATGGAAAGCGGTTAAAGCTGCGCGCATATCCCAAAACTCCGGGTCCTTTCGAAGTATCGTTTGAGCGGTTTTCACGGCTAACTCGTCCATGCCCGTCTCAAAAGCCGCCAATGCATAGTTTGCCAAGGCTATTTCTCTCATGGAATCGTCCTTCGACGCTTTGAGGAAATCGTCCATGGCGGACTCCCAATCTCCAACCGCCCCTTTGGCGTTTCCGAGGTTATTCAATACCGAAGCATCGGCAGTTTTGCCTTCCTTGACGTCTATTTCAATCGACCTCTGCAAGTCTTCAATCGCAGCGCTCCATTGACCAGCTTGCAAGCGAAGTGTTCCTCGATTGGACAACGCAGCCGAGTTGTTCGGCGCTAACTCGATAGCTTTAGACCACGCATTTTCTGCGTCCTCATACGAACTTGCATTCATAGCCTGATTGAACAATTGCGAAAGTTTATTCATATCTACAGAGCTGCCATTAATCGCAGCGAAAGTTTCATTTGGTGCAGAGAAAGAGAACGCGAGAAGGAACGCAGATATGGCTCCCGTCGTCATCGCACTTCTTCTGCCTTTTCGCGATGTAGCGGTGGGGAGCTCGCCAGATGATGCTGCGAATG
>Ga0206124_10000891_pt1 | contig 24110 bp, 51 predicted proteins | sample Helgoland_Spring_3_FD_148671 | JGI IMG/M metagenome (GOLD analysis project Ga0206124, IMG submission 148671) | Pelagic subsurface seawater microbial communities from Kabeltonne, Helgoland, North Sea - Helgoland_Spring_Bloom_20160321_2 | ecosystem: Environmental > Aquatic > Marine > Epipelagic ... | reverse complement strand
GTTTCGTAAATGGCGTCAATAGATGATTTTATTGCAAATATAGGAAGTCAGGGCCTTACTCAGGCAAATCGATATGAACTTAGATTGACACCACCTAATATTGGTTATTTACCAAGTGAAACCAATTTTTTAAAGTTTCGTATTCCATCTATTTCTTTGCCAGGGAAATCTATTTCGACAACGGAAACAAAAATTTATGGCCCAATAAGAATGGCTCCATATACGACTACATACGATCAATTGACATTTAGTGTATATTTAAGTGAAAACTTATATGAAAGAGATTGGTTTGAAAATTGGTTTCACCAAGTTATAGATTTTAATACACACAAAATTTCATATTATAATGATTATGTTGCACCAATGGCAGAGTTTTTAACAATTGATAAGAGAGGAAAAGAGGTTCACAAAGTAAGATTTGAAAATCTATTTCCGATAACCATAGGGCCTGTCGAATATGCGTATGCAAACGAAGAACCAGCACAATGTCAGATCACAATGTTCTACAGAAAATATCGTTCTGAATATGCTGCAAATAAAGATTTTGTAAGACAGTTGTTAAAAGGATGGGAAGGTTTCACCATTGGCCCATAATGATTAAATTATTTTTGAAGAGGATAAAATATGTTACCTACAATTAATGCACCAACATATGATTTGACTATACCATCAACAAATGAAAGTGTGAAATTTCGTCCGTTTTTGGTCAAGGAAGAAAAAATTCTTCTGATGGCACAAGAGGGAGAAGAGTTACAAGAAAAAATTGATGCGATAAAACAAATTATTGGAAACTGTTTAGTATCTGATGTAGATGTTGATAAACTTTCTACATTTGACATTGAACACATTTTCATCAAACTTAGAAGTAAGTCTATTGGAAACGTAATTGGTTTGAGTTACAATCGGGAAGATTGTACAGAAGAAGGAGCGGGGCAGGGGGGCTGTCAAATTCCTTTCACATTAGACTTAGAAAAGGCAGAGATTGAAAATCAAGAAGGACACACCAATGAATTGAATCTAACGTCAGATATTAAAATTATTATGAAGTATCCAGATTTTAATATCTTAAATTCTGTATTAACTGCAGATAGTGTAGATGATGTAATTGATGTTGTAGCTACTTGTATTGACATGATCGTTGATGGAAGTGAAGTATATAATGCGTCTGATTATTCAGAAAGTGAATTAAAAACTTTTGTTGAGAATTTAACACAACAACAGTTTGAATCTATTAACAATTTTTTCAATACAATGCCAGAAACGGCGTGTGATGTAAATATTGTTTGTAGAAAATGTGGATGGAAAAAATCGATGAAAGTAAAAGGAATTACCGATTTTTTTTCCTAAGTTTAAATCATGAGTCCCTTGCATCGATGTATCGAAATAATTTTGCGTTGATGCAGCACCATAAATATAGTTTGAGTGAATTAGAAGATATGATACCGTGGGAAAGAGAGATATATTTAAATCTTTTGATAAACTATATTAAAGAAGAAGAAAAGCGTAGAAAAGACGCAATGAGGAGTTAATATGGAAGAAGAAATTAAAACATCTGGACATCACCCCGCCGATACTAATGGAGATGGAAAGGTTTCAAAAGAAGAAGAAAAGATGTATCTTGAGTTTAAAAGAAAAGAACTAGAAGATGCTGACGCTCGCAGAGATGCAATGCGTCAAATGGCCTGGTTCTCTTTATTCGGTATGTTACTCTATCCCTTCGCAGTAGTGATTGCAGTAGTTGCAGGATTGGATCAAGCATCAAAGATTCTGGGTGACATGGCGGCAACATACTTCGTTTCTGTCGCTGCAATTGTGGCCGCATTCTTTGCGGGCAACGCATATTCAGATAAGAAGAAGTAATAAATGGCAAGTCCTGATCTAAAAGCGGTAACAGAAAAACTTATCAGACAAAACCAAGAGGAATTGTCTGCGTCATTTGGCGCTGCAACCGATCAGTTGCAATCTGCCGCCGCTAGACAGGCCCTTGCAGAAGTTGCTGATATTCTTGGACAGCAAGAAGGTGTGTCTGTAAAAGAATTCAAAGAAACCAAAAAGAAGATTGACCTTCTTGATGCTGATTTGGCACAACTAGAAGGTGCTACTGACCAAGAAAAGAAAGCACTTCAAGAGATATTAAGAGCATCCCAAGAAAGTATCAAACAAAACACTACATTTAAAAAATCTATTGGTGATCTTGCAACAAAGACAGTAGAAAATTCAATTAGTGGAATTGGTGGAGTTATTACAGGTGCATTGAGTGGCAGTCCACTATTAGCATTTGGTGCATCATTTGTTGGTGACAGAATTAAACAATTCAGAGAAACAAGGAAGGCAAATAAGGCAGAGGAAGAAGAGAGACAACGAAGAATTGTAGAACAGAGAAAAATTGAAGAAGAAGAATTTTCTGTTTTAAGAACACAAATATCAAATGAAGAAGCAATCTCAAGAGCAAATATAACATCGGAAGAAGTAGCAGCACAAGCACTTGCAAGAGGTATTACTGAACAAGAAGTTATTGACGAACAAAAGAATGCTATAATTCGTCAGGCAAAGATTGCAAAAGAGGCAGAAGATGCAAACAAGGCAAGAGAAGATGAAATCGAGTCTATTAAAAGAAGTTATGGACTTGATGTGTCAGAATCCCCAGTATCTGTCCCACAATCAGAATCCCCAATATCAGATGATAGAGAAAATATTACAATACCATCTCCATCTCCATCTGAAAATGTTCAAAGTTTATCTACAGAAGAGGCATCAGCTCCAAGTGAAATTTCTCAAATTACTGCAACAAAATTAGATGAAGTAAAAGAACAACTTGGAGAAAACAGTCCATATCTAGAAGAAGTAGTAAATCTTCTAAAATTCTTACAGGATACTTCTGACAATCCATCTCCATTAGATTTAGAAAATCAAAGAGAAGGTAATAGAGAAAGTAAAATAGAACAAGAATTAGAGAAAAAACAAATCAAACTTCTCGAACAGATTGCAGAAAACACTGGAAACTTAGATGAAATTTCAGGTGAAGGTGGTGGTCTTTTAAGCGGAATAATAGATGCCGTCACCCCAACTGCCGGGATATTGGGTACCGCTGCCCTGACCAAAAAAGGAATTAGAGAACGAGTAGGTGGAGCAGTAAGAGGTGGTCTAGGAAGAGTTGGTTCAGTAGTAAATAGAGCAAGCGGTGGTAGATTTGGTAGACTTGGTAATCTAGTAAGGAATGCAGGATCTGGAATTACAGGAAGAGCAAGAAGTCTAGTCGGTGGTGGACTGAATGCCGCAAGAGGTGCATTGGGGGGAATTAAAAGATTTGGAGCAAATGCACTGAAACTTGGTGGTGGTGCAGTAGCAGGACTTGCTGCAACTGGAGCAATGAAAACAGCAAGCGCAGCAAGCAATGTAATGTCTTCAATGCCTGATAGGATAAAAGGTATTGGTACTGCAATATCAGATAATCTTCCAAAAATGCCAAATATTTCTATACCACCAAAAATGTCATCAGTTATGGATAAAATAACAGCGCCGGCAAAAGGCGTTGGTGCAAAAATAAGTGGACTGGCATCTAGAGTAACTGGAAAGGGCGCCGCAAGTGTTGCTGCAAAAGGTGCTGCAACAGCTGGTAAAACTGCTGGTAAAGGACTAGGAAAATCTTTATTGAAAAAGATCCCTGGCGTTGGTTTACTTGCAGGGTTAGGATTTGGTGCTCAAAGAGCATTTAGTGGAGACTTCTCTGGTGCAGGCCTAGAGGTACTTTCTGGACTCACTAGTATAGTTCCAGGCTTTGGTACTGCTGCGTCAATGGCGATTGATGGTGGACTTATGGCAAAGGATATGGGTGCATTTGATGGTAAGGAAGGTGCAGTACCAGAAGTAACTGTTGAAGATCAAAAGGCAGACCTACAGGCAAAAATTGCAGAGGCAAAAGATAGAATTTCTAAAAGTGAAAGTGGTGAGAATGTTTATTGGGGGAGAGATTCCAAGGGTAGAGAAGAAGATGCTGCGGAATTGGAAAAACTACAGAGTGAGTTGGACAAATTAAATGTCTCAGTAGATACATCAAATATGAAAGAACCGTCCAAAGAGGAATGGGATGCAATGAGCCCTGCAGAGAAAACAGAGCATAGACTGGATCAAAAACTGCGTGAAATAAATGATGTTGAAAAATTGTCCACAAACTCCGCCTCAAGTGACGTTCCTAATAAAAAATTACAAGCATCTAATATGATGGATAGTGTTGCTATGGATAAATCTACAGCAGATGCGAAACAGGCCGCAAATATTATTAATGCACCACAACAAAACACGGTGAATAATGTAACTAATAATTCGACAATTATGCCTAAACAAAAACCAGAAGTAAGACATACTGATGGTGCTGTAAGAGATGCTAGATTATCACTAGTAGGTGCATGGTAGGAACCTTTCAGTCCCTACACATAACTCTTTTTGCTTCTTCGTATAAACCCTGCTGTACAAGAACGTGTGCGGCTCTTGCTCTTCCAATACGTTCAAAAGTTTCTAAAATTCTTTTAAACATCTTTTAAATCCAAATAGACATAAACATAACTGCAGCCACAATAGTAAGTGATAATGTAAGAATACTCAAACTCTTAATAATTTCTTCGACACTCATTTTATTCTCCTGTGTATGATATGTGTGAAATGTCAGTGATTCTGACACTAATATTTATTTCGCAAGTGCAGAAAACCCTTATGTCATTTTCACATTTTCGCTATGTAATTTAAACATATCTAAAATAAAAAAAAGGGCAAGGATTTCTCCCTACCCTTTCCCACACTCAGTTCTTTGTATGCGATAATAGATGGCGGCCGAGTGTGTCGTATACCCTCTATTACCTGTATGGACTCTGTGTTGTGTCTTACACTAACACTTCAGTGCCACCAACTGTTTAACTTTCATCTGCAAGACGTTCAAAGTAAGAGATTGAATCATCTTCTTCATCTTCATTATATGGTACAGACTTTGGTTCTGGCGCAGGCGCAGATTTAGTCTGAGTAGGTTCAGTGTAGTATGAAGAATCATCAGAAACAAAATCTGTTTCTACTGAAACTGCAGACTGTTGAAGTCCAAGAACACGATCAAGGCGTTCCTTGAGTTGTTCGTAAGACTTGAACTTCTCTTCACTTACAAACTCTTGCAATGAATATAGTTGATTATAGATTGTTTCCAATTCTGAATCATCATCTGCAAGTGCTTCTTGAGAATCGAATTCAGACTTATCATAATTTCCATAACCATCAACAGTGCGATACTTCAGTTTGAAGTTGGCACCATCCCAAAAATCAAATGGGTTGTAACGAGACTCATCTTCAAAATTAGGATTCATTGCCTCGTTCAACTTGTCAAAGATTTTCTTACCATATGAGTAAAGAAAAACTTTTCCTTCATTATCTGGGTTTGCAGGATCTTTTACAACATAAATGTTCGAAAGGAACTTAAGTTTACGTTTACGATCACGGGCAAGGTTTTGATTGTCTTGTGAACCAGTACTCCATAGTTCAGTATTAGACTCACAAACAGGACACTGTTTGTTGATTGTAGTAAGACAGTTATCAATCAACCAACCGCCTGGGCCTTTAAAACCATGATTGAACACACGAACCCAAGGAATATCTTCACCATCTACAGGGGGAAGGAAACGAATTACAGCATAACTGTTACCATCTTTACCAATAGTTGGTTTCCAAAATCGATCATCGATATTTGATGTGGTTTGTTGTGGGGATTGGGTTTTTTCCAACTCTTCCGCAAGGCGAGCAAAGTTAGAGCGACCTTTTTTAAGGTTTGCAAAAGACATAATTTTCTCCTTTATACGTTATATGCGTTTTGTATTTGTACTAATATACTATATTATCCAAAGTTTGTCAACTAGTTTTTTTAATTAATTGACCATAATCTTCATAATAATCATCAATCAATATGTCCCTAAGAACATTAACATAATAATTAACATCTATGTCTAAGAAAGACATATAGTCTTTTACTTTCTTAGTATAGATAGGCCAATAAGTTGTATCATTTATTTTGACCTTATCTACGAAAGCAAAAATCTTTTCAAAGATAATTAAAGTTTCTAATGAAAGTTCTCCACGTTTTTCTAAGAATACAATAAATGGGTAGTCATTGTCAATAGATTTAAATATGGAATTAAACTCTAAATTTTCTTCAGACGCCTTTGTAAACAACACATGACAATCATTAGTAAACGTATACTTTATACTTTGAATTCTTTTCTTCCAATTTTTATATGTGTCGTAAGATTCTTTATCTAAAAGATTTCCTGTCCACATAAACTCATTACGAGAAATAGCAAGATTACCATTTTCTGTTACATTCAAGAACAATGCAAGTAAAAATTCTTCCAAACTTTTTTTATCAAACCTTCTGGAAAGTTCTTCGAAAGTTCTTCTGTCTCTTCTGTTATAATAGGTTTCTTTCTTTGGGGAAACTTTTCCTTTGTACTTTATAAAATCATACTCACTATTAAAATGAGTTTTCATTGCAAGGTAAATTTTAAAAGCCTCAAAGTCATCTATCTTCTTTCCAGACATGGTAATCATAGAGGCAATTTTTCTGTAGACTTCTGAACCATGTTCAGTCCTTCTGCCTCGTATTTAATTTTTTCTTTTATGAAAGGACTCAAAAGAGAAACTACATTTTCTATTTCTAAATTGTTCTTCTCACAATAGTATGTGATTGTATCAATATATGAACTGTTTAATTTAGAAACTTGTTTTTCTATCTCCTCACTAAATTCTTTTGAACTCTTAAGTTTCAACATTATATTAAATTCTCCTTAGATTTACGTTACATCGTATAATTTACTATTATACTCTATAACGTAAAATTTGTCAATAGTTTATTCTGATTTCCAGATAGTCCAAAGACCGTAGACAATCGCTGCGTATGCAGCCCATGTAATCAAACCATCAAAGAGCAGTGCAACAACACCCATTGCAATAAGTGCGCCACCATCCCATGATGTTCTTTCAGCTAATCTATCTTTAATCCAATTTATCATATTACATTCTCCCTATAATGCTTGTGATTTCAACTTGTGCTACTGGGTCTAAATTCATAGCACTTACATCTTCCGTTTCGAAAGTTATGTCTGCCCTGCAGTCTACTTTAGACCCTTGTTTTGAAAAATAATTGGGCAAAACCTTAAAATAACTATTTTGTGAATTTATAAAGTCTCTGAAAATAAACTCGTTTTCACCAAGTTCCCTTCCCACTGACAAAGAGAATCCTAAAGTTGGAATCTTATCAATATCCCATCTTAATATTCTTTGCCATCCAAGTGGAGCGCCAGGACATAAATTACCTTTAGTGTAAAGTTCCGTACTGCGAACAGGAGTATTATCAGAGATTACTTCTGTGATTCTAAATCTCAACTTAGAATCCACGGCTGCTTTATAATCACAATATATTTTTATACTTTGTTCTTGGGCAGTGTTATTTTGATATATATGAGTGGAATTATTTGCAGTACTAATACTTTCACCAATTTCGGGTTCATCTAATGGAATTATACCACATTTAACTCGATCTAAAGTATTTGTTTTTTCATATTCAAATTTAATAGTGGTTGCAGGATTTACCGAAAAAACCTTTTCTCTATAATTGTTGGTCGCTGGTAAAATTATATTTCCATCAAATAGTACGATATCGTTGGGTCGAATTCCAGGCTTTCTTTTAAATCCGCCGATAAATAAATGCCCTGCTCTTGATCGTGTATTGTAGTCGTACATCACCCCCAAATAGTCGGGAACTCCTACATATCTTTTTGCACTACTTTTTAGATATTGAACCATGTTTTTTATTTCCTACAATTGTGCTTTATATTCTGTTATCATTTCTATCAGTCCATCGATATGACTATCACGTTTAGAAGTATAAACTTCTGCATCTTTCTGGTCATCAATTGCCGCAATGATTACTAGATTATTTATAGGAATTTTTGTTCGCTCTTCAAACATAACAGCATAACCAGATGCCTGTCTAAAGTAGTTCTCTAATTTATTTGGATGCATTGACTTTCTTGATGTTTTAAAATCAATTAGAGAAAGTTTACCATCAAAATATGCAATACAATCACATTTTCCTGCAATTCCTAAATGTTCAGAATACATTGGCCACTCTTGAACATATACATCACCTAATCTAGTATCGAGAGTTTTTTTCAATGTAAAAAACATCTCTATATCATTCGGCATGAGTTTATTATAATCTATTTCTATGTTATTTATATAATCTTCACACAACTGATGAATAGAAGTTCCTCTCCTCGTAGCCTGGGTAGTGATTTTATTGGCTTCTTTTTCGCCTACACGTTTTCTCCACTCCATTATGGATTTTTTAGAAAAATGTGATATGACAGTTGTTATAGAAGGATATTTGTTGCCATTTTCATCGTAGTAATACCTAGTACCAGACTTAAGGGTTTCACTTCGAAGTGAAAATTCAGGCAAATCCAATTCAACATGTTTAAACATAAATTACTCCAAATTTACTTATCAAAGTATATCAAATATCCTTCGACATGTCAAGCAGTTTTATGAAACTTCTTCTTTTTCATGTCTCGACTTAATTTCTTCTATCGCCTCATCAATAGTCTGTATTATTTCGTTTTCAATACCATAATGTCTATCCATTATGGCCTGCAGTATAATCCCTAGAAAACTTAAATCATCAACAAGAGCTTTATTACTCAAATCAAATCCATACTTATCTGTCATAATATAAACAAATTCATCAAGAAGTTCATTTGTCATTCCAATAGACTCATCATATTCTTCATCCATACCACCTAAGTTAATAAACGACTTTATATCTTCTAAGTTATTACTTTTAGATTTTACTTTAGCAGAAAAAATATCTTTTGCTTCGATTATGTTTTTCATTTGGAGTCTCCTTTAGGCAAAACCTAATTCTAATTTATTAATTATATAGGACTTTACCAAAGGACTTCTGACAATATCTTGTTGCATAAACTCAATGAAAGAAAAACGATCCATACTTTTTATGATTCTCATAAAATCAAGTATTCCATTTTTTTCATCTTTCCATTTAAAGTCTGACTGTCTAAAGTCTCCACAGAAAATTATTTTACAGTTGTCTCCTATTCTAGTTATGACAGAATCAAGTTCATGAAAATTCATGTTCTGGCATTCATCCACAATAATAATACTATCATAAAAGGTCATACCTCTTATGTAAGATGTCGAGTTAAAATTTATGAGGGAAGTTTTTCGTAAACTTTCGTATGCGCTGCCACATTCAAATAATTCGTTTACTATGGTTCTATATGGGGTTTCGTATGATTGAAGTTTTTGTTTTTCCGAGCCGGGCAGAAAACCCATATCCCTTGTCGGAACAACACTTCTAATAATTTGTATATCTCTATAACTAGAAGATTTGTTCATTAATTCATCTAGTGCAAGGTATAAAGAAATATATGTTTTTCCTGTCCCTGCAACTCCATGAAGAAACAAATGATCTTCATAAAAGGCATCGAATACTTCTTCTTGTGCCGGTGTTATTGGTGTAATGTTTTTAAGTTGTGTTCGTGCGTCAATCCCTATTAATCTACTATTATTGTTTAATTTTGCCTTCCTAACTTTTCTACTCATTATTGAGGCTCCTCTGAAAGTCGGAATCTACGGTGAAAAATTACATATTAAATTTAGACTCTGTTTTAACTGCTCCCGGCATCTTTGCCACTCTATCTAGTACATTCTCCTTAAATGATTGTGGAACTTTTTGTTTGCCCATGCGAATAGGATCTCCAATACTTGGAGCACCAGTAAGAAATTGTTGGATTTTTCCTGTAACACTACAGTTGGGACAAGAGCCATTTAAATGTTCTTCTCTTTCAGCAATACGACACCAAACTTCATATTCATGTTCACAATTATTACATTTAAAATCATATCTTGGCATAATTTATTGTTTCTCCATAATAAGTTCTTGCGTGAATCTATTTTTCACAATAGCATTCCATTGGTTAAGGTTTAAAGAGGTTAAATTACCTCTATCATTATATATCTCTAACCATCTCTACAACGTTGCGTTTCACGCATTTTTAAAAAATGGGAGGGCGTTGCACCCCCCCATTAAAATTACTCTTTAGTTGAAATAAAAGTATACAACTCTTGAGCCTTTTTCATGATGTCTTGAGGGGCAGGCATTTCTGGTTTCATGTGTTGTGTATGTTGAACCAATTCCTCAACACTTTTGTTCCATGTCTCTGCAGTCGCATTCAAAGTTTGCCAATATGTATCAATTGCCATTTGGTAACTTTGTTCAGACATATCCTTTGCCATTTTTAAAACTTCTAGTCTAATTTCAAATGGATTTTTATTACTCATCATATTTCTCCTTTTATGTGTGATGTGTGTAATTAGCAACTTTATAGGAAGTTGTCACCTTTATTATATAATATAAAAATCAGAATGCAAAACGAACGCCTACTGATGTATCTTCGTATTCAAAATCGTGATCTGCACTAATATTACTGTAAAGAGAAAGTGCAGGAGATACTGCATATGAAATTCCCAAATTAACACCATCAAAATTAATTGTATCTGATGCTACGTTACGATCATATGAAAAATCTGCCCATGGACGCAAAACCAATCCTTGTGGAAGCGCCGTTGTGTATCCTAATTCGGATGTGAATTTTTCATTTTCCAAACTATATTCAACTTCACCATCTATATAGCCTCTAATTCCCTCTGCCATTGCAGATGTACATAAAAAAACCGCCGAAGCGGCTCCAAATAAAAACCTTGTCATTTATTAAATCCTTTTACTATGACTGCGGGCCCGTTTGGTAACAAGGTGGAGCCCATACCCCGCTGATTATGCTGCTAGAGCAAACTCAGGTGCAAAGTTATCGTTTGCGTTTAGTTTTGTTTGACCGAATATCGTAGGTCAACACGGTAATCTACTCTCATCTCTACACACCTGTCGATCCTAGTTCAGCCCCATCAAAAACATACTAGCCACTTTATCAGATGTGTTCCAAACTTAACTGGACACTAGTATGTTTTTGGTGGAGCTGTCGGGTACTGCCCCCGAGTCCAGTATGTATGTTGAATCGTATCAACAATTACAATTGTATTTATACACTATTCTTTTCTTTTTGTCAAGCAAAAAATAATATAAAAAATATAATGTATTAATACAACACCAAAAAACTCATACATTACTATATTTTTTTCTGGTGTAAATATCATTAAACTTTTTCCAAATAAACCTAAGAGGAATAGAAGGATAAAGTAAGAAGTCATGGGGATACTTAAAAAATACCCCCATTTTAAATTCATACCATTAGCTCAAAGTGTGGAGCATCAATAAATGGGCGTCTTCCCTGAGAACGTCTTAAATCAACGTAGGCGTTCATGGCATCTTCCATGGAACCATCCCACTCTCTAATGTCATCAATGTGCCAGGCTGCGCCCCAGCGGAGTGCTACACCCTCTTCGATTGCGGCCGCCTTCATTGCATCGGCAACTTCATCATACACATTGAGTTCCCAGACCCCACGGCCTCCAACATAAGCCATTAAGTCTACTGCAAGTCCGTCAAGATGCTTACTCTTCATTGTTTGACTCGCACCTTTAGCAACTAAAGCCTTTTGTTCTTCCAGAGTTCTTAACCCTTGGATCACTCCAAAATCGACCTCAGTCAATTCGATGGCACGGCTGACAACTCTAACCATGTCATCATTAACACCTTCTAATTTAGAAAGTGATCTGTTCGATAATTTAAAAGCCATTTTTTAATCCTTTTCTTCTTCAAAATTAATTGTAACGTCATCTGAAGTAACAGATACGTTATATGAGTCACCAAATGAAACATCAGAAGTATCTAAGGTAAAACTCATACCATCAGTCATATCCATGTTGTTAAATTTAACAGAACTTATATCATAGTCTCCCGAAAAAAGAAAATCATTAGAACCAGTAGTTAGTGTTATGGTGTCTTCTGAAGGTACTTTTTTAGGAAATTCAACAATTTTTGCAGTATTATCTAAACCATTAAGTCTATTATACATTTCTTCTGCACTTAAAGAATATTCATCAAACAATTCTGCGCCTGCAGTAGAATCATAGTCTTTATCAAACACACTATCGATATGTTGAATTTCACCTTTCTTAATCCATTCAAATCCTGAGGCGATCAAAAAGTTTTCGATTTTCTCCAACACTTCACCAAGTGTTGCCTCTGCCGCATCAAATGAACAAGTAACAACATCTTCTTTACCATCGTCATTATGTACACTATTAAAAGTGTATTTTTTACTATAGTTATGGCCTTCCATTATTAATCTCCTGATTTATTTTCCTCTGTCTGTTTATATACGCCTGTCGTTGGTAATATTGTTTCATCCTTGACCTTGCATCACGCAATGCAATTTTTAATTGATTTACATTTCTCTTTTTCATTATATACTCCACAATTATATAGGTTATTAAAAAAAATTGTCAATCGTAATATCTGCCTTATATCTTGCAATATTACTCTTATTGTGTTTTATATCATTACTATGAGTGAATGGCATATCATCGCACCACTCATAATCTGTTTCGCCTGGCCGTTTGATTTTCCACTGCAAGTTTTCATCCTTTGGATATTTATTTGTCCAACAACAAGTAGAATATTTATTCATATACTTTCTATCTTTTTTAGTCAGTGGATAAATATATCTGAACTGTTTACCCCAAACTCTTGAAAACCCCATTTCACCCATTTTAGCGTCATTTGGTCGAGGGCCATACTTCGTATCATCTCTACCCATCTCTTTCTTCATCTTCCTCTGTATAGTCCTAAAATGCACCTTCTCGCCTGTCTCAGAGACATATACATCAGACCATATAAAACCACCATAAAGAAAGTTTGCAGATTGGTAAACATATCCCGGCTTTCCAACTATTCCGTCTGCCCAAGTATAGAGATATTTTACATCTGTATTTTCACGCATCCACTTTACTGTTTGAGATAACATTTGGGATTCAGAATTTCTTGGCATAGAATCATCCATACACATCTTTCCAATCTCAAAGTAATCAGAAGTTGTCAAATCTGGAAACATTTTTTTAATTGTTCCCATAGGATTAGTTCCCCACCCTAAAGTTAAGACCCCAACTAACTTATTATCTAAGTGAAACCCTAGATAATGTTTAGTTAGTCGAGGCATAACTGCAGAATAATGACGTTCTGCAACAAATACAGAAGCGTTATTTTTATGAAGGGGCCTTATGTCGTACATCAAATAACCTTATAATCGCCCATAGCGGTTCGTTGTTTAACTTCATTCCACATATTATATTGGTCTAGATAACTCATCATATTTTCTGGAGTTGTTTCAACATATGGGTCATCGTCACTTCCATCGTTATTAATACCTGCCTCTTGCCGCCAGTGTTCAATCTTGCCGTCAGTAATAACACACATATATCTCCAACTACGCATACCAAAGCCTAAATGGTTTTTACCAATTAACATTCCCATAAATCGAGTAAAGTTTCCAGAACCATCTGGAATAACTTTTACATTTTGAATGTCCTGTGCTTTGGCCCATGCATTCATAACAAATGCATCGTTAACCGAAATACAGTACACTTCGTCAATACCATATTCTTTAATCTTTAAATAATTACTTTCAAAACCAGGCAATTGATATGTAGAACAGGTAGGTGTAAATGCGCCGGGCAAACTGAATAAAACTACTCTCTTGCCTTTAAACAATTCATCACTTGTTACATCTTCCCAACGATATGGGTTTGGGCCTTCGATTGATTCATCTCTGACCCTAGTTCTGAATACCACACAAGGTGGCGTAAATCCTTCTATCATGCTGCTGGTTCTCCTCTCATCATAAATTTTCTTTGCTTTCTAAAATCACCCCATACCTCACTCGCCTTAACCTTTATAAAAGGTTTATTGGTTTCTGAAGTATTTGGATTTGGAATTGTAAGAACTACATTCTTTCCTTTTTGCCAGGCATCTCTCTGACGAATTGCATGTTCAAGAGTACCCTTTAATCTTTTAGTTCTATTCTGCAGTGATACACTTCGGCGTTCACCCTTAGATGTATAATTCTTTCCTGTTGATTTTCCACCCATTAATCTAAATCTCCATATTCTTTAAGTCTTTCAAAACGAAATGATCTCCATCCCTCTTTTTCTAAATCCCAAACAACAATAAGGTTTGGGTCTTTTTCTTTTGCAATCGAACCTTCAACTTCTACTGGATTATCAGGCCACGGCACGATCTTCGGGTCTGTCGTGCAATGCATTACTCTTAGAGTTCCGTCTGCCTTTTCGAACACCACTCGTTGCGGGCTTTCTTGTAGGATTGCCTTTAGTGTTGGTGCGTCCAGATTTGATATTGGGCTTTGTTGTTGCATTTGTTCTATCATTATTTTTCACCTTTTTTGTATTTACATTTTTACCATTATCGCATGTTTTCAAGATAAAATTTCCAATGTTTTTCAGTATCATTATATCTTGCATTATATAATATACTCCAATCATCTATTCCCCAAGATAATACATGTCTACCATGTTTTGTTTCTTTAGTAATTGCATACTCTGCGCCAGATGGGCCAGGAAATTTTATTTGTTCATCAATTAAACTGGTGTCAAACTTTTGTTGGGGGGGGGGGGGGGAATATGAGCGAGGTTTCTTTTTTGGTTTTGCAGGGGCTGGTTTAGGGCCCTTATATCCAATCTCGTACCATTTTGGTTCTGGTGGTAACGATGCTGCCCGAGCGGCCTCTATCTCTGCTTTAGCTCTACGCTTCCTCTTTTGCTTTGGTTTTGAGGATTGAGTTTCGGCCGCTCGGGCGGCTTCCATTTCTGCCTTTGTTCTTCTTTTGCGCTTAGGTTTCGTTTCCGTCTTCTTCGCCATTATCATTACCAATCAATTTTTCTACATCTTTGTCATCAATAACTTCACGGATATCCATAAGTTTTTCTCTTCCAATCAAATCTATTATAAAATTTGTTAAATCGATTTCTTTGCGAATGAAAAACATTTTATGATTTAATTTTTCTAACTCTCGTTGATAATATTCAAGCTCTTTTTCTTTTCGAACTTTTTGTTCTATTATATCAGTCAGAAGTATTATTTTTCTTTCTTTAGATTCCATCTTACATACAACAGTCTTCGTATTAATGGTGCCGGCAGAGAGACTCGAACTCCCGACCTATGGTTTACAAAACCATTGCTGCTACCAACTGAGCTATACCGGCGTATTCTCTATTTCACTTTCTCTTTTTTTAATCCATTCCTTTAATTCGCATACCTTTTTAACATACATCTTATATGCTTCATACCATTCTGCATCTCCAGTAAGCATCCATTGTTGACTACACTGGTCAGCATTATTAACTAAATTTTTAACTATGTTTTGGTATTTGTCTCTAAATCCAAGTGACATAACTATTCCTACTCTTTTAAAGTTAACTCTAATTTAATTAGAATGGGCTTTCCGTCAACTATCATTGCAGCATATGTATCCCCACTTTGAATTTGCAAATCCTTGGGAGACTGACTACTATTTAAAAGTATATTTCCTGCAATATCAATATCAAAATTTTTCTTCGCTGTTTCCATTCTCATAATATATATACATCCTTTACAACTGATAAAAAGTATATTGACATGTAAGTTCTTCGCCTGGCCAAATATCTCTAGTGGCAACAATAAAGAACCTACTATCTTCTCTAATCTTTACTATATTCGGCTCATCAGAGTGATTATAAAAAGCACCCAATGGAGTTCTTTGCAATTCTTCTCCCCAATAAAAATGTGAAATTCCGATCTCTGTTCCTTCTTTGATCGGTTTTACACACCAAAGACCAAGTCCATGTATATCTGATTTTTTTATTGTTACTTCTTCTGGTAGAGGTTTATACATCTTGTGTCCTTACTATGGATTGTCTTCTGATTTGGGTACATCAAATACAAAAGTTATTCTTTCGACATCACCTACATTATGTGCCTGATGGTATTTTTTATTATCAAACCAGAAGAAAGTGCCTGGCTCGATAGTATGCCATTCACCATCAACTTCATAATCATAACTGCCTTGTAGAGAAAGATGATATCTATCCCTACTCAAATAATAAGTTCCTTCATCTATATGTTTACCAACCCACTCATCAATACCCAACTTAAAAAATGCAGCTCTTGATAATTGTGTTATTCCTTGACTTCTTAACCATTTAGAAACTTCATCATATTTATCATAGAGCTCGGTCTTTTGAGTTTTTTCTGTATTCTTTGGACTTTCTCCTGGCTTTACAACTGCCATAACTAAAGGTAAAAATCCATATGGGTCTAGGTCACCGCCAACATCTTTGCCGTCTGATTTTAAATTATTAACATACTTCCAGTCGTCTGAGTTGTCAAGAACCTGTTGTAATATTTTACTTACATCTAAGTTCTTTTCTATAAATCTAAAATTACTCAATTAGTATCCTACTCTTTATTTGGCTCCCAGAGAGGGGTTCGAACCCCCGACCCAATGATTAACAGTCATTTGCTCTACCAACTGAGCTATCTGGGAATAATCCTACTTGGAGTGAGTGACAGGACTTGAACCTGCATTATACAGATTTGCAATCTGCTCTACCAACTGAGCTATCTGGGAATAAATTGGTCGGGGTAGCTGGATTCGAACCAACGACCCTCTGCTCCCAAAGCAGATGCGCTACCAGACTGCGCTATACCCCGATAAATTTTTAAATACACATGACATGCAGTCTTTCAAACCCTTGTCCTATGCACAGGAAAGCGGGTGCATCTACTCTCATGTGTACTTAGAAATTTATTAGTGTGGGCAGGGTTAGGATCCTGCAACGAGTCACTGACAAACTTCCTGTCTAACTGGACTCATACCTGTCTGCATCCGCTAAGACGAACCGCTAAGTTCCTTCGACATTACCTTATCCCCATTTGCAAGGGATTATTCAGTCACCACAATCCATAGGCCGTCACCTTGGATTTTTATTTTTGGAGCGGATGAGGGGAATCGAACCCCTGTCATTAGCTTGGAAGGCTAAGGTAATACCATTATACGACATCCGCCTAAACTTCAACATCAACTTTACTAACTGGTTCGACTGTTCTAATCTTTCCAGTTTTTTCGTATGTTCTATAAACTTCTTCAACTCTAACAGAGCCTCCAAAGTCTTTGTGCGTTACTACAATGTTATGAATCTTATCACCGACATTCAATTGTCTAACATAATCACTCACAATTCTTACTGGTGGTACTGGTGATACTTGCATTATAGTAACTCCGAATAAAAGGGACAGTAGGTGTTTTACTTTTCGCAGTTTGAGGGGTTGCTAGGCCGCTTTATTTTCTTATACATTAGTCGCCTCTTCCTACTGTCCCGCCCCTGTTTAATTCTGTTGGTTTCTAATGAGGGATTTCCAACTTCCCACCTGAGTCTTCTATTTAGTGTCGTTTTCAGGCTTAACCGTGTTTTTACTCACTCGACAAAATCGAGCGTCCGACTCGCCCGATATTAATTGGCCTGCCCTGAGGGATTCGAACCCCCGACCCACAGCTTAGAAGGCTGTTGCTCTATCCAGCTGAGCTAAGGGCAGATTTCTATGTTTCATAAAATAGTCATTACAAGTATTAATGTACCATAAATGTTTCATATATGAAACATTGTAACATATATGAAACATATTGTCCATCTAAATTCCTTTCTTGAAGAAACTTAAATTGGCAAAATACATGTGTTCGTATCTATTCCACTCTTCATCAAAAATTGTTTCCAACTTTTCTTTAGAAAACTTTTCATACACAGACTCAAAAAACTGTTTCTTGGCAGAATCATAATCTAGCCCAACAGAATAAAGTCTACCTATATTATTTTTTACTTCAGATATTTGTGACATTGTAACTCTCCATCAAATTGGCTTGAACAGGGATTTCTTTTGTAATAGTATGAAGTTTTTTTATGATCGTATCAACTTCATCTTCTGTCAAGTGTCCCTTAATATCATCTTCAATAATGCCAGGCAAATTTGCAAATTCTCCATTGACGAATACGGCGATCTCATAGGGAGCATTTTTCGAACCATATGCACCTTCACCACTAATAACACTCAATTGATGATGCTCACCAAAGGATAATAATGACTGGAAACCGCCAGGCATGTAATCCTTTTCAATCATTTCAAAATTTGCAAGTTTCATTTTAAATAGTCCACTTCCTTTGTTCTTCAAAAGCGATTTGTGCCGCTTGATAGTAATCACGATCTTCATCGTTCATGTGACTGAAGTAAAGTCCAACTTTATCCAGTTCAATCATAAACTCTTCTGGCGACTCAATATGTCGCTGACTTTCTAAACTCTCTTGTACAGTATCCATAAGAGTTTTTATTTTTTCTTGTATTTTTGACATTTATAATTCTCCCCAACTATATTACTTATAGTCGAAATGCCCCTTCATTTCACCAACTTCTAAAGATTGGTATTTTTTTCCTTCAGACTTAAGTTTTGCAAAAACATCTAATGCCTGCTCTTCCGTTAGTGCCTCCCAACGAAACTTTTCTTCACTAAGTCTTTCTTTCACTTCAACAAAAAACATCTACACTCCTGTGAATTCGTAAGGTTGGTTCCACTTACCAACGTTGATGTCAGTGTAATGTGATCTATGGAAATAGTCAGTCATTGCATCATCGTTGTTGAAGTAGTTAGGGCCTTTCATTGCCGCTAACAACTTGTTAAGGAACTTCTTAGCAACACCTTCGTAATGTTCATCAATCCAGTACTCATTGACTTGGATGTAACGATCACCGTGAGTGTAGTTCCCAGAGAAGTCGATCTCACCCGCTTTGATATTTACGCAAAGAGTTGAGTGGTTATTGACAGAAATACTGCCCTTCATACCGAACTCTTTAAGGACTGCTTTGATAGCAGGAGCAAGTGATTTCTTCATTTCTTGTGATACATAAGCCATAATTTATTTCTCTCTCAATTGATTACATATATAATATAATACATTTTAGAGCGAATGTCAAGCCCTAAAGAAGAATTTTTTACATATTTCGTCAGTTTTTTCCTCGCCCAATTCCCATTCGTAGAGATAACTCTCTAATTTTCTATAACAATATGCATCCGATTGAATATCAAACGGTTCTGCATCCTTTTTTTCGACTTGGTACATGGTTCTGAGGGCGGGAATCCAGCTACAATCGTAAATCATCATAGCCTGGTTTAGTGCAGATTTGAAGGCACTAAGTTTTTCTTTATAATATTCTTCATAATACGCTTCGATGTCGGGTTCTGGATAATCTGGCTCATCCCAAAGTCCATCTTCCATCAAACCAACAACATAATTACTCATCTTCGACATATCTTTCACCTCTTTTGTTCACTACATTTTATATAATACTGTAAAAATGCGATAATGTCAAGAATATTTTATATTTTTTAGTAATCTGTTAGATATTTTGTCCAGTATTCACTCCAAAGGTCTGTAATAAATTCTTCAATTTCTTCTTGACTCCAGTGTTCAACGAGTTCTTTAGATTTCATACACTCATTTTTTGCATGTTCTAAACTTTCATACTCCTGCACAATCTGGATTACAATTTCTTCAAACGCTTCTTCTTGCTGGCATTGACGTTCGGCCAAATACATTCGGTTAGACTCCCAAGAATTTCCATCCATGAGTGTTAATAAATGATTCAGACAGGCCTTTTTCTAATGAAAAAGCTTCAATTTCCCAAGGACGTTCTTCATATTTAGTTTCTGAGGGGATTTGGCCACCCTTCCACAACTGATGCTTGACTGAATGTTGTATTAATTCTTTACGAACATACTGTTTTACATGAACCATCTCATGTAAAATTGTTTCAACAAAGTCTTTTGCAGATAATTTGGAATCAACACGGACAATATACCAACGATCATCATCGTCAATACAATCTCCCCAGATGCCTTCTTTACCATTTAAGTCTGGAATGAGTTCAACTTCGACAACAACGTTTCTGTGGCGAGGAAATAAAATACTTTTAGCAAAAGTTACCGCTAACTCTGCCAGTTTTCTTTTATTTTTAGTGGAACCTTTAACATAGAGTTCTTCAAAATCTACCATAACAACCTCTAACTGTTCCCTATACTATTAATATAAGTACTCTACATACAAATGTCAAGCTCTAATTTAAAGATTTTTTATTTTTTTATCAGGTTTTTTTGTCAATTCTTTAACTATTTTATGAAACTCGACTGAATCTTCTGGAATTACTTTTTCCATTGTGTTTAATAAGACAGTTGCGCCCATACAGAAACCTTCATAGTGTGCTTTTTTCCAAGTTCTGGTGAGTGCAATTACAAAGAATAACCCGATGGTGATTATCATCCACCATTCTAGGTACATATATTATCCTTTTTAATTATATTTACTAAAGTAATCATTTATGAAGGAAGGAATTCCTTCTAAAACAAAATCTTCTTTAGTTTCTTGATATGATCTTACCGTTAAACCAATCTGTGTCAGTATCCATTCAAGATGTTCTACACGTTCTTTATTTTCATTCCGTCTATAAGGTAGAGGTGGATCACTAAACAAATCTAGTTGTACTTCATGCATAATATTCTCCATTTTATTTATTATTTTTAAGAATATGCCTTCTCTAGAACCCAATGCATTGCAGATTCCCAACCATCTCTCCATGCCTGTTTTCGAAAATCATCATCCACCCAAGGGCAATTTTCAAATCCAAGTCCTTCACGGCACGCTAGTGCGCCTTGTTGAAATGCTTCTCTATATTTCACAATAGTTCTTTTATTATGAAATAAACTTTCTTCTAAGTTTTCCATGTTACTAGACTTGTTTCGATAAATCTACCACAATTCCAGTGTTCCATTTTTCTGCTTCACTGATTGCATCTTCTTTATTGTTAAATGGGGGAAAGGGAGAGGCGGAGTTCCAACCATTCCCTTCTCTGACATATTCAAATTCGCCCTCATCGATTTCGATTCGGACTCCATATACTATACCCATATTTAGTTCCTTTTCAAAAACTAATCACCGATGTGATTCCATTTTAATAGTTCAATCTGATCTTCGTCATCCTTACGAAAACGTAAGTATCCATTATCGATGAGTTGATCTAAGGTATTTTCGATTGCTGCAACATCACTTTCTTTTTTGTTTCCACGGCCCCAAATGAAACCAAACACAGTAAAAATGAATGCAGTGATTAACAACCAAGATTCCATTGACATTTTTTGTCTCCTTTAAGATTTCGATATAATCTAGTATTCTTCATCCGCAAGAGCATTAAGTTTGGGAAGTGCCCAAAACATTAGAGTCAATCCAAGAAGTGAACCGAGAATTGCTTCCGTAAAGGTCGCAGTATCCTGTTCAAGTCCACCAACAGAACCAAAAACTAACAACATTCCAACCACAAATCGAATCATAATATAGTCCTTTCTTTATTTCACTATTACATTATGACAGATATAATGAAATTTGTCAAGCTGTTTTTCAACCCCAGTCTTTGAAGTTTCCGTCTTCTTCGTTATCGTCATATCCTGCTTTGTAGGCCATGATTTCTTCGGGCGTCATATCATCAATCGTTATCACTTCAGATTGATAAGTAGCTCCTACAAAGTAGTGAGGCTGGAACCCTCTTCGATAATAGTTATCCGCACTTCCTCTATCATAAGGGCCTCCGTGACGTTCATCATACTTACATTCACTCTGTTGTTCTTGAGCTGGGTTATTCCACCATCCCATTTCACATTTCCTTTCATATTATATTAAAGACTTTGACCAGACCGATTTGACCAGATTTTTGACTCAGTATTATTTATACATATTACCATAGAAGAATTCAGGAGTCAAGAGAAATGACGGAAGCAACCTCAAATAGAACCATGGAGAGAATGCGAACCTTAGAAGAATCTAAAAATTTTGCTCATGATAAAATCAATTCACTGGAGATGTCACTCTATCTTGCAAAGAAACAAGAGAAAGAACTCAAAGAAAAAATTGAGAAATTTGAGATGAATCTTCCACCTCACTTTCGAAATCCATTTAAACAGTCTGAAATCAAACTGACAGTTCTTTTAGACTGAACAATCTCATAGTGATTACGATCAATTGCATAATAGTCAACATCCTCTCGACTCATCATTGATTCCATTGTGACTACGCCATCATTCTTTCCTGCTATTAAAGGAACATCTCCAGTTGTTGTAATCACCTGTTTCCATGGGATTGCAATCTTAATCATTCGTGACTCTGAGATAAATCGACTGTTGGGAACGATATCTGCAAACAATTGATATTGTGGTGCGACCCATCTTCCCCAGTGTGCAACTTCAGAACCATTGAAAGGAGTTGCAAGCGAAACCGCTGACGAAGAGTTGTATGCAAATTCTTCCTGTAAATAAATTCCGTAGATGCCTCCTAGAGAATGCATAATATAAAATAACTTGTCATTAGGACGCATTTGTTCTCTCAACGTTTCCTTTAGAAAGTCTAGGTTCTCTTTCGCTGTTGCCTCTTTGGAATTGTAGTTAAGGTATATTGGATTCTTTGCATTAATATTTTTCTGAATGAATGCAAAGGTTCTTTCAGTTGCAGTTGCACCGTGAATGTAAACAATTCTCATCTATTTAAACAACTCCCAAAATTTTCCAAGAGGTATTAAAAGACCTACAAGGATACACCAAGTCGTCAAGGCGCCGATTCCATCATAGTACCAAATAAATGGCATTGCGCCGATCCAGACTGTCTTTGTAAGGTAAGACTTCCAGTTCCATAGAATATATTCTAATCCAGCAAGAGAACGTAAAGACTTCGGACGTTCTGGGCCAAAGTCTAGTTTTGGTTTCGGTTTATCCTTATTCATCCACCAAACCCACCAAGTAATAGGAAGAAAAAGAATTAGAAATGCTAGGATATCAGACATTAGAGAACTTTTTCTTCACTGTCATCTAGTGTTCCTTTCCCATCAGAAACACTATTTATAAAGTCTTCAGTAGCCGTAAACTTCAGGTCAGTATCGTTCTTCTTGCCGAAGATTTTGTCCCAGTTGTCGTTAAACTTTTCTTTGTCAACTTTTCTCTGGGAGCTGCCTTTCCCACCATGCCACTGTGCCATTACCAATCTCCGTTTTTTACCGCTGTGGTTAATAAAAAATTATACATATTTTTCCAATATGATTCCTTTTCTGGCACGTTTGCCTGCTTTAAACTTATACACAATATCGTCTGGGTCTGTTCTCGCATGTGCTGGACATTCGGTAACTTTGTTTTTCTTTAACCATTCGTCAATTGCTTTAGTATTTTCTTCTGTTCTTGTTGCTCTAACCATAAGTTCCTACATTTTCCCAAGGATACACACTAACCATACATCCTCATGCTTCTTTTTTCTCCATAAAGGTATTTAGAGATTTTGCCCCCAAAAAAAATTTTTGAAAAAACACCTTTTAGAAAACTTGCAGACTTTTTAGAGGCGTGTCGGGTGACTATATCATTCCCGCAATATTTTCTAGGAGTCCCATAAATTTAAAGTTACACTCTAAGTATTTTCGGAAGATGACACATAAAAAACCCTTAGAGAATCCTTGCAGACTCCCTAAGGGCAAGTCACCATTATCTAAGGAGATAATATTTCAGTCAGTTCCTAGTACTACTTAGGTAAAATATCATGCAGCTCGAGCGAAGACATACATCGCCTTCTTACCATCATATATCTCTTTAGTAGGATGCCATACTTCACGTTCCTCTTCATCAATACCGACGACGAAAGGCATACCACGTTTTGACCTAGTATATACTTCAAGATCATTAGATTGAGCAAGGTCAAACCAAACCTTTCGGCCGCCTTTCGACTGAGCCGTACCAGCCTGTAAAGTAATTCCCATTTTCTTAATGATATAACGATAAGCTTTAGCAGCAATACCACGACCACCATAACGACTATCAAGCCGAGTCATGTTGATGTGGAAAGCATCTTTAAAGTATTCTGTTGATAGGTTGATCTCAAGGACGATTTTAACTCGCTGAGGACTTCTTCCATGAACCACACTGGTA
>Ga0206124_10000888_pt1 | contig 24162 bp, 17 predicted proteins | sample Helgoland_Spring_3_FD_148671 | JGI IMG/M metagenome (GOLD analysis project Ga0206124, IMG submission 148671) | Pelagic subsurface seawater microbial communities from Kabeltonne, Helgoland, North Sea - Helgoland_Spring_Bloom_20160321_2 | ecosystem: Environmental > Aquatic > Marine > Epipelagic ... | reverse complement strand
TGATGGAATGGAGCGAGATCAATATTTAAAATTTAGAAACACTTTAACTCCTGCAAGTGGTTTTCAAAGCGCACAATACAGAAAGATAGAATTTGCATCAACAGAACTCATTAATTTAATTGATGCAAGGCATAGAGAAACTATTGATCGTAATTCTCCATTTAAAAACGCCTATGATCACTTGTATTGGCAAGAAGCTGGTAAAAATCACGCTACTGGAGAAAAATCTGTTTTGATCAAGTTATTTGATAAAAAGTATATGGGTGATTTTATAGACTTCATGGAAGATTATAATGAGTGTAACTTATCAAAGAAATTTAAACAATTACCAGAAGAGGTTCAAAAAGATGATACATTAATTGAAGCAATGCGTCATTATGATTATACTGTAAATGTAACGTGGGTGTTAGCTCACTATAATGCTGCGGGAAAATATTTAGGGGGTAAAGAAAAAGAATTAGAGGCTACCGGAGGAAGTAGTTGGAGGAAATACTTGCATCCTAAATACCAACGCAGAATTTTTTATCCATATCTGTGGACGGATGAAGAATTAAAAAATTGGGGTACATTTTAGATAAATGATAATTTTTTAGTTAAAAAAGACTTCCTAATACAAATTAGGGAGTTTTTGTTTTTCTAAGTAAGATAATTCTCATTCAATTTTTATATGTTTGATGTGTATGAAAAATTTATTTTTAATCTGCTTTCTGCTCTCGTTTAACACAGTTCTTTTTGGGCAAGAAAAATCTAAGCCTTTTAAGGATGGAGAATGGTTAAAATATAAAATGAGTTACAGTGGATTCTTTAAAGCTGGCACTGCAGAACTTACACTTAAAGAAACAGATTTAAACGGTAAAAAAGTTTTTCACGCAAAAGGTTTTGGAAAAACAAGTGATTTTATCGGTTGGTTTTTTAAAGTTAGAGACACCTATCAATCTTACTTTGATTATACTAAAGTAGCGCCATATCTATTTAAAAGAGATGTTAATGAAGGAGGTTATATTATCAAAAGAGATATTCAATTTAATCAAGAAACAAAAATTGCTACTGTTGAAGATTTCAAATACAACACCAAAAAAGAAGTCTCTTTTGAAAATGTACAAGATATGATTTCAGCTTTTTACTATTTAAGAACTATTAATACAGATACTATAAAAGCTGGTGATGAAATTGATTTAAATATGTTTTTTGATTCTAAAACGTTTGCCTTTAAGTTACGGTTTTTAGGAAAGGAATTCATAAAAACAAAGTTTGGAAAAATAAAAACAATCAAATTACGTCCTGTAGTTCAATCTGGAAGAGTTTTCAAAGAAAGTGAAAGTGTAACCATATGGGTTACAGATGATGAAAATAAAATTCCTGTTAGATTAAAAGCATCACTCGCTGTTGGATCTTTAAGAGCAGAATTAAAAGCTTTTAAAGGATTAGCAAATTCATTTAAAATTATGAACGATTAAGTTGTATTTTTACAAAATTCTTAACCAAGAATAAAATCTAACAACATTGAAAAAAATTAGTATTCTTCTTTTTGTTTTATTAATTGTTCTGTCTTGTGGTAAAGATAACCCAGAGGAGATTAACAGTGGCTCCGATAAAGCCAATATGTCTACACCTAAAATTATTCATGAATTTGGATACAGACTAAACGACTTTAAGGTGATTAGAGATACCATAAAAAAAGGGGAGAGCTTTGGAATCATTTTAGATAGACATCATATTTTTTATCCAAAAATAAATGCCATCGCTAAAAAGATCAAAGATACTTTTGATGTAAGAAGAATTAGAGCTGGAAAGCCCTACATGATACTTGCAAGTAAAGATTCTCTAGAGAAAGCTCAAGTCTTTATTTATAAAAATAATAAAGCCAGTGCCACAATAGTAGATTTCAGAGACTCAACTATTGTTGCCTACAACTACAGAAAACCAATAAAAATTATAGAGAAAGAAGTTGCGGGTAAAATTTACTCGACTTTATCTGAAGCCATGGATAGTCTTCATTTGAACCCTAATTTAACATATGATGTCGCAGATATTTATGCTTGGACTTTAGATTTTTATAAACTTCAAAGAGGAGACCGATTTAAATTAATCTATGAGGAGAAATTTATAGATGATAGTGTATTTGTAGGTTACGGAAAAGTAAAAGCAGCACTTTTTGATCATAATAATAGAGATTTTTATGCTTACAGATTCGTTCCTGACTCCATTAAAAAAATACCTGAGTACTACGATGAAAAGGGCAATATGCTTCGAAGTCAATTTTTGAGATCACCCATCAAATTTCAATATAGAGTATCCTCTAGATACAATTTAAGAAGAAAAATAGCATACTATGGAAGAGTAAAGCCTCATAAAGGGACTGATTTTGCTGCCAAAGTTGGAACTCCAATTATGGCAACTGCTAACGGAAAGGTTACCGAGTCTAGAAGAAAAGGAGGCAATGGAAATTATGTTAAAATAAGACATAATAACACCTATTCTACTCAATATCTTCACATGAGTAGAAGAAAAGTTAAACGAGGACAATATGTTAAACAGGGAGACATCATTGGGTATGTTGGAATGACAGGAAATACAAGCGGACCTCACGTATGCTACCGTTTTTGGAAAAATGGGAGACAGGTAGATCCGTTTAAACAAAAACTTCCCTCTGCTAAGCCTTTGAAAAAGAGTCTTAAACCTAGCTATTTAAAGTTTATAAAGCCTTTGGAAGCTCAATTAGATAAAATAGATTTTACAAAATAAATTACTAAAAATGCCACTACAAAATATAAATCCTACAACAACAAAAGCATGGGAAAAATTGGAATCTCATTTTTCTGAAATGAGTTCGTTTTCCCTAAAAACAGCTTTTAAAACCGATCCAGAAAGAAAAGAAAAATTTTCATTGGACTTTAACGATCTTCACTTAGATTTTTCCAAAAATAAGATGAATCAGAAAACTGTTGATTTATTGGTTGAATTAGCACATGAAGTTGAATTAAAAGATGCCATCAACAGATATTTTACAGGGGATATTATTAATAAAACAGAAGATAGAGCCGTTTTACACACTGCTTTGAGAAGTAACTCAGAAAACGAGTTATTAGTAGACAATAAAAATATTAAACCAGAAATTAAGAAAGCTCTAAGAAAAATCAGAGCTTTTTCAAATAAAGTAATTTCTGGAGACTGGAAAGGATACACAGGAAAAAAGATCACAGATATTGTAAATATTGGAATTGGTGGGTCTGACCTCGGGCCAGATATGGTTGTTGAGGCTCTTCAATTTTATAAAAATCATTTAACAACTCATTTTGTTTCTAACATAGACGGAGATCATGTTTCTGAAATTATAAAAAAGTTAAATCCTGAAACAACACTGTTTGTGATTGTTTCGAAGACTTTTACAACTCAAGAAACCATCACTAATGCAAATACGATCAAGAACTGGTTTTTAACTTCAGGGTCTCAATTTGATATTGCAAAACATTTTGTAGCTGTATCTACTAACTTGGATGCTATAGATGCTTTTGGAATTGATCCAAAAAATGTATTTCCAATGTGGAACTGGGTTGGTGGTCGTTTCTCTTTATGGTCTGCTGTTGGACTTTCTATTAGTTTATCTGTTGGGTTTGATAATTACCGTTCTCTTTTAGACGGTGCAGAAAAAATGGATATACATTTTAAAGAAAGTTCATTTGACCAAAATATTCCTGTAATTTTAGCCTTATTGAGTATTTGGTATAATAATTTTTACAAATCAGAATCTGAAGCAATTCTTCCCTACACTCAATATCTTACAAAACTAGCTCCATATTTACAACAGGCTATTATGGAAAGTAATGGGAAAAGTGTAGATCGTAATGGAAATCAGGTAGATTATCAAACAGGAACCATCGTTTGGGGTAGTACAGGTACCAATATGCAACATGCATTCATGCAATTAGTTCATCAAGGAACAAAATTAATACCATCAGACTTTATTGGGTATAAAACTTCTCTTTATGGTCTTACAGATCATCACCAAAAATTAATGGCTAACTACAATGCACAAATGGATGCATTAGCTTTTGGAAAATCTAAAGAAGAAGTTCACCTTGAATTAAAATTTTCAGGAGACAACTCAACTATTCATTCTTTATTGCCATATAAAGTTTTTGAGGGAAACAGACCCAGCAATGCTATTTTATTTGAAAAATTAACTCCAGAATCTCTGGGAGAGTTAATTGCTATGTATGAACACAAAATATTTGTTCAAGGGGTTGTTTGGAACATCTTTAGCTACGACCAATTTGGTGTAGAGCTAGGAAAAGAATTGGCAAAAAAGCTTTTAAATAAGGAATAAAACCTCTTTTGTTTTTTTTTTATACTTTTGTTCTAGTTTATGTTAATAAACATCTTAACAATTAACCTGAAAAAAAACAGTTTTCTCATAAAAAAAAACTACTTTTAAAAAGTTAATATTTTGCTAATTTTTAACATTAAATTAACATTACAACTCTCAAAATAAAAGACTTTTGCAGAGAATTAATAACATTAATATTCTATAATGAAAAACTTTAAGAACTTATTATTTGTAGCTTCATTTTTTATAGCTGCCACGGTAATTGGCCAAACAAAAATTTCTGGTACTATTGTTGACGGATCCAACGAGGGATTACCAGGAGCAAGTGTTGTAATCAAAGGTACAACTAACGGAACAGAAACAGATTTTGATGGAAAATTTATGCTAACTGCTTCAACAGAAAGTGGAACTGTTGTAATTTCCTACTTAGGTTTTAAAACCATGGAACTTGCTTTCACTGGTTCTGGTGACTTAGGGAACATCAAATTAAAAGAGGATGGAAATATCCTAGAAGAAGTAGTTTTAAGAGGTATTGTTGATATCGCAAAAGATAGACAAACACCTGTTGCAAAATCTACTATTAAAGCTGCAGAAATTCAAGACAAGTTGGGATCTCAGGAATTTCCTGAACTTCTTAACACTACTCCATCTGTTTACGCTACCAAATCTGGGGGTGGTTTTGGAGATGCAAGAGTAACTATTCGTGGTTTTGCACAAGAAAATATTGCTGTACTTATTAACGGAGTTCCTGTTAATGATATGGAGAACGGTAGAGTATACTGGTCTAACTGGGCAGGTTTATCTGATGTTACAACTGCAATGCAAGTTCAAAGAGGATTGGGTTCTTCTAAGTTAGCTATCTCTTCAGTAGGGGGTACTATAAATATTATCACAAAAACTACAGACTTAAAAGAAGGTGGTTCTATCGTTTCTTCAGTTGGAAATGACGGATACTTTAAAAACCTAGCCTCTTATAATACTGGTAAAAATGAAAATGGCTTTGCTGCTTCATTTTTGATGAGTAGAACAGCTGGAAATGGTTATATAGACGGAACTGAATTTGAAGGATTTAACTATTTTGTCGGTTTAGGTTGGGATAAAGGAGATCACAACTTCCAATTTATGCTAACTGGAGCACCTCAAACGCACAATCAAAGAACAACTAGTTTCTTTAATATGGCAGACATAGGTGACTACTTAAAATATGGAAAGAAATACAATTACAACCATGGTTATTTAAATGGAGAAGAGTTTAACTGGAGAAAAAACTTCTATCACAAACCTATTTCTTCTTTTAACTGGTCTTGGGATATTAATGAAACTTCTTCTTTAACTACTTCTGCTTACGTTTCTTTTGGACGTGGTGGTGGAACAGGAGACATTGGAAGATTAGGAGGAAATTTTGCTAGTTCAAGCAGGTTCAGAAATCCAGATACTGGATTGGTTGAATGGGATGAAATTGTAAGAGCTAACTCTGGTTTAGGAGGAAACTTTAGCAGTGGATATTCTTACACAAACCCAGCTGACCCATCTACAGGTTTACAGATTGTAAATGATGATGAATTAAGAGACTCTAGTCTGCCAAACGGTTTAGAAAGAAGGAACGGATTTATTAGAAGAGCATCTGTAAATTCTCATAACTGGGTAGGGTTGTTATCTAACTACAATACTAAAATAAATGATAATCTTTCATTTGATGTTGGCGTTGACATTAGATCTTACAAAGGATATCACTACAGAAGAGTTGATAATTTGTTAGGAGCTGACGGATATCGTGACAATGACGATATCAATAACCCTCTAAACATTCAATCTACAGCATATAGTTCTGATTTAGCTCAACAGTGGAATGTTTTCAGAAGCACAGAAGATGAGCAAAAAATAAACTACTACAATATTGGTAAAGTTCGTTGGGCTGGTGCATTTAGCCAGTTAGAGTATACCTCTGATGATATTACTGCTTTTGTTCAGGTTGGTATTTCTCAACAAGGTTTTAAAAGAATTGACCCTTTTAACTATTTAGATTCTGATCCAGAAAGAGAAACTTCCTGGCAGAATTTTATTGGTGGAAATATTAAAGGGGGTGTAAACTGGAATATTGATGAAAACCATAATGTTTTTGTAAACATTGGAGACTATTCTAGACAACCTTTTATTGATGCAGTTTTCCAAAACTTCAGAAATGACATTAACCAAAATGCTAGAAATGAAAAAGTAGCTGGATTTGAATTAGGATACGGATACACATCTGAAAAACTAAGAGCAAATGTAAATATTTACAGAACTGAATGGAAAGATAGATTTAAAACTGTTGGATTTAGAGACGGAAGCGTAAGAGGAACTGCAGATTTACAAGGAATAAAACAATTGCACACTGGTATTGAACTAGACTTCACCTATGATCTTAGCGATAGTTTTAGATTAGTTGGTATGGCTTCAGTTGGAGATTGGGAATATGCAGGAAATGTATCTGGGACAGCATTTGATGATGTAGATCCTGTAGGAACTGTAAACTTATACCTAGATGGTGTTAAAGTTGGTAATTCTGCACAAACTACTGCAAGATTAGGTTTTGACTGGGATGTTGTAGGTAACTTCAAAGTTGATTACAGCCATCGTTATGCTGCAAGACTGTATGCTGATATAAATACTGCAGACTTTGATAGTGAAGACAATAATGGTTCACTTCAATTGCCTAACTATTTCTTAGGAGATTTAGGGATGTCTTATAAGTTTGACTTCAAAGATAGTTCAAATTTAAAGTTTAGATTAAACATCAATAACGTAGGAAATACCGAGTATATTGCTGAATCTTTAACTAACAATTTTGTTGAAAGTGGAGACGATAGCTACCGTGGAATTAACACAAATAACAAAGCCTTCTTTGGTTTTGGAACAACTTGGAACTTAACAGCTAGATACAGCTTCTAAAGTTCTTAAATAATTTCAAAAAACCATCTTTGATTTAGAATCAAAGATGGTTTTTTTATGAATAAATTTAGTATTTTTAGTGTTACTAATTTTTACAAAATGATGAAAACCATACATTCTTATTGGGCATATTTAGTGCTTGTTGTTTTAATAATAACCGTTGTAAATGCAATTGTTGGACTTCTAAAAAAGAAAGCTTTCACAGAAAAAGATCTTCGACTTGGATTGTTTACCTTAATTTTTTCTCACATTCAATTGCTAATTGGATTAGGTTGGTATTTTTCGAGCCCTTACTACAAAGCACTAAAAGCTAATGGAAGTGAAGTAATGGGAGATGCTGCAGCTAGACTATTAGCAATAGAGCACCCAATCATGATGATTTTAGCGATTGTTTTTATAACTATTGGATGGTCTAAGCATAAAAAGAAAATTGAGGATCATGAAAAATTTAAAATAGTTGTGATTTTTTATGGAATTGGTCTCCTATTGATGTTGTCTAAAATTCCATGGAATCAATGGCCTGCTGCCTAATATTTAATCTTTTATATATACTTTACAGATGAAAATTATAAGTTACTTTTTTTCATCAATTTTTGCGTTAGCCTTTTTTTTAAGTCTAATCATTTTTCATCCCTTACAATGGGTTGGATTAAAAATTGGGTATCAATCACATAAAAATATTGTAGATATTCTTAATTGGATTTTAACCAAATCTCTTCTTATCATTGGTAATACTGTAAGTTTTAAAATAGCTCACCCTATCCCAAAAAATACAACCATCATTTTTGTAGCTAATCATCAAGGGCTGTTTGACATTCCACCAATCATATGGTATCTAAGAAAATATCATAGTAAGTTTGTTTCAAAAATAGAATTAGGAAAAGGAATTCCGAGTATCTCTTTTAATCTAAAACATGGTGGCGCTGCATTAATTAATAGAAAAGACCCTAAACAAGCATTAACAGAATTAAAAGAATTTGGTCAACGAATTCATGACAATAATTGGTCTGCAACAATTTTTCCTGAAGGAACAAGAAGCGTAACGGGTAAGCCAAAAAAGTTTTATTATAATGGCTTAAAAATGATGATTAAATACAATCCAGAGGCATATATTGTTCCTATTACAATTAATGATTCATGGAAAGTATTCAAGTATGGGAAGTTTCCACTTGGAATGTTTAATAACATTAAATTTGAGACTCATAAGCCTATTAAAATAGATTCACTTTCCCTGGAGGAACTATTACAAAAAACAGAGGTAACCATTGTTTCCAAGATAAAATAGATCTTTATTTTTCAATTTTGAACGCGTCTTGATCCTGTAGAAAATTTAATTTTTGTCTTATCTTTAGCAAATTAGTTTTAGAGACAACACACTGTAATACGTTTTCTTTCCCTTCTATGGTACTAAAAAGTTTTTCTCCAAGGAAATTATAAATAGCTGTATGTCCATTATATTCATACCCATTTTCATCCTCTCCCACTCGATTAACACCAATACAATAACTTATATTTTCAATTGCTCTAGCTTTTAATAATGTGTCCCAAGCATCAATTCTAATAGATGGCCAATTGGCTACGTATACTAATAAATCGTACTCATTTGTGTTTCTAGACCAAACAGGAAATCTTAAATCATAACAAATTAAAGGACAAATTCTCCAGCCTTTATATAAAACGATTAATCTTTCTTTACCTGAAGTGTATTGATCATTTTCTTTGGCTAAGGTAAAAAGGTGCCTTTTATCATAGGTCTCTATATGACCGTTAGGATGTATAAAAAAAAGCCTATTAAAGTACTGAGCATTTTCTTTGATTACAACACTTCCTACTAGAGCAATCCTATTAATTTTAGCAGTAGTAACCATCCATTTGACGGTAGGCCCCTCCATAGTTTCTGCAATAGAAATTGGATTCATTGAAAAGCCAGTTGTAAACATTTCAGGAAGAATAACAAGATCTACAGTTGAGGGCAACTTTGATATTTGCCGATCAAAATACTCCAAATTTACCACAGGTTTTTCCCATACAATACTAGACTGAATTCCAACAATATTTAATTCATTCTTCATGAGATGATTTTTTTAATAATACTATAAAATTCGATTTTCCTTACATCTCTATAAGTTTATTTAAAATATTTTAATTTAATTTAAGTTATTCTCTAATATAAATAAAAATTCAAAGTATGATGAAAAAAATTATATTTGTTTAAATACAAATAGATGCTATGAAAACTTCTGTTTTTTTCAATAATATTAATAATTGGGCTGATTTCAATAATGCTCTAATTCTACTCAACAATAAGGATAAAGGGGATGCATTTGAACTTCTAACAAAACTTTATTTTCTTATTGACCATAAGTATGATAACTATGATAATATTTGGTTGTTATCCGAAGTACCTAAAAAAGAGCTAGAAATAATAGGGCTTGAATCTAGAGATTTAGGAATTGATTTAATAGCAAAAAAAGGAAATGAATATCATGCTATACAATGTAAGTATCACACAGATAAAAATCAAAACGTAACATTTAGAGAGGTATCAACTTTTATTTCATTACTTGGGGGTTATGATAAATTGACAGAGGGATATGATGTAAAGAATGTGGAATCATTGTTGAAAATTTGTAAACCATAGGCATATCTTCTTTTCTTAAATTAAATTCTATTCCTATATGAGTAATATATAAATATATTTATTTTTTGATTTTCCTTACATCGCTAGAAGAATGATTATACATCACATAGAATTACCTTCTAAATTAAATTTGTTTGGTAAGAAACCATGGGAGGTGCCTCATCTAGACACCATGGAGCTATCTCATATGTAAGTGTATCCTCCAAAAAGCAAGATTTAGAAAGGCAAATAAAAGAATTAGATAATATTTTTATTCATCCAATACAATTTTTAATTGGTAGTTTTTTTCCACACCAATATCTTCCCATTCTGTAGCCCATCTAGTTCTTATAAATATATTTACAGTATCCCTAACCATTTCATCATCATAAAATATATTCTGTTTTGGTCTATTGGTATATTTACTATATGTTCCCAGTAATGTCTCAGAATAAGGACAATCTAAACACATATTATTTGTAATCTGGTAGCCTACTATATTAAGAGGAGGATGAATACCCGCCATATCTTCGATAGTATAAGTTATATTACCCACTGGAATTGGAGTATTGAAACCACCTCCAGTAAAATAACCTAAGAATGAATATAGAGGCACAGTAAATTGCAAATTATTAAGCCAAACCCAATAATCTGAGTCATATCCAACTTCTATTATTGATTCTCCATTAATCTTATAATCATCTTTAACATCACTTAGAAAACCATCAATAGTAAAGTAATTTATTCCTTCGTGAAAAATATGCCAATAACCTCTTTCATCCAAATAAGAATTTGGTTGAGATAAAGGGTTAATTACAAATTCTGCATTACAATCAATGTCAACACAAGCGGAGGGATTTGGTTCATTATATCTAACACTACAGTTAACCAATAAAGTTAGAAATATTAGTGATAAAATATATTTTTTTACAAATCTAAAAATTGCAGTGTCCATAGCGGTTTCTATATGACTCATATCTTTACTATTAAGGGCGTGTTAATTTTTAAATAAGTATTAAAAAAAATAACCTTAGCTGTTCCAGAGGGCTTAAATTATTAATTTTTGAATCTTTCAATTATTTAATTCGAATAGTTTTAAAAACCTTTATGATAACATCTTTTAAAACTTAATAAATTAGAATCTTATAATGAGATAGCTAAAGGACAGGTATACTACTTAAAATTATATTATTTATTTTAGTTACGTCCTAAAAATTCATAATTTTTAACTTCCACTTTCATTTTAGACATAGCTTTAGCACTTTCAATTACAGCATTTGATAATACCTTCTGTTTATTTAGCTCAAATGACATTTCTTCTCTTTGCATTTGCAAATCATCTTCATACTGTTTAAGTTTAAGATCCCAGTCTCTTCTTTCTAATTGAGTCATTTCTGCGTAAATTTCTTTACTTAGTTCAGTTGCTTTGCTTCCACATGAGGAAGATAAGGGCACCAAAGCTAACGCCCTAGCTGCTTGATCAAAGTTTCTTGCAGCCCTGTAAGATTGAGCCTTACCCATATTTGAATTACACCAATGTTCTTCAATTATAGAAATCAATTTTGAGGCCTCATCATAACAAGAAATTCCTGGGAGTACACCTTGCAGTACACCTGCAGCTTCCTTCCATGATTCTGCAGCAATTAGAGTTTTAGCTTTGGAAACAGTCGACTGACATTCTCTTTCTAGCTTTAACTGGTATATCTTAGCAAGTAGTTCTTGGCCTTTATCAAAACAATTTGAAGAAACATTTGGGATTGATGAAAGATTAAATAGAGCTTCATCAAATTGGTCGTTTTTTGCTAATGTTTCGCTTTCTTTTAAAATAAAATCACAATTTGTATTGTAATATTGAATTATTTTATTTTTTGTCTCATCTAAAAACGCTGAAAACTCAGCACTTGGTCTAAACTCTCTAAGTGCTGCAATTACAGATCTCTGCTTGTTAGCATTTATTCCTTTTAAACCTTCATAACTAAAAAATCCAAATTGTCTTTTCTCAAGGTAATCTACAGCATAGATATTAATGTCCATGTCAAAATAATATTTTGGAGGTGTTCCAGATGTTTTCTCAAATGTATTAATTGAGGGTACTGCTACTAACCCAAATCTGTCATTAGCTGAAGACCCTAAGGATTCTTTTAATAAAATTTTATCTAATTTTTTAATTAGATTCGATTTCGCAGAACCTTCAATTGAATTATTAGTCATTACATCAGTAAAAAAACTTATTCTTGCTAAATCATCTAAAGTTTCGGCTTCTTGTGATATTGATAAATTAAAAGGAAAACTTATTAAAAACATTAATAATATTCTATTCATAATATAATTTATTTACAGTCATTAATATTTAATATTGCATGGCCTAGACCAACCTGCTCAGGCCTCATAGAAAATAAAGACTTAAGTCCAACATCTCTAAGAAATTTTACAGCATATTTAAGAGCATTAACATTTCTTCCATTTTCATCAACTAATGGAATATTTATATAAATATTAACTGATTCTCCACTAGGACTAGGGTTTACATTACCCACTCCTTTAAAGCCATTATCAAAAGCCCATTGTTCAAAATATTCAAAAAGAAATGTGCCGTCTGGCAATTCAGTACCATAATAATCATAACAACCAAAATCAACTGAGTCAGGAGAGGCTATAATCTCAATTCTAGCCTCACGACCAATTTCAATATATTCTTGAAAAACCCTCATAACTTCACCTTCTAGATTAGATATAAAAGCCTCAACTCTTTCTAGAACTAATAGTTCTACTGATGGCGAAGACGAAGGGGCACCCGGCATTCCTGCTTTCAATAAAATTTTTAAAGAATAAGCATCTTTAGCAGTCATGCTAAATCTATCTACTATCTGCCGACCCATTCCAGCATCCTTAATATTATAATCTAACTCTAATATAATATCAGCCGAAACCTGCATAGCTAATTCGTCTAAAAGAGACAAGGTTCTACCAGTTATAGCATTTTTTTCAATCCTAGCATTCAATGATTTAATTTCAGACTGCATATCAGCAAGATTAAACCCTCTTTCTGAAAATTTACCAGCAGTACTATTAATTATTGCATTTAATGTAGGGTCTGTAGCAAAAGCATCTGAATACAGATATTCTTTTTGAACTGAACCTTGCTCATCAGTTACTTTTACATAGCCATTTTGGTTCATCCAAGTATCTGCAGGAACAATCATAATTTTTGGCTTTATCCCGCTTTGTTGAGAAAAGCAGTTGGCATAGGCCAATAAAAAGAATAATAAATATATTTTTTTCATAATTGATGTTAATTTTTAAAGAATGATCCTAATCCTTTTCTTAATCCTTCTTTTTCCATTTTGTTTCTTAAATCATCATATCTAACAACTACCTTAAGTCGTATTTTATATCCTTTTTTTAACTTTGAAACTTTAACAAATTCTTCGTTTGAAGATGAAACAAATTGCGAGTATTTACCTGTTTCAAAAAATAATTTAAAATATTCAGCATTATCTTCAAAAGCATCGACATTTAAAATGGCTTTTTGGGTGTCACAACCATAATCAGTATATCCAGTAATTCCGTTAAATAGAATTGAAAAGACAGCTGCTTTTTTTGCTTTTTCGAAATCTGGTCTTTTTTTCCTTTGAGAAACTCCGACTTCAACAGAATATGACCCTGGAGAACCCACTCCAAGACATTTTAATTGAGCATTATAAAGTGATTTATATTCTTTATATTTCTTTCCCTTAAATACTCTGTCTTGTGAATTAGCACAAAAACAAAACATTAACAAAAATATTGTTATTATATTTTTCATCTTAATTAAATTAGAAACTGTACCTTAAACCTGCACCAAAAAATAGATCTTTTCCATAAATATTATCAGAAGAAGGGCCAAAATCATCACCTGAATCATCAGCATTTTTTTCATCAAATACATAAGCTATGTGAGGTATTATTTGAAGGGATCCAAACTTTAAGGCAAAACTAACACCTGCTTTGTATTGTTTAACATCTAACTCATCTGTATCTTCATTTAAATTTAAATTGGTGCCGGAAGAAGAAACCGAATATAACCCAAATACTGACACATTGTATTTACGTCCTAAATTGAATGTTTTTCGAAGACCTGTATTAACTATAATAGCAGTATCATAATCAACACCTGAATACTTTACTCCTCCTGTTAAAAATTCAGCTTCTATAATAAGGAAAGTGTTTCTCAAGCTAGAGATATTTGTAATTCCACCTAATCTGTAATCAACTTTAACATAAGGAACTACATAATCCGCAAAATTAACACCAGTAGAAATACCCACTGCTACTTCTTTTTTTTCTAAAGCAATATAACCCCTACGAGATACTCTACCTCCATCTGCATAAAGTTGAGTTCTTTCTCCTTTAGCCTTTGGATTAGCTATTAAATCAATATTGTTGTTTCCAACTTTTTTAACCCTATCTCTACCCATTTTTTGCAAAGTAATGTTTCCATTTTCATCTTCTATTTCACGGTAACTAATCATTAAATCATCTACCTTTATCGAGTCTTTAGAGCCTAAAGCTATCTTCAAATCATCGAGGATTAAGGATCTTTTTCTTAATTCTAATACCTCTTTTTGAGCTTTTATAATTACTTGATCAAGTTTTGACACTTGACCTGAAATTAGTAAGTCAGAAAGAATAGATCCCTTTATAATCCCATAACTTAATAGTTTAACAGGAAATTCTGATGAAACTATGCCTGCTGGGTTATTGGAGTATAAATTCAAAAAAGAATCAAGTCTATTCTTGGAATTTGGTGCTTTATTAGATTCATCATTTGCAATACTAACTTTAAATACTGACCATACAACCTTATCATCTTTTCCTGGTGATATAACAAACAGATAGTTACTCTCTATTATTGGGTAAATCAGTCTATCTCTTGCAGTTGTTTCCAACCCCTGCATAGTAGGTGAAAACCCAGCCCTTTGATCTTCTGTAAGGTTTTCTAAACCTTTGTTGAACAGATTTTCGTAATCAAATGCTCCATCCTTCAAAAATAAACTTGCTATCATTTTGCCAGAATATTGTTTAGCTATTTGAGTTACTTCATTTTCAAAATTTCGGTCTTTTGAATAAATTTTTTTCTTTGATTTCTTATATTTCGCTTTTGGATTAAACGTAAGATTTAACGATGCCATTGAATCATCAATATCTAGAATATAAAAATCGGAAGCATATTGGGTGTAATTAAATAAACTATCATATTCAATATCATAAAAATCAGAAAAAGGCGCAACAACAACACTTATGTGAGGTTTTGAATAATTAGTTTTGATTTGCGAATAACTCACAAAAGATGTAAATAATAATGTAAGAAAAGTAAATTTATTTTTCATAATTTTATTGATTTAAAGTTATTTAAATTCTAAAATAAATTAATTTACTTTTTTAACTCAATATTATTAATCTCATTATTCTACGATAATATAATTATTACTAAATAATTTTATTTAAGTAATTCTTGTAGAGAGAGAAAGTATTACTAAAAAGTACTGCATAAATAAGAGAGGGAGGATAAGGAAAGACGTTAATTCCAACAAATTAAATATTAATGTTTTAGGAACATTAACAAAATTTACTATAAAAATTTATTAAGCGTAATCAAACATGGGGCATCAGACCAAGACTCTGAAAGATAATTTATATATATTTAGAAAAAACCATAAAATTTAATTTAGATTCATTAAATAAATACTAAATTGAACAGTACATTTGATTAGTGAGTGAATTGATTATTTTTTAAAAAAATGATAACTTTTTTTAATTGCATACTCTATGTTTCTTTTATCAAAAGGTGACTTGGATGCAATTATTATATCATAATCAACTTCAATCAATGTTTTAAGTTTAAAGTTTATCTCATTTATTTTTTGTAATTTTAATCGTTCATTATGAGCTTTACTAAAATGTTCTTTTTCTACTAGACCTAGTATTAATGAGGAATTTACTTTTTTAGAGGATATGAGTAACTCTAAAATTTTTATAGTTGGGTTATCTAATTGGACAAATTTTCTCTTATACCGAATCCCATTTTCTAATACTTCTATTTTACCCCATCGATCTAGCCAATATTTAGATATTTTGACTAAAATTAATATTAAAAAAACTAGTCCTAAAATTAAAAAAAAATATAATTTAAATTTTTTTTTATCAGTGTACAGTTTTTTAACGCCAATAAAATTTCCCAGTAGCTCGGATTCTTCAACTTGGCTTAAAAATAATTTATCCTTATCGGTATGAAAAAAATAAAAATGTTTTTCATTATAAAATGCTTGTGAAAAAATATGACGAGAAGGAAGTCCTTTTTCATATAGTTCAATTTTATTATTTAAAACATCAATTATACTAATATTTGATTCGTTTATTAAGAATAGTTTATTGTCTGCTTTAATTGGTGAGATCCTTGTATATTTACCGGTAGTAAAATCAGTTTCTCCTAACATTTTCCATTTTTTTTCTTTAAAATTATAATTCCATAACTTTTTATTGACCAAAATTTCCAGATTTTTATCTGGATTGACCATAAATGAATTTATTATGTATAGATCGTTGCCTATTAAAATATCATTCCCTAAAAATGAACCTTCAGGAGTCATTGAATTTAAAGGTACTTCAAGTTCCCACTGATTTAATGAAAAATTGTAATAGGTTATAAAATTTCGTGCGCTCCAGAACCCATATCCTCCATAACGATGAATTTTTGAGTTGTAAGAAAATATATTGGAATCATTTTGTAATTTATGATTGTATGAGTTGTCAATTCGTATAATAGAATCATTTCTATTTTCATACACTAATCCACCTTGTTCATGAATAAAATATAAAGTAGAATTAACAAATAAAGTAGAGTATTCCGAGATTTTAAAATCTTTCTTAGAATAGAAAGGAATACTATCAAATTTAAAGTTTTCAAGATTTATCTTCTTATAATAATTTTGTTTAAAAACATAAATAAAATTATTATTTATATTGGTAATAGAATTTTTATAATCATCAAATCTTCCAATGAGTAAATCTTGTGATAGTAGATTTAATACTGGAACAAAAAGTAATAAAATTATAAAAGTGCATTTTTTCATTAACAAAACTAAAGTATTGATATTAATAAAATAATTATTTAACCTTTAAAAAAAAATTGCAATAAAAGAACAACTTACTAAATAAAAGTACATGTTTGATGAGTTTTTTAATGATGTATTCTTAGCTAAACTAAAGCACCCTATGTATACAAAAAGAAAATTTTATTGTTGAGATTCTTTAGAGCCAAGTGTGGTGAAAATTTTAGATGTTAATTTTTATTAATGGGGTTTTTATCTTATTAGTATAAGAGTAATATATAAATATATTTATTTTTAGCAATTGTATTTTGTACATTGTCTATACAAAAGTACTTTTTTATTGATGCAAACTTTTATTTCTGAAACTATTGACGATATTCTTATAAAACAACCCTCTTTCGAAGACTGTGTTTTTATTTTACCTTCTCAAAGAGCAGGAGTTTTTGTAAAAGATACATTTAAAAAGAAAATAGTAACTGGCTTCTTGCCAGAAATTAAAACTATAGAATCATTTGTTAGCGAAATATCAGAAATAACCAAAGCCGATTCAATTCAATTGTTATTTCATTTTTATTCAATCTATTGCGAAATAGAGAAACATCCAGATACTTTTGATGTTTTTTCTTCTTGGGCTTCCGTTGTTCTTCAAGATTTTAATGAAATTGATCAATACCTCGTTAACTCCGATGATATTTTTACCTATTTAAGAGATATTCAAAGAATGAAAAAATGGTCTGTTAGAGGTGAGTTTAAAGAAACTGAACTCATAAAAGACCATCTTATTTATATGGAGAAGTTAGGAGTTTATTATTCTAAATTCTACTTATTCCTATTAGAAAAAAAAGTAGGATACCAGGGCTTCATGTATAGAGAAGCTACAAAAAAAGTTTATCAGTTCTTAGAAAAAAATAGCCATAAAAAATTCTTTTTTATTGGATTTAACGCACTTAATAAGGCTGAAGAAACATTGTTTAAGATAATTCTAGACAATCAAAGCTCTGAAATTTATTGGGACATAGATTGTACTTTTTTTGATGGAGCTCATAGTGCCGGAAGTTTTATAAGGAAATATAAAAAAGAATGGAGTTATTTTGAAAAAAATGAACTGAAGGTAATTAGCAATAATTTTAATTCAAAAAAAAATATTGAAATTATTGGAACTCCTAAAAATATTTCTCAGTTAAAATATGCTGGAGAAATTTTAGAAAAATTTGATAATCATGAAAGTACAGCACTTGTTTTAGGAGATGAATCTCTGTTATCTGTTGCATTAAACTCTATCCCAAAAAATGTAAGTGGTATTAATATAACTATGGGGTACCCATTACAAAATGTTCCTACATCACAATTAATATCATCTATTTTCCAATTATTCATTACTCAAGACACCTTACAAAAAAGCGCTTCTAATAAATTTTACCACAAAGATGTCATTCGATTTTTTAAAAATTCTGTTATTTACCAACTAGTTAAAGGAGACGCTTCAGAAACAGTTTTAACGATTGAAAACAATATTTCAAAGCAGAATAATATGTTTATAGACGTTTCTACTATTGAATCTTATCTAAAACCTTTAGATAAAAAAAATAGTTCTTTACTACAAAACATATTTAAACCTTTTATTACCGTAGAGGATTTTATGATAAGAATTTTAAATCTCCTTGATGGTGCTAAAGATCATGTCTCAGTATTAGAAAAAGAATATTTATATAGATTTCATAATGCATTTAATCAATTGATTAATTTAAATAAGACAAAAAAATATTTTCAAAACATAAAAACAATTTATCAATTTTACAAAAGAATCATAGCCAATGAAAAAATGTCTTTTCAAGGTGAGCCATTAAATGGCTTACAATTAATGGGAATGTTAGAAACTAGAGTTTTAGATTTTGAAAATGTAATTATTACATCTGTTAATGAGAATATAATTCCTTCGAGTGCTACACAAAATTCATTTATCCCTTTTGATGTAAAGGTTCAATTTGGGTTGCCAACTTACAGAGAAAAAGATGCTATTTATTCATATCACTTTTTCAGACTTTTACAAAGAGCCAAGAATGTTTATTTATTGTATAATACAGAAAATGATACTTTTGGAGGAGGAGAAAAAAGTAGATTTATCTCTCAATTAGAATTAATAAAGACTCCTCTCACAAAAAAAATTATTGCTCCCAAAATCACTACTGATAAAAAGGAACTAACAGAAGTAGAGAAAAATGAAGAGGTTCTTAAAGCACTTAAAGAATTGGCCTTTAAAGGGATTTCTCCATCAACCATAACCAACTACTTGTATAATCCAATCGCTTTTTACAAACAAAAAATACTTCATATTAAAGAAATAGAATCGGTAGAGGAAACCATTGCTGCTAACACTATGGGATCTGTTGTGCATGATACTTTAGATGAATTATATACGCCATACATAAACACCTTTTTAACCTGTAATCATATTGATTTAATGCTTCAAAAGCATAAAGAGATTGTTAAAAAATACTTTTTTAAACATTTTAAAAATGGAGAGATACTTACAGGGAAAAATCGCATCTCCTTTGAAATATCTAAACGCTTTGTAGAACGATTTCTAACAATGGAGAAAAAAGACTTAAGTGAAGGCAATCAGTTAAAGATTATAGGGACAGAATTGAATTTAGAAACGCTAATATCTGTTCCAAATATAAATTTTCCCATTAAAATAAGAGGAATTGTAGATAGAATTGACCTATACAACGGAACTTTACGAATCATAGATTACAAAACAGGCAATGTAAAAGCAGGAGATTTAAAAATAGCAAATTTTGAAGAAATACAAACAGTTAAATATAGCAAAGCAATTCAAATTTTATTATATGCTTACATGTATTCTCAACAGAGTTCGTTTGATAAGGAAAAATCTTTAGAAGCAGGGATTATTTCTTTTAAAAATTTAAAAAGTGGCTTATTAAAAGTGAATTTTTCCTCAAAATCAAGAGGTTCTGATCATACTGTCACAGAAGAAAAGTTAAAGGAATTTATAGAACAAATAAAATATCTTCTTCAAGAAATTTACAATCCCGAAGTTTCTTTTAAAGAGCCAAAAACCGTTTCTTATTCATAGTTGAGGTGAAGAATCTCAATAAAATAATTGAAGAATTTATTTTTGAATTTTTGCTAAAACTTGTCTATAATAATTGAAACCTTCACAACTAATATTTTAACCCGAAGAGATTAAAAAACCCAAAAAAGAACTTTATGAACTAATCTGGGTTTTTGTATTTAAAAAATCACCTCTTTAATATCTATAGCTATTATTTTTTGATGAGGCGAATAATAAATCTTTTATTAAGAACTCCGATGTATATTCCAGAGCTTAACTTTTGAGAATTAAGTTGAACACTTTTTGAGTTTGGAATATTTGAAATTACAAGCCTTCCTTGAAGATCATATATATTAGCAGAAGAAATGATTTTAGAAGAATTTATTTGCCATATATTTTGAGTTGGATTAGGGTATATTTCAACATCACTTTGAAGTAAATCAATAGTAGAAGTTCCAAGACTTGTTCCATAAAAATAAATAACACCATTTTCTTTGAGATAATATTTTGTTTCAGGTTCACCTACATTTCCTACTAAGTCTGTGACAATTAATTCAATTTTGAAATACCCATCTTCCAAAGAAGCAAAATCTATTCCCTCTATATTGAAACTACTTTCATCAATAGAACCCTCAAGAAAAATAGAGGTAATTCTACCTGAAGAATCTGTATTTTCGATGGTTACATCATAAGTACCTCCTATATCTTGTTCTTCGACAACTACATCAATAATAATATCATCTAGACTACTTGTTCCTTGGTCTTGAATATTAGAACTTGAATAATAAGAAGCAGGATAAAAAGTGTCTTTAATATATTCTGTGCTTAATGTTGCTATTAGTTGATCTTCTGTATCTGTTACTTGGACAGTAAACATAATAGTACCATCCAATACGCCTGAAGTATTAATTTCATTCAAATCTATACTGTCTGCCTCAAAAACTCCATCTCCTTGAACTACCGCACCTCCAGTTAAGCTGTATATCGTATAGAGATAATTTAAGCCTTCACATGGGGAGCAACTGATTGTAGCAGATATATTCTCTACATTTGAAGCATTTACATAGTCACTTAAAATTTCTGCAGCAAGAGGTTCATCTAGTTCTACATCGGACTCAATAATATCAAATCTCACTAATTCTACAAAAGAATAACGTTTTATATTTCCTGCTTTATCTCGAATATCCGCAGAAGCCATCCCCCATATTCCAGGTGCTGAGCCAGCAGGAAGCACTAAATCAAAATGATAGACAGCCCAATTAGAATTTAAATCGGGATTAAAATCATAAATATCTAATTCAGGGTGGTTCATAGTTGAATTACCTGTTTGAAATCCAAAATCATTTCCTAATGGATCTCTTAGTACAAATCCAACTGTTGCCACACCAGATTCGTGTCCTTCATAATCAGATAAATCTCTTGCAATCATAGTAATATCAACTCTAGTTTCACCGTTTGGAGCTTCTGGATTAGTTGGTTCTGCTATAATTGTAATATTATTTAAATCTAATTCAGGCCTAATATAATCTGGATATAATGTTTCTACATAAATACTATCTCTAACATCCTTAAATTCTTTGAGTCTCCGACTTTCTGGTATGTGATAATCTGCTGTATCATTTACAAAATATGTATTAGAGTAATTTCCTCCTGAATCTCCCATGTTAATCATAGAAACTGCATAGTACCCAGATGGAAACCATTCTGGAATGGCTAAATATTGTTCGAAATTTTTATCACTATCGTAATCTTCTTCCCATTCGGGCGTACCCCAATTTGAAGGATTTCCTTGAATTTGCTTTTCATAAACCTCTGCGTCAGGATCATCTAGAGTTGGATGAAAAATTCTTGTGATTGCTCTATTCATTGGACTATTATCATACACCGTGTAAGCATATTTTATTGCCTGCATCAAAACACCGTTTTCTTCATCACTTGGCTGAGTATCATATTCAGGACTAAAATAACCTTCCTGAACCTCCATTGTTAAATCATAATTCCAAGATGGAGGCAAAGTATCTTCTAATGGGTTTTCTAAATATAATTTCCATCCAATGGTAGAAGTGTTCTCGTATCTTTGATTACCTACCTGATCAGAGATATTAAAAGAAGTTAAATTCCAATAACCACTTTTCTCAAGTTTTGAAAAGGTTGTTGTCCCTACTAATATTGAATCTAATGCTTGTCCGTTCTCAGTACTCATCCCTATATCATGAATTGTTCCAGAAGTAGAAGATAGTCGAATATAACCACTAGCTGCACCATCTAGTGTTGGATCTATAGAGTTTAAAGTTGCTCTTATGGTCACTTGTTTATCTTCCTCTGGCGCACCTGTAACATCAATTTCCATTTTAGTTACCTTTCCCGGAAATACATAATCTGGAAACAAATTATACACCGTAAAAGTTAACTCCTCTGGAATCATTGCTACATATCTAGTACCATGCATAATTCTATCTCTTATAAACTCGTATTTTTGAACAGATACTGTTAATAATGCATCTGGATTTGTTAGATAATAGGCAATAGACTCAGCCATGTCCTCATTTGGATTTAAAAGGTGAGCATATGGAGAAACAAAACCTGTAGTTTGTGACGTAGACCATCCTGATGCCGAGGAAGGATCCTCAAACCATCCGCCAACTTCAGTCCAATCATCTTTAAGCTCTTGGTCAAAAGAATATGCCCACAGAAAATGAGCTTTTTCATGTAAAATTAATCTTCTAACGTCATTTATTTCTCCAGTAAATGCCTTACTCATCCATTCTATTGTATTAAAAGAAGTCCATGCAATTGCAGCTGCATCTGGATATTGTGGATTGTCCTGACCGTTAACTCTTCTAACTAAATATTGTAATCCTTGTTGTTTATGAAAACCATCAGGTAATTCTTCAAACATTGCTAATATTTCCATTTTCTCTTCATCAAAAAATTCTTGAAAATTTGAAGAATCCTCACCCATTAAATCTTCTGTCTCTTGATCAGGTAACATAAATCTAACACCAAAACTCTCTTGAGCTATCCAGTTAACCATTTCGTCGTCAGAAGCAAAATCAGTAATAAAGTTAACGATAGCTTTGTATAATCTTTTTGAATAAAACTTTCCTTTTATACCATCTATAGTTACAATTTGAGGAGTCGCATAAGTAAATGCATCTTTACCAACCCTAGCTATCTTAATATCATCTTCAACAGATAATTCTAGATCTCTATCTAGAATATCATTTGATAAGGTGAAAATTCCTCTAACGTTTTCTCCTGATTCAAAATCAACCTCATTACCCTCACCATATGGATTAAAGGGAAGTGATTCAAACATTTTATATAATCTATAACTATCATCCATAGACCAGGATTCTTCCTCATCAGATAATACAATACCATATTCATTTCTTAATTTTATAGATGAATAATCGTCTGGTACTGGAACCGTATCGTTTAATACAATAATCTCTATGGGTTCATTGATGTAGACCTGAGTAGCATGTCCAACATAACTGTCGTCATCTTGCCAAGTGTAACTGTAATCCTCACCTGATGCGGGGGTTAGTGTGAAAGTAGCACTTGTATCATCTGGAACATCTATCAATTGGGACGAGGGATAATAATAACCTGTTCCATCGAGAAATAATGCCCACTGTCCTTCACTTAAGTCAAAACTAACAGCAACTGGGTTGTCATCTACATTTACTGCCCATTCCTGGAATTGACTTTCTACACCTTTTTGTAAAATAACCCTAATTGAATCTCCCACTGCCAAACCTTCTATATTAACCTGAAAGTTATTTTGGGAAATAGAACTATTTAAAAATAAAAGAAAACACGAAAAAAAAGTAATAACTCTCATAAATCAATTTTTTTAGATTGTAGCAAATTAACTTAGGGGTAAAACAAAATTAATTAATCAATAATCTAAATCTAGTACATATTTAGTACATATAAAATTCGTGGTAAAATAAGAGTTAACTTTATGAATTTGAGATTTTTATAGTGGAGCATATCGGATTCGAACCGATGACCTCTACGCTGCCAGCGTAGCGCTCTAGCCAACTGAGCTAATGCCCCAATTATTGTCTACCACTTAAAATTAATAGTGGTATAGAACAATGAAATTCTG
>Ga0206124_10000881_pt1 | contig 24281 bp, 27 predicted proteins | sample Helgoland_Spring_3_FD_148671 | JGI IMG/M metagenome (GOLD analysis project Ga0206124, IMG submission 148671) | Pelagic subsurface seawater microbial communities from Kabeltonne, Helgoland, North Sea - Helgoland_Spring_Bloom_20160321_2 | ecosystem: Environmental > Aquatic > Marine > Epipelagic ... | reverse complement strand
CCTGTTCAGTAAGTCAAGGTTGCGTCGGAGTTAAAGGCGGAATGCAGTTCCAGAGGCTGCATTTTCTTTTTCCGAATACCAATTTTTTTCCAAAATCACCCTTTAATGTGCCTCCACACCTAAAGCTCATAATTAATCGATGCTGATAGCCCCCTGGTTGCTGTTGGGGGTGGGGCTGTGTGGATTGGTTGGTTTCGTTGGTGTTGGGTGTGGCTAGCACGAGACGGCTGGCAACTAAGGCGGCCACTAAATTTTATTTCGCCAGCCTGATAATTATTAAGTCTATGAATTCAATATAAATTTATTGTAATAATGGCGGAGAGAGACCAATAAACTGCGCGGGGAAGCTGTCCTCTTCCTATGGCGCTATAGGCGGAAGGGCACGCAATCAAGAGCGTAGCTTGGCTTCTACCCAGGTCTTTACGCCTCTAGCATGCCATCATTCACAACGAAGTCGACGACTTCAGATAAACCATCGAGATTCTTGAGATTGGTGAACAGAAAAGGTCGGTCCCCGCGCATTTTTTTTGCGTCTCGATCCATAATACCAAGGTCGGCGCCCACTAACGGTGCCAGATCGGTTTTATTGATTATCAAGAGATCTGATTTAGTGATGCCAGGACCACCTTTTCTAGGAATCTTATCCCCGGCGGAAACATCTATTACGTAGAGGGTAAGGTCCGACAACTCCGGACTGAATGTTGCCGCCAGATTGTCACCGCCACTTTCAATCATGATCATGTCTAAATTCGGGAACTTTTTCTGCAGATCGTCCACGGCGTTGAGGTTCATGGAGGCATCCTCGCGAATCGCGGTGTGCGGACAGCCGCCAGTTTCTACCCCGACAATTCTGTCCGGAGTCAGTGCTTCGTGTTTAAGAAGAAACTCTGCATCCTCACGTGTGTAGATATCGTTGGTGATCACCGCGATATCGAAACGATCCTTCAACGCCATACATAAAGAACGAACGAGGGCCGTCTTACCGGAACCGACCGGGCCACCGATACCGAGTCTAAGAGGTGGTTTGCTTTTGGTTGATGTCATGTTGTCCTCAATTATGAACGGTACATTCTTGCTTCCAGCACTTCGTGCTGCGAAGACATGATGGCAAGCGATGGCATTGATTGACCAAATTGCCAATCAAGCGGTCCACCTGCGCAAAGCGCTATCTGCTGTGCTTTGGTAACCAGCGTATCAATTTTTTCAATCAATTCACTCAGCACTATTTGTGCCTCTGATTGTCCTAAGGGGATGGATTTTGCGCATACGGCAATTTGGTTCTCGATCCAACTAAAAGAAAAACCGGCCGCGAGGTCCAGCGCCGGAATATCCCAATGCCGGCCTGCCATTGCGAACTGAATAACGAAGCTGGGTTGCTGTATTTCTACCCCATCGAGATTAAGCGTGCGAAGCAGACGATCAAGTGCTCGCCCCATGCCAACGTCTTCTAATAGTAGTTCTTGTGTTTCGCGACTCGCGGCCAGATAGACATTCAGTTCCCGCACGGTAACGTCATCGAAGCGATCAAAAGCGTCATAAGCGATTAACAAAGCGGGTAGATCCAGTTCACTGACCCCTTGCTCAAACACCCCGCCAATCCAGTTTTGGGCCGATGCAGCATCAATAACGTGTCGTTCATGGATAGCTGACTCGAGTCCTTGGGAATAGGCATAGGCACCAACCGGTAACGCCTGGGAGCAAAGTTGCAGCAACTTCGGTAGATTATTCATGCTCGTGCTCGTGCGTATGTCCGTGACCTCTGCCGTGATAGGCACCTTGCTCCGGCTGGAAGGCAACAACATCATGGCTAACCTGTGCGCCTAGGCCACTGACCATAGCATCGAGCACATGATCCGGCTGAAACATTAAACGGTCCGGTAGAACCTGTAGAGATAAATGACGATTGCCCAAGTGGTAAGCGACACGAGTCAACAGATGAGCCGATTTTGCAGTGACCACGGACACTGGCTCCGGAGCGGCTTCGACTAAATATAAGCCACCGTCAGGGTCCTTGAGTACATTGCCATGGTGGAGATGTTCGCCCCGCTCAAGAAACCATGCCACCTCACGACCGGACTGGGTCGATGCACGACCACGACTTTTGGAGCGATCAGCAAAGGAAATGCTGACAGTATCGAGATACGCCTGATCCTGGATATCATCAATTTTTTCAAAGCATTCAATTCGCATCGTGATTTCCTGAAATGATCGGGCTAAATGGTTGCGTTAAAGGCATCGGCTAAAAGAGGGCGTATCGCTGCGCCAGCGGAAGTACTTCAGCGGGTTCGCAAGTCAGTAGCTGGCCATCTGCCCGAACCTCATAAGTTTCGGGGTCAACCTCCATTTCCGGGAGATAACTATTGAGCACCATGTCATGTTTGGTGACATTACGGGTACCGCTCACAGGAACCAAGCGCTTGGCTAATCTGAGATGTTCGGCCAATTTGGTTTCAGTGAACGCCTGGCTGACGAAGGTCACCGAGGTTGCTTCGCGCGCGCGACCGAAAGCACCAAACATTGGACGGTAGTGAACGGGTTGGGGCGTAGGAATGGAGGCATTCGGATCACCCATGGGTGCCGCCGCAATCATTCCCCCCTTAATAATCAGCGCAGGCTTAATACCGAAAAAAGCTGGTTTCCAAAGCACCAGGTCTGCGAGTTTGCCGGCTTCGATGGATCCGACCTCATGACTGATCCCATGAGCGATAGCCGGATTGATGGTGTATTTGGCGATATAGCGTCTTGCGCGGAAATTGTCGGCATGAGTGTCTTCAGCCAACTGGCCACGTTGTACTTTCATTTTGTGGGCTGTTTGCCAGGTTCGACAAATTACTTCACCGACACGGCCCATGGCCTGAGAATCAGACGCGATCATGGAAAATGCCCCCAGATCGTGCAGGATATCCTCGGCTGCAATGGTTTCCTTGCGGATACGTGAGTCAGCGAAGGCGACGTCCTCCGGAATGTTTGAATCAAGGTGATGGCACACCATCAGCATGTCTAGATGCTCGTCCACGGTGTTTATTGTGTAGGGTCTTGTCGGATTAGTGGACGACGGCAGCACATTGGGACGGCCGCAGGCCTTTATAATATCTGGTGCATGACCACCGCCTGCGCCTTCGGTGTGGAACGTATGGATCGTGCGGTCTTTGAAGGCTCTGATGGTGTCTTCAACAAAACCTGATTCGTTAAGCGTGTCCGTATGTATTGCGACTTGAACATCGAAACGATCTGCAACGGACAAGCAGTTATCTATCGACTGCGGCGTTGTGCCCCAGTCTTCGTGAAGCTTTAGCCCCATTGCGCCGGCGATGACTTGTTCATCAAGCGGACCAGGCAGGCTAGCGTTACCTTTTCCCATAAAACCAAGGTTCATAGGAAATGCATCCGCAGACTGAAGCATTTTCCCCAAGTGCCAGATACCGGGTGTGCAGGTTGTTGCGTTGGTTCCTGTGGCAGGACCCGTCCCGCCTCCCAACATGGTCGTAATGCCGCTCATTAACGCTTCTTCGATTTGTTGGGGGCAAATAAAGTGAATGTGGGCGTCAATGCCGCCTGCTGTGAGGATTTGACCTTCACCGGCAATAATTTCAGTACCTGGACCAATGATGATGTCGACGTTTGGTTGCGTATCAGGATTTCCTGCCTTGCCGATCTTCAGAATGCGGCCGTTCTTTAAGCCCACATCTGCCTTAACAATTCCCCAGTGATCCAGAATCAATGCATTGGTAATAACGGTATCGGCTGACTGCGCCCCTAGAGCCTGACTTTGCCCCATGCCGTCTCGGATGACCTTGCCTCCGCCGAATTTGACCTCATCACCATAGCTGGTGAAATCCTGCTCGACTTCGATGAACAGTTCAGTGTCTCCCAGCCGCACCTTATCGCCCGTCGTAGGGCCAAACATGTCCGCATAGGCTTTGCGTGAGATTGTCGTCATCCTAATTCTCCAGTGGGCCCATTACTTCGCCGCGAAAGCCGAAGATTGATCGGTTTCCGGCCATGCTCACCAATTCAACGGTTCGGGAGGCGCCCGGTTCAAATCGAACAGCTGTCCCTGCGGGAATATTGAGACGAAAACCTTTCGCCTTAGTTCTATCAAACTCAAGGGACATATTTGTCTCAGCAAAATGATAGTGTGATCCCACTTGGATGGGCCGGTCGCCGCAATTGCTAACTTCGAGTGTTAACCTTTCGCGCCCTGCGTTTATCTCAATGTCTTTGTCATCCAGAATGTATTCACCCGGTAACATGATATTGCTTCCTTTTACTAGACGATCGGATTGTGGACGGTGACCAGTTTGGTGCCATCAGGGAATGTGGCTTCAACCTGGATTTCGGGGAGCATTTCAGGGATACCTTCCATAACATCTTCGGCACGGAGAATGGTTTTCCCGTAGGACATAAGTTCAGCGACTGAACGACCATCTCGAGCACCCTCCATGACCTCAGCAGAGATCAACGCTATTGCTTCGGGATAATTGAGTTTCACGCCTCGCATCTTTCTTCTTTCGGCGAGTAAGGCTGCGGTGAAGATAAGCAGTTTGTCTTTATCTCTGGGGCTCAATTCCATGTCGGTACCTTATGTTTTCCAGATTCTTGGCGCATAGCCGTCTGTTGAACCGTTAAAAATAGCGCTGTTGATAAGAAGGAGTCGTGCTTGTTCAAATCCACCTCTGCAATCTTCAGCGCAATCTCCTAGATATCGCGCTAATACGGTGCGACCGCGCAACGTCACGCCCCAACAAGGTTCAGGCAGCAGTTCTCGTAGCGCCTGAATTGCACTTTCTGTCCTTATTTGCTGATCCTCCTTGGGGATCGCAACTAACGTGCCAAGGACGCTCGCGCCGTTTAGGCCCCAGGCAGAGTGCCGATTCGCATCGGACACCTGCAGCCGCTCTCGATGGCAGCGTTTTTCGGACCGCCAGATCTGTGATGTCTGGGTAATTGACCCGTGTGAAAAACTTTCTCCAGACGCACGCCGACCGAGCGTCTGGATTTCCCAACCCAGATAACTGCTGCTGGGATGCAGGGCGACTCGATTGTCGATTTTTGCTTTTGCGCCATCGAAAAAAATCGTTTCCTGGGGCAACCATTCAAGGTGGGCGTTCTCGCCGATATCAATTACTTGTGTGACGCTTTGATCCAGCGCGTTCTCTGCACAGCGATAAGCTTTACCGGCAGAAGGAGAGGTGATTACCGTATGAGTATTAGCAGCGGCTAAAATTTCGACGAAAAGTGAGTCGCCGCCGACGAGCCCGCCCGGTGGATGCAAGATATAGATGTGGCAACTACCGTCTGCCTGCGGGAAATGTTTTTGAACGCGAAGAGGACCAGAATGTTTCTGAAAAGTCAGCTTCGTCTGATCGTTGATCTGCGCCAAATGGACCGAGAGCCTAGCAGACCAGGTGGGTTGGTGTGGGATCATTTGATTCACGTTTGTTGGGCTAATGCCTGTCGGGCTATAGATTGAGGAGGCTTTTACCAGTGAGACAAGAGTATACGTAATTCATGTCTGGTTGTTAACCGATCAGACTAAACTGCAAGGTGCGTCTAAATAAGCTTGTCTGTTAATTGTTCCAATTCACCCGACGCCATCTGTCCTTTCTCCGTTAGATGAAAATCCTTGCCTACGCGGCGTGCAAACGCGAGTTTCTGTTCGACGAGCAATACCCTCGTGTCATGCTCCTGATTGAGCAGGGTAAAAACGTCTCCGATAGAGTTGCAGTTTAACGCTATTAGGTGTCTAGCAAACCCTGGGAAGTCCAGTTTGCCGAAAACGGCATCACAACAGACCATACTCTAGATGCGAGTGGTCCGAAGAACGCAGGCAGGTCACAGAGAGCAGCTAGGGGCGAGTTTTGGTAGGGCTTGGGACCATTAAAAACAAACATATCGCAAACGCTCACTGCGATTGAGAGCGATAAGTTCATGGTAGCTTGAATAGTTCTTCGACAGAGCAGTTCAAGGTTTTAGCAATTTTCAATGCAAGAACTGTAGACGGAACATAAATTCCGTTTTCAATTGCATTAATACTTTTCCTTGAGACCTCTGCACTCTCTGACAGATCTTGTTGAGTCAAGCCAGCAGATTTCCTAAGTTCCCCAAGGTTGTTTAAAAGTTTTTTATGATTCTTGCCCAAAACTATTTCTTTTCAAACTCTTCAACAGCATTTGTTAACTCTTCACTTGTGTTTGGGTAAAGGTAGCCAGCAATTATTTGTCCTAAACCAATGGCGGCAACCAATGCTCCAATCCCTTTGAGTACTGAACCAAGAAAAAATACTCCCATTAGGAAAAGACCAACACCAGTGAATAACGTAACCACGCCACTTCTTCTATAATCAATTGGTTCTTTTTTCCTTTCGTCAAGCATGCTGAGCATATCTTCTAATTTGGATGGATCATCTATGTTCTTAGATATCTCTATGATCGTTTCATTTTTATTTTTTGTTTCATGATACTGCCAGTAGAAGACTGCCAACGGAACAATGATTCCAACAGAGATGCCAAAGAGTGGTATTAAAATTTCCATAATTATTTCCAATTGATATGTGTAACAGGGATCACACCATAAAATGTAACGAGAACTTATCACGGTTTTGGAGGGTAGTAAAGGTTACACATGTGCTCTGACGCGGGAGTACCGGGCTTTATCCCACATCCATCCGGTTTTTGATCGGGCACCCAGGGCTTATGCGTATTGTGAAGATGAGTCGGTGATTGGCGCACCTTTTATTGTGATGGAGCGTCAGGCAGGTGTTCGGTCAGCTATTCCCGCAGCGTTTCAGCCACTGAACAATATCGAAGCCCGGGTCAGTTATGCCCTGATAGATGCAATGGCTGAGTTTCATGCTCTGGACCCAGTGGCAATTGGTCTGGGTGAGCCTGGTAAGGCAGAAGGTTTCGCGAGGCTACCGAATCGGGGTTTGTGCAACAGCATATTCTCAGGGGCAAATCACCAAGTTTTCAATCGTTGAGCCAAAATTTTCGATCACACAACACATGGTGGACGCTAGTCCCAAAATGGGACTATAATTGCCAGATGAGAATCATTGCCTTGTCAACACTCAAAGCATTCTGGGCAGAAAATCCATACATAGACGCGAAAGATCCTACGTTGGCCTGGTACCGACATACACTGAAAGCAGATTGGGCAGCCCCCACGGAGGTAAAGCAGGATTTTGGCAATGCAAGCATTCTCAAAGACGGGCGCGTAGTGTTCAACATTGCAGGCAACAAGTACCGGTTGGTGGTGTGGATCAACTATGACTACAGAGTGGTCTATGTCCGTTTTATTGGCACCCACAAGCACTACGACGAAATTGATGCACAAACTATTTAGCAAGAGACTCAAACCATGGATATCAAACCGATTAGAACCAAAGCAGACTATCGAGCTGTTCTACGGGACATAGAATCACTGATGGATGCAGAACTCGATTCCCCCGAGGGTGAAAGACTGGATGTGCTCACTACGCTCGTTGAGGCCTTTGAGGCCAAGCACTTTCCCATGGAATTACCGGACCCGGTCGAAGCGATCAAATTTGAGATGGAACGCCGCGGCCTGACCGTCAAGGATCTTGAGCCGATGATTGGGAAGAGTAATCGTGTGTATGAAATACTGAATCACAAACGCTCGCTCACTCTGAAGATGATCTGGAAGTTACATGAAGAACTGGGTATTCCCGCAGAATCTCTGATTAAGCCTCCTCAAGCAAAAGCGAGCTGACCTTTCCAATCAAACTCGCAGGTGATGTTGACGCCGATGGCGACGGATTAGCCAATTCTATTGATTTAGATAACGATGCCGATGGCGTAAGCGATGAGCAAGAAGCGCTCGACGGTACAAACCCCTTGAGCCGTTTCTCCTGCAAATCTGGATGCTTCAGCTTTGATGTTGATGAAAGTTTGAAGGCTCAACCACTTACTGACGGCCTATTAGTTATTCGTCATTTGTTCGGTTTCAGCGGCGACTCCTTAACCTCTGGTGCAGTATCAAGCGATGCAAGTAGAGACTCCTCAGATACCATTGCGAGCTACCTAACAGACGCTGATTCTCAGCTAGACATAGACGGTGATGGCGAGTCTAAGCCGCTTACAGACGGCCTGTTGTTGATCCGTTACTTGTTTGAATTCTCTGGCGATTCATTGATCTCTGGTGCTATTGGAAGTGGTGCTGAACGGGATACATTGGAAGTGGTGCTGAACGTGATACGGCCGATGAAGTTGAGGCTTACATAGCAGAGAGGGTGCCCCAATAAAATTAACTATGAAGCGTTTGAGCACTATCCGACCGCCTTCGATATTTTTGGCTAGCAGGCCTCTAGCTGACGTTGTTGGGGGGGCGCTTCTCAATCCTGGATGATGAATCTCGCCGATTCGTAGCAAGGGCCGTCTATCCCCCACTTTCACTGGTGCTCAGTCCGATGGCTGAGCACCGCCAGTGTTTTTTAAATCAAAGGAAATCGACACTGGCCAGTGCGCTCTGAGAGTTTGACAGGATAAAAACCAAGTGCCCTCATTCTCCCCTGAGTGATAGGTACAAGCCGCGCTTGTTACAAGCGTAAACGATCTCTGTGCCCAATTCGTAGCGCGCACCAGGCGGCATCAAAGGCGCCCAGTCTAAAAATGCCGTTGATGATTCGCTGTTTCAGTCCTTCGTACAGGCATTCGTACAGGCATTTGACGGCGGCACGTTGAGGGTTGGATTGCGATCAAAGAATCCCACGGGCATCAGTGAGAATCCGCAGTATTCAACCGGCATTACCGGCCAGTCCTCGGGTCGCGGCATATGGGTTACGCCGGTGGTATGCCATACCACCAAGTCCTTTGACTCGAGTTGTCGATCGGCTTCGATCCATTTGGGGAGCCCATCGCCGCCTTTGTTCAGAAGATTGGGGTAGTCACCCGCCGCATTGAAGGCACCTTCCTCAAATTGGGTGACCCAAAGATTGTGTTTTGCAAAACCGGCTCTTTTGGCCATGATCGAATGGTCGTCAGCGAGGAGCGTTGGCGAAGCAGAGGGTAGGAGCTTCCATGCTACTGGCTTGCCAAGACGGTTCTTTCGCTCGGGGTTGACCACTTTCCAATAGCGTGACCGTTGGGGGTAACAGTCCCGCTGAGCCTGTTGCTCGGTTGCAAGGAGTGTGGTTTTTGCGCGAAACGCAGTGCCCTCTGGATTGTCATCGCTGATAGGGACAGTTTCGGCCTCTACCTCATAAACACTGTTTTCGAGACCATCGATATTGAAGTCGAGCCTGAAGCAGAACAGATGCTGATGGATCGGCGAGGTCACGTTGGGCGCCACCAGCGGCGCAACGTCCGGTCGTTCGTCGCCATCTTCGATCGCACTCACCCCAATGATGCCGGTCAGTTTCACTTCCATTTGAATGGTGCCATCGAGATAGAGGTACCAGAAGAAGCCGTATTCATAATTCCCCACTGTGTGAACCGCACTGATCACAAGCCGGCGAGATCGCCGCACTTCAGTGGACTGGGTGAGGGAATCTCGGTGTTTCCACAAAATGCCATAGTCTTCCTCGTGCATGCAGATGGCATTTTCAATCCTGCGGGCGGTGCCGTTCCAGTTCACGACATTATGATCGAAGTAATAGATTTCGCCCAAACAGTCGCAACCCAAAGTTAAGGAATTGGTCAGTGATCCAATGTTTGCCTCGCCTGCATCAAAGACATGCTTCCAGTTGTGCATGGGGTCGGTATCGCCATAGGGCACGACCATTTCTGAGAGGGCGGCTCGATACAAAATAGACCGGTTCTCATCCCCGTCTTGATAGCTCAATTGATGGAGCACTAAACCGTTGGTTGGGTGAATGGAGACGCGGAAGTTAAAACCTTCCCATTGGACCGCGTGGCCGTCCACCTGAAACGAAGCGCCTTCTGGTTGGACGATGTCGATTGGTCTTAAGCTGTCACGAAACTCAGGTTGACTGGCTGCATCATAGCGGGCGCCTTCAGGTGGCAGTGGCACAACGCCGTGATCTTCAAGGTGTGCGACCTTACCTGCGGTGAGATCGACATGGGCAATTAAGCCCTGCACGGGTCGTGCGTAGGCATTGTCTGTTGGATCTTCTTTGACAAAGCTGATGGCGCGGTGAACCCGGTGCCCCTCCGGCACGCTGGGGTGGACGTAACCGCCAGTTGGCCATGGATCGATCTGCACGAGGTCAAAGTCAGTCACGCCGCGCAGGCGCATTGCCGCCTGCCATTCGGGGTCGGCTTTCGTGATTTGAATCGCGGCGACAAAATCCGCGAGCCCAATGGATGCCTGACCCGACTCAATTCGGTTGATGACGACGGTCTGGGTGGTCAGGTTGACGAGTCCCTCAAAGCCTCCGTCGCGCTTACCTTCTGCGGGGTAGTCGTAGCCAACAAAGCGCAATTCACGCTGCACAGCATCGCCCGGCTGATGGCGCAAGACGTCAGCTTTTTTTGGCTCGATTAAATTGACCGAGGAGAATGAGGCTTGTTCACCAAGTTGTGCGGCAACCAACGCTGCGCCTTGTTCGATTTCTTCGGTTGTCAGTGGGCTGAGTGGGTGAGTCGTCATGCTACTTACTCCTAACGTTTTTTTGATCGGCAACTGCCGAGATGATGCGTAAACGGGTGACCGGTGTTGATCACCACGAGCACGAAATCTTGATGTTATCTTCGAACGCGATGGAAGAGAGATGGGTTAAGTGTCCCAGTTGGACCAGGACCTCTTCTAAAAACAGTTTCGGGTTGATGTGTCCCGCCTCTGGAGAAAAGACACCTGTCTCTTTTAGCTGGCCGTCGATCAGAAACTTCACGCCACAGGCCAGGGGAATACCGGTAATTGCGCCCATGCTGATTTCATTGGCTTCTGCCACTTGCGTGGCTGGATCTATAAAGGACACCCCAACAGAAGCTGGCCTGCCATCTTTGGCGCCGATCGCCAATCCGTACATGACCGGTGGCGCCTCTAGACCGTTAACTTGGGCGCTGACATCGATGGTTTTCTCAAACCAAGTCAAAAAGTTCGCTGCGCGCACCTTGCTGATGAGGCGCCAGTCTACAAGTCGCATGATCGTTTTAAGCAACCAAGAATCGATCCCACCGCCATGGGCGAGGTTCAGGGAGGCTCGCAATTTTGGGTAGTTGTGCGGAAACGTAACGGCTTCAGGATGACCAAAGATACAGCCCTCAAAAGAAGGTAGGCCTGGATAGCGGACCGTAATCGGCGCCAGCGGCCGAGCCATCTCAAAGCGGTTATCCCGGAAGATCTGCACGCGACCGGTCATTTGTTCAATCGCGTGCAACATGGCTGCATTGGTCCCTTGCTGGGACGAGGATTTCTCGGGTTTGGCGTCTCCGATATCCCAGCCTGTATAGACAGTATCGACGGTATCAAGCGCTTGCACCGCGACCAGCGCCAACAGGTTAGACACGCCTGGACTAGCGCCCAGTCCGATGGTTGCGCATATTCCTGCTTGCTTAGCGGCCTGATCTAACTGAAGCATTTCAATCGTTGGCTCCCAATCATCGCAGATATCGAAGTAGTGACAACCCGCATCAATGCAGGCTTTGAGTATCGGGACCCCGAAACGAAAAAATGGGCCGCAAGTATTCATTACGATGTCAACACCCGATAGCGCGGCTTGCAGTGCCAGGGTGTCGTTGACGTCTAGCGCTATAGCACTGACTTTGTCATTCATCTCGTCGGCGAACCCGCGAGCGCTCTCTAGGTGAAGGTCTGCGACGATGATTTTCTCGACCTTCTCAAAATGCTGAACAGCATTGACTGCGAATCGACCCATGCCGCCGCTGCCTCCAATGGCTAGGATTTTCATATTGCCTCCAGCTATCTTTTAACCTTAGGACCCTTTTTATAAATTCCTGCAGACGAACAATTTGTTAGGCTACTGGTTAGTCTTTGGCCAATGCTGGCCGGCATGCTTTGGTAACATCTCGGTGGTAGCGAAGTCCGGGGAGAATTTAGCGTGGCTGCACATTGATAAGGTAGTGGGCCACATGCGGATGAGTACGGGAATCTCCTCATTGAACCTCCTTGATACGGACTGGAACGTGGCGCGCCAAGTACGCACCTTGCATTTCGACACACAGTTCGATCATACGGTCTGCTTTCGAGCTCGGTAAGTCATAAGTCAGATCAACCACCGCGACCACTGCCTCTAACGCAACGAGGATAGTCAGGACCATGTCATCATAGTCAAGGGTGTTGTCCCTAACGATCAGATCGCCGGCAAACTGTTCCGCCAAACGTTGATTGTCCTCACGGTCTAGGGCCCTGAGGATAGGTGATGCCGCCATGGCTCGGCGTATGGCGACACCGCCGGGCTGATTCTTCAAGCGCTCTACAAAAAGGTCAATGCCGGAGCGCCCCAGCCAATTTGGTCCCAATTCAAGAAACCAGCTGTCCCATTCTTCAATCAAACGTTTGGCCAGGGTTGCGACGACGGACAATTTATTGGGGAAGTAGCGATACAGCGTCTGAATACCGATGCCAGCCCGCTCTGCAAGCAGGTTGGTAGAAAAACCATCCCAGCCGGTTTCTTTGGTAGAAAAACCATCCCAGCCGGTTTCTTCTAAGACCACGCCTGCTGTCTCGAGAATATGGTCAAAGGTTTTGGCTGACCGCTCCTGAACAGGCCTCCGCCTAATTTCCAGTTCACTCATCAAAAATAGCTCTAATGCAATTAAAGAGAAGTATTTACTTCTTTTATTAGATTTGCAAACGCTCTTGTGATGTCAATAACGTCATCTGAGCGGATGCGGCTTCCATTTTGCAATCGACCGTACCTAGATATTCCTTGCCGATGTCGGGCAATCGACCGAGTATACTGCCGCCGCGACGACCGCCTGAGTTTAAGCCTGAAATTGAGCTGCGTTCGTGCTGAAGCAGCCGCTTGCCGACAGTCCAGCCACGGTTCAGTTCACCAACAAGATTGTCTTTCTCGCACCTGGCGTCATCGAAGAAGGTTTCGCAAAATGGCGAGTACCCTGATATCAGCTTGATGGGTTTGACGGTCACACCGGGCTGCTCCATATCGATCAGGACAAAGCTGATACCTTCGTGTTTGGGGGCCTGCGGTTCAGTGCGCACCAGCGTGAATATCCAGTCGGCGTACTGTGCCCCCGATGTCCAGATTTTCTGTCCGTTGACAACGAAGTGATCGCCTTTGTCCTCACATTTTGTCTGAAGGCTCGCAAGATCAGAACCGGCCCCTGGCTCACTGTACCCTTGGCACCAGCGGATTTCTCCAGAAACAATCTTGGGAAGATGCCTGAGTTTTTGTTCTTCGGTACCGTAATCAAGCAGGGTGGGTCCAATCATTGAAAACCCCATTCCAGCAATGGGTGCACGGGCGTTAATGCGCCCCATTTCTTCCTGGAGTACAAGGAATTCCTGCTTGGAGAGGCCACCGCCTCCATATTCAGTTGGCCACCTTGGTGCGGTCCAGCCGCGGGCCGCCATACGATCAAGCCACAGTTTCTGGTCGGGTTCATATTCCTGGCGCTTGCCACCACCAATAATCTGATCTTCCGCAGCCGGCTCCCTCATGGATGTCGGGCAGTTCTCTTCGAGCCATGCCCTCGTTTTTTCTCGAAGGGGTTTCAAGCGACATCAAGACCTCCTTGCAACATAAAGTAATCTCTGATCGGGAAAATCATCGGGTTCAAGTCGAGCCTTCTTATATGAGAGCGTCGACTATGCCAGAGAGGTTAGTGATTCACGTGTCACCTAACTGACAGGAGATTTTGGGCTGCCGAGAGTAAGAGGAACTTTTATACCGTAAGTTTTGTCTTTTTAGACGCTACTTACCACACCGCTTCCACCAGGATGTACAAGTGAGATTGCGCGATTTTTAAGTCTGTCTCGGTTGCGCTGCGAGGAAATTTTCGCCCTTGTTTCAGGGATTTAACGGTCGCGGAGTTCTTAAATAGTCTGGATGAGCCCGCTGGCCACGGCGGTGCCAACTCGGCCTGACCTGCTATATAAGATGTTCGAGACGGTCGTAATCCCATCCTTCTGACTAATTAACGACGGCCGCATGCCCAACCACTCGCCGGTGAATGGACGCTCCCAATACGAAGTCGAATCGACGTTGATGCTTAGAGCGGGGATAGCATGATCACCTAAAGCCAATGCTTGTTTTCGCGCTGCTTCCATCCGTAACCCTGAGCCTAGCGTCATGTCCATCATAGCTACCGCCATTTGGAATGGTGAGGTGGGCTCACCGGCAACTAGGCCTAGCTCCATTCTCATCCAGACATACCGTCCCGTATCGTCGACGCCGGGTCGAGTATCGAGCCGCTCGTGAAAGAAAATAGACGGCTTGCTGTTCTCTTTCCCTCGAGCCGTCTCCCTAGTGGCGTAGGGCAGAGGGTATTCGGAGTTTCCCCTGTAGGGACTATCGTATTGCCGAGTGCGAAGCAGCAAACCGCTCGCGCGCGCTACGGGCGCCTCTCCGTTTACAGGTCGCAGTGTGCTCGTAATGGCGGCGATACGGTTGCCTAGGCGCTCGAACTGGGTTTCAGCCACACTAAGGTTGCCATAGGTACAGCCTTGAACAGGTCCATGGTCAGCCGGGCCACGTGCATATCGGTCTGGACAGCAGCTTTTTCGATTTCACGACCGAAGAGCCCCATTACCGGGCCACCGTGTTGCATCGTCTCCGACCATGGGCTTCGGGCGTGCGGGGTCGGTCGGTAGGTGTTCGCGCCCTCAAGTGCATAGAGAAATTGTTTTTCCTTATTCTTCATCGACGTGACCGCTACGAATATGATTCCGGCCGCCACATTGCCAGAAAAAAATCCGGCCAACCTGTCATCTGGCTGACAAGCTTGGTTGGTAGATAGCGAGGCAGAAGGGCTGCGACCAGGTTTTGTCACCTTCCCGTCACCTCGCTGAAAGGTGACTTAACGACATATCAGACTTACCTCACCGCAGTCTGAGGAAGGTGCCTCAGAAGCGTATGCATCGTTCCAAACTTCACGATCATGTCGCTGCAGTCCAGGAATCAAACCAACCGTCTTAAGAATTCTTTACGTAAGGAACACTTCCTTTCTTCTAGGATGGGTCAAGCAAGGGATAGTTGAAAACGGTGGAATTTCCCGCCACTCAAGCTGCCGTTATCAAGGCGCTAACGATTAGCGCACCTTGTCCATAAGACTAGAAACCAATCTCCGTGATGAACGGAGTAGCAGCAGGAGAAGAATGATGAGAAAAGCACTGTTTACAGCGTTGGGGTTTAATTTATTTGTGGAGGGGCTGACGTCGCTCAGATTAATTACTCTGCCCAGGCGATTAGATGACTTCGACCCTACTACTCACGGTGGATTGGTTCTTTACGGATTCGCAGCTCTCGCTGCTGCGCTAAGCATTTTCTGGTTCAGAAAGTACGGCGACAACGAGTCAAGTTTAGCTATGGGACTGGGTCTTCTCTCAACGTTCCATGTTTGCATGGTGATCGCCTGCCTTATGATTTCTATGCCACCCGGTGTGGAAAACACGGACTTCTTGCAGTAGCGTTTGTGTATCTGTTCATTAAGCGACGAGCATGTCTGCCGGTGGCGGCTCAATAGGAACCAAGTGCCAGGTTGGTTGTAGAGCTATTATCGAGACAGTAGCGATTATGCAGTGTTAAGTACGGAAAGCCCCTATGAGACTGGAATGGTTGAAGGGGCTGGCGCTCAAGGAATGAGCGATACCCTTCAACTCACTAGATACAAATTAGCGGTGCGCCCTCGAGCCCTAGACCTACCTCGCTAGCGAGATAGGTCCTGATATCAACTTCGGTCTATTGCTCTTTAACAACTCGATGCAGTGGTACTAAGTTATAGAGGAACTGCGGGGGGCGATGAACGCACCCTTTATCGAGAAAACGCGTGTTCTCACCATTTGGGTGTTGCGGTCTAATGAAGCCTGATGCTTAGTATGATGAAGGGCGAAATCGTTCACTTTCTCGTCAACCAATCAGAATGAGTATCTGAAGCGCAAACCAGAGTACCTACGAGCATTTCTTGGTAGGAGCTGCATGTAGGCAGTATCTCCGAGGTAAAGTGCAGACAGATCAATTATTGCGGCCGCATAGTCCTGATTGAAAACGTTGTTAACAAACAACGTCATCTGGTACCTGCCAGAGGAATTCTCTAGTATGCCCGCGCTAAGGTTGAGAATTCCGTAGCCGTTCTGAATAGCGCCCGGGTTCTGTAAAACTTTCCAGTCTGGTGAGTTGTTGAGAGGTTTGCCGCTTAAATCTTGCGCAAATCTGTTTGGACCTGGTGCCAAGGGCAGACAACCCTGCAATAGAGTCTGGTTGCGGTAGCAGTCGGCGTTCGGATAGTCCTGTATATTGGCCTCGATCCGAGCGATGCTACTAGTTAATCTAAGGTCTCGCCCAATCAAAACATTGGCGTCTATCTCGATACCTTTAGTTTCCAATTGGCCCACGTTCGTAACGACTAGAACGACTTCATCATCGATTACCTCTGTATTCTGAGCCTGATAATCCTCGTACTCGGTGTAAAACCCGACCAGGTCCAGTTGCAATCTGCGATCAAACATCATGCCTTTTATACCAACCTCAAACGATCTGGAGCTCTCAGCTCCTACTGGATTGTCGGCCGTTCTTTGGTTGAATGATTGAGAGATATCGTAGCCTTGGCCCCCTTGTAACCGTTGGCTGCAGAAGCAAAGATCATAGTGCCGTTGTTGAGGAAATGTTGCAGTGAGAGCTTTCCCAGCCAGCGGTCTTCGGAGTCTTGACCCAGGTATCTCTCACCAGTCTGCAGATCGCTGAAATTGACCGATATTTGTTCGTCGTTGTATCGGGCACCCAGTGTTAATTGGGTCGTTTCAAGAAGTCTCCACGTAACCTGTCCGAAAAACGCCTTGCTCTCTGTATCGGATTCAGCGAGATATGCAGCTGGAGTAAAATTCCTCTCCGCTCGCTGAGTAGTGTCTGCACTGGCGTAGTAGAGCCCTAGCATGTAATCAAAGCGAGTGCCCACTGGCGAGCTTAGGCGTAATTCTTGGGTGATGAATTTGCTATCCGTCTTTGAGTTCGAAACGAGTCCACTAGAGCGTTCGCTGACAGGTATGTCACGCAGTAGAAAAGAGGGTAATCGAAGCAATAGGGGGTCGGGTGAAAAGTCTAGATCAGACCTCGTGTCATTTTCCCAGTCGTTATAGGAGGAGATCGAAGTTAAATCGAAATCTCCAAGCGACCAGGTGATACGCAAATTTGCACCGCTGTCCACTGCGAGAGATTCGGGTTCTATGTCGATTTCTGAATCGCCATTACCCTCGCCCTGTCTTGTGATCGTGCGGGGATTCGTTTCGGTAACGGGGGCAATTCCAAGTAGCCGTGTCGATGAATCCAGTTCTCGGTGTGACAGGCTGCAACAATTGTTTTCGTCTTTGTAATGATGTCCGGTAAATAGGACGTCCAGTGCATCGGAGCTCTGCCAACCCCGAGTTTTGCTCTTACGCCCTCTTCATCGCTTCCATTAATTCGTTCGCCAGTGAATAGATTCTCCGCCCAGCCATCGTAATTTCTGGAATATGCGGCCACCCTGTAACCAAAGGCCTGCGTTATGGGTCCGCTAAGAACAGCTGATAGCCTCTGTTCACCGTCATCAGTGAGTGTAGTTCCAATATAGCCCTCAAACTCCTCAGTGGGAGACTTAGTAATGATGTTGAGGAGGCCGGCAGAAGCGTTTTTACCAAATAGTGTTGACTGTGGACCGCGCAAAACCTCGACTTGATCGATGTCGAGGAGGTTGGTCAATGCCTGCCCAGGTTGTGCTTGTGCTACTCCATCAATAACTGCTGCTACGCTAGATTCAAGTCCCACGCTGATGACATTAGTACCAATTCCACGAACTCTGAATGCGGCACTATTTGGTGTCGGGCCTCGTCCATAGGTCAAAGAGGCAGATGCTCTAGTTAGATCGGCCGTCTCACGGATGCCGCTTGTTTCGATAGTCTCCGCAGTGAGCGCGGTAACCGCTACAGGTACATCCTGCAACCGCTGTTCGCGCTTTTGGGCGGTAACAACCACTTCCTCGATAACCATATCCTCAGCCAATGTCCCGCTGTTGAAGACGGCCAACGCCAAGATCGCGGTCATTACTGTTGTCTTTTTCATAACGAAGCCTTGCGAGTAGGGCGTTGCACTTTGCCAAAGAAGTTATTGACCCACCTGTCACTTAAGTGACAGGTGGGCCTGTGGTAATTCTGTTTAACTCCGTTCGGCTCAAGATTTTGGGCCAAGGCATCCCATCTGTAGTCAAAAATATGCTCGAAAATAGGCTTTGCTTATGCTTCTGATACGGGTCTTAGCTTTAACTCTTTTGTCGTCGTTAACTCTGTTACCAACGATCAGAAGCAAGGCAGACAATGTGGCACCCGTTATCTCTTTGATTGGGCTTGAGCGTGTCTGGCATGCGGTTGGAACGAAATACTCGGACTTGGGAGCAACAGCGATCGATGATATCGACGGTGACATAAGCGACAGAATCACTTCGACCGGTACTGTAGACGTTAATACACTGGGCGATTACACGATTGTCTATTCGGTATCGGATGAGGCTGGTAATCGAGCGGAAGAGGTAATGCGCACTGTGACTGTGACGGAAGACCTTCAGGTAATCTCCTTTTCCTCCACCGATGAGATTATTGATGCTGGTGGGTCGCGAGCGTACGAGCTGATCTATAGAACTGAACCGGTGGCCAAACAATCGCAGGGGTTCGCTCTAATTTTTTATCATGACACGAAGAAGACGGAGCTAGTCTTTCAGTTGGCAGAGGGAATTTTAGTCGACGGATGTGACGTAGAGTTACGCGGGCCGCTATCACAGATGGATCTTCAGGACACAGATAGTGACTCCGCTACCAACGCTGCGTTCGCTCTGGGACTGATTTCAGAGGAAGAAGGGGAATTTCCCTGTGGTTTTGATGGCGAAATCACTTTCGGTACCTTGACGATTTCCGCTGTGGATGCCGATTATTTTGGACCGATAGACCTCAACCTGCAGATAGGCTCTTCGCCGGGATACGCTCCCGTGCAGAAGCTACCCTCTTTGAGTTTCTTGGGAGATACAGACGGGGATGGTGTGCGTGACGACCTTGACGCGTTTGTTTTAGATCCGAATGAGGTGCTGGATACCGATGGCGATGGCATTGGTGACAATGCCGACAAAGATGACGATGGAGATGGCGTCGAGGATGCTCAAGATGCATTTCCATTGGATAGTAGTGAGAGTTTTGACACTGACACCGATGGTATTGGCAACAACTCTGACCCAGATGATGATGGTGATGGCGTAATTGATTCTCTCGACGCATTTCCACTCGACTTTAGCGAAAGCGAAGACTCAGACTCTGATGGCGTGGGGGATAATTCTGACGCTTTTCCGAACGACCCCCTCGAAAGCCGAGACACAGACCTCGATGGGATTGGTAACAATGCCGACAAAGATGACGATGGAGATGGTTTCAGTGACGAACAAGAAGCTATCGATGGTACTAACCCCGTAAGCCCGTTTTCCTGTAGAGCGGGTTGTTTGGGGATGTGGATGAAAGCTTACAAGCGCAAGCCTTAACCGATGGTTTGTTGGTAATTAGGCACTTATTCGGGTTCAGTGGGGTTTCTTTAACCTCGGGGGCTCTTTCGGATGACGCGGTTAGAGACTCCCCAGAGGCCATCGCAGACTATTTGACAGAGGCTGACCCTCAACTTGACATAGATGGTGATGGGTTATCGCAGCCTCTTACAGACGGGTTGCTGTTGATTCGATATCTTTTCGGATTTTCAGGTGAGTCCCTGATATCAGGTGCGATAGGTGAGCAAGCAGAACGGAATACATCTGAAGAAATTGAACGATACATATCAGATCGAATGCCAAACTTCAGTAGGTATCCAACGCGTAAGTTGCTTGGTGTGCTGTGGTGCGGAAACCAGTAGCTCTCTTACTGATCAATCTTATCCGGTAATGCTAAAGGCACCTCAGGCCAGAGAGAGTGACACGAAGGAGCAATAGAGTGTCGTTTCGTATTTGAGGGAAGTTAGTTAGCTCTCTTGAGAGCGAACCCATTGGGCCTTGTTTCAGAGATTCCAACTCTGTATCGTGCCTCCTGTGACTGATCCCGAAAAAGCAAAATCCTCACTGAAAAAGCTTAGGTGGGCTAAGAAGGTAAGTGATCAAGCGCTGGACCGTATGTTGGCGGATGGCAAGGTTAGATCATTTGCTAAAAATAGTTTCATTATGCGTTACCGAGACCGCGATCGCGGTTTGTTTGGTCTGCTAACTGGGCGCGTGCGCCTTTCCATCCCAGCGGAATCTGGTGATGAATTCATATTATGGGATTTGACCAACGGGCTTTGGTTCGGCACCACAACGCTAATAGATAACACGCCGACAAGCTATGATGCGCGGGCCTTAGTTGATTCTGAGATCATTGAAATCCCACGTTCATCTGTGACGAAGGTGGCTGAAACGTTCCCTGAGATATACAAATATCTCTTTGCCGATCAGGCTTTATACACACGTATGATGTATGGATGGATCTCCAGCATGCTCTTCCATCCTTTAAAATCCCGCCTGGCTTTTCGTTTGCTCGTGCTGATAGAGGTTCTAGGCGGTAGAGAAGGTTCTTCTGGTCGCCTGGAAACACCCATGTCCCAAAGCGACTTCGCCAAGATGATCAACGGCTCTAGACAGCAGGTAAACAAGGTCTTTCGCCAATGGGATGACGAGGGGATCGTCCATTTTGTTAATGGTCAATACCATGTGCCTTCGATTGAAAGGCTCGTCCTTGAAGCTAGATCAACAGATCCCTAGTTGTAGGGATGCTTATCTACTACTCGATAGCTGTCTCCTCAAGCTGGTTTCTCGAAGTCAAAGATGGCCTTAAATTTCTAGTTACCGTACTGACAAAATCAGTGATTTCGTGATTAACAAGGCGGGCAGTTTTTTGCTTTTCTGTCACCTAGGTGACACCTGAAGTTCTACTTTTTTTGTTCTACTTATTCGAGGTCATTGAAACGGCTCGGGTTCCCTGCCTGAACCACAGCTTTTTCAATAGCGCCAGTAATAGGTATTGAGATGTAGAGGTAGGGCAGCCATCATGAAAAAACTGTTAGTAGAGTTTGGTGTTGCATCAGCGTTCTTGTTCACATCGCATGTGGCGATTGCAGGCACATTGAGCGGTATCGTAAGAGACAGTAGTGGGCAGACTCTTCAGGGTGTAATGATCAGGCTGACAGATCCTCTGTCTGGCATATCTGAGTCTGTCTTCTCAAATCGGCATGGTGAGTATGTTCTGAGTACGACCTTATCGGGTGAACTTACTCTCCGCGCGCGAATTCCTTATCACAAAGATGTAAGCATGACTGTCGATTTAGTCGAGACAGCCAAAGTGCATAGGGATGTCTCGATGGAGCTCATGACCGATGAGACCGAGATTTCTGACAGTTTACCCGCGGCTTACCACTTCGGTAGCCTAGATTTCGAAACTGGCGAGGATGCTGTATTTAGCCGGTATCAGTTTCAACGCGATTGTTTGTCCTGTAAAATCAGATGGGCAATTTTCTCACTCGGTTTCCGCGTACGCCTGAACAATGGGAAACCACGATCGAGCGGATGCATCGGTATGTTGGAAGTAATTTTGACGAGGATCTCCGCAAGAGACGTTCACATATCTTGTCCGAAGGTTTTAATGGCGAACCATTAACTGTGCGGCCCCAATTTCCGCTCGACGAATCGCTAAGCCGCACAAAAATTTACGAGTATCGTATGGAGCGGGGCGTCATCCCTCATGATGCGATCGTCAATCCAAACGATGGGCTGATCTATACGGTCGATCAGGGGGCTGACCATATGGCCATAACAGATCCAGCCACAGGTAAAACTCTGAATACGAAAGTCAGGAAGGCGGTACTTTCTGGTTACCCTTCTGGAAGACCAAAACGATGGAGTGGCCATTTAAGCGCTATGGTCCTCACTCATTAGCCATGGGGTTGGATGGCAAGTACTACACCACTAATGCGTTTGCTAACAGTATCGGTGTTTTCAATCCAGAAAGCCGAGAATGGGAACCGTCCATTTTTGCAGGGCTTCGAGCGATCTACCCTCATACGGTACGAATAGATAAAAGCGGGTTTGTCTGGTTCACCATTGCTGGCCGCGAACGAGTAGGTCGCGTTGATCCCGTCACTAAAGAAAGCACCTTGATCGAATTACCAGACGTAGAGTCGGGCGGTCTTGCAGGGGGAACCCAGCCCTATGGGATCGACATTAACCCAGCTGATGGCTCTATTTGGTATAGCCGACTTTTTGGAGACAAGATCGGGAGGATCGATCCCGATACGCTCAGCGTCAAGGAGTTTGATTCTCCTGTGAGAGGTCCACGCCGAATGCGCTTCGATCAACAAGACGGCACTCTGTGGCTAACGGGTTACTGGGGTTACTCGGAGGGGAAGTTGGCTCGGATCACAACCAGAAGTGATGGATTTGAAAGCAAAGTCTACTCGCTACCGGAATTTGAAGAAGGCTATGGCCCAGCTCCATATGCTCTGGGCGTTCATCCTCAAACTGGAGACGTTTGGCTTAATGAAAATATGACCGACCGCTTTTTTCGTTTCATCCCTGATGAGGAGCGCTTCGCAGTTTATCCCGCCCCATTGACGGGGACATATACACGAGACTTTAGCTTCACTGAGGACGGAAAGGCGTGCACCTCTAATAATCCGCTCCCTATGGTCGCCCTTGAGGGTGGAGTAGGAGAAATAATTTGTATTGAAATTATGAAGGATGCTCCTTCAGCCATATCAGGTCTGGCTGACGCGGTGGTCTCCTCTGAGTACGAGCCTTAAGGAAACAAAATGAAAGTTCTTTTATCGGGTGTATTAATCACATTGGCGCTATTTGGTGGAGTGTCCGCCTACGCTGGCTCGATGGAGGAGCAAAGCGAGCTAAATGAAATCTCCACAACAACCTGCGCTGGAGGAATTCTTTCTGGAGACAAAAGCAAGGCTAGACCTTAATGACCAACAAGTGGAGGCGGTTAGACCTATCTTGCAGTCCAGTTTCCAAGCCAGGAAAGTCATCCTCGAAACGCACGGTATCGATCTCGAGAGCCGAAAGCCTCCGGCCCAGAAGCTTGGGTTTCGCGAGATGAGGTCAATGGCGAGAGAGCTAGATAAGGTGCGCTCAGATACCTCAACACAACTGCGTTCCATTCTCACGAAAGAGCAAATGAACGAGTACGTGCGGATGCAGAATGAGCGAAAGAGCGAAATGCGACAAAGACTTCGTGCCCGTCTCTAGCAGTCGCTTGCTTTGGATGAATTCGTTCAATTGATTTGAAAGGACCAGATTGATGGTGAGAACACCCTCTGGACTCTGTAGTGGTCCTCTAACAGCCTGGTTCGCAAAGATGAGCTGGCGCCGCTGAATACGAATGTAGGAGTTCTTTCTAATGAAGAAGATTTGGCTAATCGTGTCCTTGCCGTGACTGGGCTACTCATCCTGCTTGTTGCTGGTTTCGTCGTCCGGGACGGAGCGACGGTCACCCCAGTTGGGGAAGGCACGATCACGCTGGAAGCAGGAACGTTCGAAGCATTCCCGTTACCGCAGTTTGCGGCAAAGCACATATCTGAGGATTACAAAAGTTATTTCGTTGAAGTAGAGCCAGGGATAAAAGTGCATGTCTTGGAAGTCGGGTCAGGCTTCCCTGTCTTTGTTCAACACGGTATAATCCCACGTCTGGATTTCTCTATCGGAAGGTTGCCGAGGAACTGCCAAAGGATCGGGTCCGTTTAATCATGCCAACCATGGTGGGTCTAGGTTTTTCGAGCAAGGTTCCTGCTAGCTCTCATACGGTTGCTAATCATATGCGCTGGATAAATACCGTGCTAAACCAGTTGCAGCTAAGTGAATTAGTGTATTCGGGACAGGATTGGGGTGGTCCAGTTGGTATGGGTGCTCTCTCGCTTTCTCCTGGATTGATTAAAGGGGCCGTTATGCTCAACACGGGGTTTGGAGCTCCAACTCGAGCTGCGAATCTTTCTATTCCACACGCTGTAGTCAAGATCCCATTGCTGGGTGAGCTGTTGCTAGAGGTTTTCTTTCCAATATTTGATGGCATGGGTAGGTTGCAGGGTGATCCAGACCAGTATACGGCCGATGTTGCGGAGCTTTATGGAAAACCTGTTGTGGATAGCGGTAATGCAAAAGCGCCCTTGGCAATGATGCGCATGGTTCCAGATGGCC
>Ga0206124_10000875_pt1 | contig 24347 bp, 20 predicted proteins | sample Helgoland_Spring_3_FD_148671 | JGI IMG/M metagenome (GOLD analysis project Ga0206124, IMG submission 148671) | Pelagic subsurface seawater microbial communities from Kabeltonne, Helgoland, North Sea - Helgoland_Spring_Bloom_20160321_2 | ecosystem: Environmental > Aquatic > Marine > Epipelagic ... | reverse complement strand
CTCACCATTTATTCGTAATTGAGGTTGAGAACAGAAAAGGCTTGTATGAATTTTTAAAAGAACATCATATATTTACTCAAATTCATTATATCCCAGTTCATACTTTACCCTATTACAAAGAAATTGGATATGAGACAGCAGATTTATCAAATGCAGAAAACTATTATTCAAAATGCATTAGTTTACCAATGTACCCGACATTAAAGCACAAAGAACAAAAATTTGTAATTGATAAAGTATTGGAATATTTAAATGTCTAGACTAGCAATCATACCCGCAAGAGGAGGAAGCAAACGTATTCCTAGAAAGAATATTAAATTATTTTTAGGAGAGCCTATTATTTCATACTCAATTAAAGCAGCCCTTAAGAGTAACCTTTTTGATGAGGTCATGGTTTCTACTGATGACAATGAAATTAAAGAAATCGCTCTTAAATATGGTGCAAAAGTACCTTTTTTAAGAAGTGATAAAAATTCAAATGATTACGCAACAACAGTTGACGTAGTTGAGGAAGTTTTAGAAACTTATAGATTACAAAAAAAGCAATTTGATTATTGCTGTTGTATTTATCCGACAGCTCCATTTGTGTCTGAAAATTTATTAACTAAAGCTTTTCAAAAATTACTAGACCACAAATTTGATTGCGTCTTTCCAGTGTCAAAATACAGTTTTCCAATACAAAGAGGGATGATAATTAATGATGAAGATAAAATTGAAATGATTGATACTTCAAAAATGAATATAAGATCTCAAGATTTAGATCCTTCATATCATGATGCTGGACAATTTTATGTTTTTAACGTGAATTTATTTCTTCAAAATCATAAACTATGGACAAATAATACAGGATGTTTGGTTATAAATGAGTTGGAGGCACAAGATATTGATACTGAAATAGATTGGAAATTAGCTGAATTGAAATATAAATTGTTGCTGGATGCAAAAAGAAATTCTTTTTAGAGCTGATGGGAATTCAGAAATAGGTTTAGGGCATTTATATCGCTTATTTAGTTTGATTGAAATGCTCAAAGCGGACTTTAAATTTACTTTTGTCTCTTCAGAAACTTCCGCTGTAAATATTATTCCAAATAGCTATCAACTGAAAATAATTCCAAGTCAAATTACTATAAGAGAAGAACCTGAATGGATCTCTAATGAGTTTGATAAAAATAATACTCTATTAATTGCTGATGGATATCAATTCAATTCAAGCTACCAAAGAAAAATAAAGGAACAGGGTTTTAAATTTGTATATATAGATGATTTAGCTTCTGAACATATGTTTGCAGATCTCATTATAAATCATTCACCAAATATTACCTCACAGATTTATTCTGCAGAGCCCTACACTAAGTTTGCTTTGGGGACAAAATATGCTTTATTACGCCCTGCTTTTTTAGAACTCTTAGCAAAAGAAAAAAAAATACAAAAAATAGATAATGCTTTTGTTTGTTTTGGAGGTGCTGACCCTTATAATCTTACCTTAAAAGCTACCAAAGCATTATTAAAAATACCACAAGTAAAGAATATATATATCGTATTAGGCGGTGCGTATTCTCATAAAGAAATTTATACTTTAGCACAAAAAAATATTAAAATTTATCAAAATCTTTCAGAGGAAGAACTATTAGAAATTATGGTTACTTCTAATTTTGCTATTGCTCCAGCAAGTACTATTTTATATGAACTTTGCTGTGTTCAAATACCTGTTCTAAGTGGTTATTATGTAAATAATCAGAAAAAAATTTACAATGGTTTTGCAAATAAAAAAGCAATTTTTGAAATGGGAAATTTGAAAGACTTTAGCATTACCTCATTTGAAGATCATTTACTTCAATTTTTAAAAATTGATTTTCAAGAGCTTATCAACTGTCAAAAGAAAATTTTTGATCAAAATATCAAAAATCGAATCTGTAAATTAATCTCAAGTTTATGATAACATTAGGGGTATTATGTAGCGGAGGTTTAGGATTCGATACGCTGTTAAAGATTCATGAAGAATACCAAATAAAATTTATTTTAACAGATAAAAAATCAACAGAGATTATCCAATTCTCAAAAGAGCAGGAGATCCCTCTTTTTATTGGAAATCCAAGAAATGGAAATGGTTATCAATTCATAAAAAATATTTCTGTGGATGTAATAACTTCTATTAATTATTTGTTTTTAATTGCAAATGATATTATTTCACATCCCAAAAAACTTATTTTTAATATTCATGGATCATTATTGCCAAAATACAGGGGAAGAACACCCCATGTTTGGGCAATTATTAACGGAGAAAAAAAGACAGGTATTACCGCTCATTTAATTGATTCTGGGTGTGATACAGGAAGTATTATAGAACAAATTGAAATTGACATTGAGTACAACGATACAGGGGGTATGCTTTTGGAAAAATATGCTAAAGAATATTTTCCATTAGTAAAAAAGGTTTTAAGTAGCGTAGAATTAAATCAATTAACTTTAAAAAAGCAAATTGAACTAAAAGCTTCTTACTTTGGTAAAAGAACGCCTTTGGACGGAGAAATTAATTGGTCTTGGCCTAAAGAAGATATTAGAAATTGGGTTAGAGCACAAGCTTACCCATACCCTGGAGCATTTTCTTTTTATGATAATTTAAAGATTATAATTGATAAAGTATCAATTTACGAGGGTCATTTAAGCACAAAAATTCTCAATGGAACACTATTAAAGTTAGACGCAATTATTGTTGTTAAAGTTAGTAATGGATATCTGAGGTTAGATAGCGTCAGAACAGAAAATTGTATTTTTGATGAAGGTAAAAAATTAGGGAATGAAAATAGGTGATAGATTTATAGGAGGAAATAATCCGTGTTTTATAATTGCGGAATTATCTGCCAATCATAATGGTGATTTAAATGTTGCAATTGAAACCATTAGAGCAGCAAAAAAAGCAGGTGCTGATGCTATTAAATTACAAACCTATACTCCAGACACATTAACTATAGATTGTAATAATAAACACTTTAAAATAGAAGGTGGTACTCTATGGGATGGTAAAACATTATATGAGTTATATGGAGAAGCCTACACCCCTTGGAGTTGGCATAACCAACTTTTTGAGGTAGCTAGAGAAGAAGGATTAATTTGTTTTTCATCACCTTTTGACGCTACAGCTGTAGATTTTTTAGAAAAATTGAATGTCCCAGCCTATAAAATAGCATCTTTTGAAATACAAGATATTCCTTTAATTACATATACAGCTTCAAAAGGAAAACCAATTATTATTTCTACTGGAATAGCTGAAGAAACTGATGTTCAATTGGCTGTTGATACCTGTAGAAAAGCTGGGAATAATGATATTATATTGCTAAAATGCACTTCTTCTTATCCTGCACCCTTGGAATTGGCAAACTTAAATACGATTCCAGATTTAAAACAACGTTTTAAGGTTGAGGTCGGTTTTAGTGACCACACCTATGGCTTTCTAGCACCAACAGTTGCAGTTACTTTAGGCGCAAAAGTGATTGAAAAACATTTTATTTTAGATAAATCTATTGGAGGACCTGATGCAGATTTTTCATTGGATGTTTCCGAATTCACAGAAATGGTAACTAAAGTTAGAGATACCGAAAAATTATTGGGCATAGTATCTTATGAGATTTCTGATAAAGTAAAAAATAACAAAAAATTTGCTAGATCTTTATTTGTTTGTGAAAATGTAAAAAAAGGAGATACAATCACAAAAGAAAATATCCGATCTATAAGACCAGGTTACGGATTACATCCGAAACATTATGATGAATTATTAGGAAAAAAATTCTCTGAAGATGTTCAAAGAGGACAGCCGCTATCTTTAAAGATGATTCAATGAAAATACTTTTTATAGAAAATAGACATAAAACCTTTTTTTATGAACCTATAGCAAAAAAACTTCAAGAAGAAGGAATTGAAATCTCCTGGTTGATTCAAAATAAAGAATTTACACCAAATTTAGAATCAAAAAAATATAGCATTCCCTATCCAAAAGCTAAAATTGATATTCAACTTGATAATGAAATAGAAAGTTTAATAAAAATTGATAGACAATTTAATCATTTTAAACAAAAAGATAGTTCCTACTTTTATTATTACAACCAAAAAATTAAAGAAATTCTTGAAGAGATAAAGCCAAATATTGTTTGTGGAGAGTCAACTGCATTTCATGAATTATTAACAATTTTAAATTGTAAAAGAAAAGATATTTTATACTTGAACCCCTCTTCTTGTAGGTATCCAAAAGGTAGATTTTCATTTTATAAGTATGATACTTTAACACCTTTTAATGGGAGTGGAGAAGTTTTAGAAAATACTGCAGCTGAAAAAATGATCAGTCAGATAGTAAACAGAAACTCATCTCCAGATTATATGAAATTGAAACCTCCATCGAAAATTTCAAAAATAAATGACAAGGCTCTTAAAGTTAAATCCTATTTTTTTGGAGAAAAATATAACACCCCTAACCCAATAATAAAGTTAAAGCTAGAAAAACAAAAAAAACAAAATATTATAAAATGGGATGAAGTTTCTAAACAAAGCATAAAAAAAGGAAATGACTTTTTACTATTATACCCATTACAAATGCAGCCTGAAGCAAATATTGATGTTTGGGGTAAAGCGTATAGAGATCAAACAAAGTTAATTGAAGATGTAGTAGCTTCTTTACCTAAAGACTGTAAATTAGTAGTTAAACCAAACCCTAAATCTAATTATGAGATTTCAAAAAATTTAATCCGTTTAGCTAGAAAGCATGAACAGATAGAAATTTTACACCATAATGTAAAAATGGATGATATTTTACCAATAATAGATTTGGTAATAACTGTTACCGGTACAATAGCAATCGAATGTATATTATCAAAAAAACCAATTGTTACAGTTGTTAAGACAATTAATAATAAAATAAAGAGTTGTATTTATATCAAATCCTTGAATGCTGAATTGAAAACAATTATTAAAAAAGTTCAGAAAGGAGAATTTCCTTGTGTTACAAAACAAGACATGATTATTTTTATTAATGAATTAAATCAACTGAGTTACAAAGGTAAAATTTCAGATCCTTATACAGATACCTCTTGTATTCACCAGGAAAATATTAATGATATAGCCAAAGCCTTCATTTCGGTAATAAATAACTATGATAGGAAAAACTAATTTTTCTTTTTTACTTAAAAACAGTTTAACTAAAGTTACTATAGCTGGATTAGTATTATGGATTCTTTTTTTCTTTCTAGTTCCACTTTCTGTAAAAAAACATGTAGGTTGGATACCTGTATTTTATTTATTGATTAATTATTTTGTTTTTATTATTGGGTTAAATATTATTCCATCTGTAAAAAAAGAAAATAGAGACACATATAAAGTCAATAAAAATACACTTAGGAAAGTTCTCTACATTATTATTTTAATAGCAGTTATTGGATTGTTTTTTAAGGTGTTGGATAAATTCTATATAAGAGGCGCTTCATTTTCAAACTCTATATCATTAAATAGAATCATTTTAGAAAAATCAGGAGCATCCATTATAAGTATTATTGCTGCAGTTTTAAACCCTTTTAGTTTTTTGCCGCTGTTTATCTATTATTATTTAGGAATCAAAAATAGATTGCTATTAATTTTCTGTTATTTCTTGTTTTTTTCTACTGCTTTTGAATTTATTATGCTTGGGTCTAGAGCTGGACTTTTTGTAATGATTTTGTTACTACTTATTTATTTAAGGTATTTCAAAAAATTAAAAATCTCATTAACTAGAGTTTTTGTTGTGTCATTGATTATGATTTTTGTTATGATTTTTTCAGTTCAATTATTTATTGAAAGAACAAAGGATTTTGCAAAAACAGATAAAGTAGCTGTAGAGCATATTTTGACTAGATCTGGATATAATTTTACTGTAGAACCAACCAAAGAGGCAAAGCATAAGATTATCAATACAAAAAATAAAACAGTGCAAGCGTACAGACTTGGATTGATGAATTTTGGACAATATTATTTACATGGAGTATTTGAGTTTGGATATTTATATAATAATTATAAAAAAAATTATTGGTATGGAGGGTACACATTCAACATATTTGCCAAGTTTATTAATATTGTGTTTCGGACAAATATCGACTTAAAAAAAATACAACAATCACCGCCTAGAACTGGGGTTTATACAACTTTTTTTGGCCCTATTTTTATTGATTTTGGATGGTTTTCACTTATTTTTATATTCTTTTTTGGAGTTTTTCAAAAAATTATATACAACAAAATACTTCAAGGAAGATTTCAATTTACTCCACTATTATTTTACTTATTAATCATAAACTTCTTTATGCCTGTATTTAATTTTATTAACGGAGCTCAAGGGTTATATAATCTAATTTCTTTCGGGTTTTTTGCACTTATTTATATACTTTTAACAGGGAAGTTAAAAATATCTACAAAAGATGGATTAATATCATATGTAAAGATTCTAAAGTAATATGTCAAAATTTAAAAAAAAGGTAAGTTTTTATTTAATGAGAACAGTAAAATCCAAAAGGATTAGAGATTTTTTGGCTCAGCGAAAATCAAGACAGATTAAAAAAAGTGAGATTCCAAAAGGAATTGGTAGAATTGTTGACATAGATGTAAACCACCTAAATGAAAAGGGTTATCTAAACCTTGGTTCATTCCTTTCACCCAAAGAAGTTCAAAATATTATGGATAAAATTAGTACTTTTAAGTGTTATGATCCATTTAGAAAAGATCTTGGAATGTTTGTGAGTGATGAAATTCCAGCCCAAGTTCATGTCGCTAATTATAGAAGAGAAGATTTATCCTCTGTAAATGAACTTCTCGACATTGCAAATAACTCAAATATTATTGAGGTTATACAGGATTTCTTGGGAGCAACACCCACCATTAGTAATATTAATATGTGGTGGTCCATACCAGGAAAAGAAAAAGCAGAGCAAGCACAGTTATTTCATAGAGATGTAGATGATTTAAAGTTTTGTAAATTATTTATCTATCTTACAGATGTAGACATGTCAAATGGACCTCATGTATATGTAGAAGGTTCGTCTTCATCAAAAAAGCTACGAGAAATAAGACGCTATAACAACGAAGAAATTATAAAAACTTTTGGTGAATACTCTATTAAGTATTTTACAGCTCCAAAAGGTTCCGCTTTTATTGTAGACACCTATGGATTTCATAAAGGGTTATTACCAAAAAATAAAAAAAGACTTTTATTTCAAGTGCAATATTCTTTAAGTCCAATTGGTATTGAATCTTATTCTCCAATAAAAATCGAAAACAATAAATACAACAAGTATATAAATAGATTAATCATAAAGTAAATGATTATAACAAAACTCTTAACAGCACTTTTCTCTCTTTTACCGAGTAAATTTGCGAACCTGTTCTTAAAATTACTAGGTCATAAGATTAGTTGGAATTCAAAAATAGGATTATCCATTCTATATGTTAAGAGTTTAACATTAGATAAAAACTCTGTGATTGGACATTTTAATTTTTTTAAAGTAGATAGTGTTAAACTTTCTAACCAGGCGGTAATCAAGAATTTAAATCTTTTCAAAGGGCCTATAACTGTTTTTTTAGGTAAAAAAAGTAGAATTGGAAAGTTTAATAAATTCACAAGAGCATATAGCCCTATAACTTATGGTAAATCTTCTTTTTGTATTGAGGATGGAACAAGAATTACATATGATAATTTCTTTGATTTGACCTGTAGTATTAGTTTTGGAAAAAACAGTCAAGTAGCAGGAAAAGGATCACAGTTTTGGACACACGGCTATATGCATGACAATTCAGGAACAGAAAGAATACGTGTAGATGGAGAGATAATCATAGGTGATAATGTTTATGTCGGTACTAGATGTGTTTTTAATCCAGGAGTTAAAGTTTATAATGCTATTAATATTGGAGGGAATTCTGTGATTTCGAAAGATTTAACTGAATCTGGAATGTATGTAAACCAATCTCTTCGTTATTTAAAAAAAGATGTTCAAGAAGTAAGAGAAAGATTAACTCGGGTTTCTGAAAAAAATTTAATAGACGAAATTTACACAAAAAATAAATGAAAAATTTATATTTTTTTTTAGGGATGCTAGTTTTTATCCTTTCTTGCAAAGAAAAACAAGCAGGAGAAAAAACTAATAGTGATAAAAAAATAGAATTTAAAGAAATACAAAAAATCCTTTCTGAGGATGCATATATTTTAAATGAAAATTTCCCAAAAGGAGATGTTCGTCGTTATGGTATATTTCCTGATTCTGCCTACACAAATATTCATCCAGTATCAAAGAAATCTAAGATTACGACAGTTTTGGATATGGCTGAAGCTAATAAAATTGAATTGTTTTTTCCAAAAGGATACTATAAGACTGCGTTACTTTTAGATTCAAGGAAAAACATTCAACTTCGATTTGACAAAGCAGAATTTGATTTAGTTCATATTACTCAAATATCAAAAAATCACAAAAAGCCAGAAAATATTGAACTAAAAGGAGAGTTAATCATATATGATCGGTTGGGAATAACTGAAGCTACAAATATTAAGATTGACACTGTTTATTTGAAATCAGATATTGAAAAAAGTATTCGAAGTATGAGATCAAGGGGCTGTCACATTTATCATGGATGTAATGATATTAAAATTAAGTATTTATCAATTGATGACTTTGGTTCTGGTGATAATCGATATAAAAACAATCACGCAAGTTTAGCAGTAGATGGTTGGAAAAACAATCCTAAAAATCTACACATTCAAAAATTATATATAAAATCTTCAGATAGGCATGGTGTCTATTTAACTGGATCTAATCATAAAATTGACGAGATTATTATAGACCAATTTGGAGTAGGGACTTCAGAAGGAATGACCCCTATGCAAGATGCTTCTGTAGTAGAACACCAATTATTTTCTGCCATTTGGATTAATAGATGCTACAATTCAACGATAGGTGACATCACTATAAACTCAAAGAATTCTGATGGTTATTTTACAACAAATTTTGATGAAGGAGATTCATTGAATCCGGTAAATATCCGTCAATTAACAGTAAAGAATTTTGATAGGACATTGCCGGTAAGGTTTGCAAAAAATACTGGTGTTATAGTAGAAAAAATTATAAAAAGATAATGAAAGCGAGAATTTTAAGCATTCCAAGAGAATTGGTTTATGTTGTGTTATTAACATGTGTAGCGTTTTCATTGACATTAAGTTATCAACTAAATTCAATTTCAATTATACTTCTAACAGTCTTTTATTTATGTGATAAAAGTCTAGTATCTAAAGTGAAAAGCTTGTCTTTTAATGTTGCCTATTTTTACCTCATCTACTTTATAATTCATGTTTTAGGATTGTTGACTACTGAGAATATGCAAGAGGGTTTAACAGAGGTAACTGTAAAACTTAGTTTTTTACTTCTTCCTATAATTATTTTTTCAGAGAAGATTTCCAAAGATTATTTATATCAACTATTTGTCTTATTTAAATACTGGATGTTCCTTTTTGCATTATTTTTAATATATCATAAACTGTTTGTAATAGGGGGGCCATTGTCTACACTGCCAGTAATTTCCTTGTATCGACTTACTGGTATTCATCACGCATATTTTTCGTTATTTTTTATGTTTAATTTGTTTTTTTTGTTTTATCAAATTAACTCAAAAAAGATTGGATTTGGTATAGGATTATTACAGGCTTTATTTTTCTTTTTTTTTATTGCAGTTTTAGGAGCTAGAATTATGTTTGGTGTAGCATTATTAATTACACTTATTTTTCTGTCAAAAAAATTAATACAGTTGAAAGGTTTTCTAAGAGTGGTTTTTATAGTAATATTTGCTTTCACTTCATTTTTTATTTACAACAAAACAGAGGTTTCAGAAAAATTTACTAGACTTTCAAAAATAGAATGGGATATAGAGAAGAATATCTATAATCATCAGGTTTTTACTTTTGGATATGATGAGTCTACTTCTAATACTTTTGAAATGAGGTTAATAAAATGGTATTGTGCTTCTGAAGTAATCAAAGATAACTTATTTGTAGGGGTTGGAACGGGAGACTATAATGATGTTTTAGTGCAAAAATATAAAGATATAGATTTTAAGAAAGGAATGGTTTATGGATATAACACACACAATCAATACTTAGAAGAATTTTTAAAATTTGGGGTATTTGGGGGGTTGTTTTTTATAATTTTCATGATATACATTGTATATCAAGCAGTAAGATTTAAAAACTGGTTTCTAGTTTCAATTATATTTACGATGTGTGCATTTATGCTGGTAGAAAGTATTTTTGAACGACAACATGGAGTAGTATTTTTCTCTTTTTTTATACCTTTAGTATATTTATATCACCAGTTAAATAGAATTTTAAAAAATCAGGATTGAAAAAAAATATCATATTTTTCATAACATTTAGTTTTGCAAAAGGCATTGTTTTTCTTGTTCCACTATTTTTAGCTGATCTTCTTACAAAAAATGATTTTGGAATTCTAGAATATGCATTGGCAGGAGTAGGAATGTTATTAAATGCTATTGTCAATTTTGGTGTTCCTGGAGCCTATCCATATTTTATTTTAAAGAAAAAAAACACTGAAATTAAAGAAGGTTTTTTTCTACATCCTTTATGGCTATCATTCTATTTTATTTTAAATCAAATAATTTATTTTACAACAGATTTTTATGATATAGCTATTTATATGGCTATTAATATATCTTTTATAGTTGCCAATCAGTTATTTTATTCAATTCAATTAAAAAGTGATGAAAAAATACATAAAGCAGTTTTTTTAGATGCAGGATTATACATTTTATTAGGCTTTTTCGTCCTAAGTTTTTTTTTAGACCTCTTGAGTCTTACTATCAAAAATATTAGTTTAGGAATCTTTATATATGGATTGTTATATATTGTTGTAGCTCTTGTAAATTTTATTAAAGTTAAAAAGGATGAAATTTTTAGTAAATACAAAAAAATTGTTCGTTTTAGTTTTCATATACTAATATCTTCTGTCTTTTTATTTTTACTAACAGTTTCTGGGAGAGTTTTAGCAAAACACTTTTTTGGTTATGAAGAAGCCGGGATTTATGGGTTTTATTATAGACTTGCTGCCATAATAGTAATGATATATCAAGTAGCTTCAATTCGTTATTTTAAAGAATTGTATACCATAGATCTTAAAAAATTAGATAATTATTTCTCCTTGTTTTTTATTTTTATTTTCTCTTTTTCATTAACAGTATACCTAATATCACCTTATATAGTTCCCTATTTTTCCCAGTATTATGTGGATACAATAAAAGAGAATAATATTTTATTTTTTATCATATTTTCACAGATGACAATGTGGATTGGAACGGCGCTAAATTCTAGTATTATTGATAGAGAGGGATTAGCTAAAAAAAGTAATATGTATTTCTTAGGTTTATTTATTCTATCTATTCCAACAATTTTTATTTTGAAGCCTTTAATTACCCTAGAGTTAATGTCTTTTGGGATTTATAGTTTATTCTTTATTACAAATATGATTCAATATTTTACGTTATACAGGAAGAAGATAATTTTTAAAAAATCAAGTTTAATATTAACATGTATTTATTCAATATCTTGTATTATAATGGTACTCTTATATTTTGAGAAATAAAGCAATCTTTTCCTCACCTTTTTTTTTAAGTATTTCTTTAGGGATAATGTGTTGGTTGTTGGTTTTTATAATTTTTCCTATTAAAGTTGTATTTCCAATTTCTTCTGAGGTTGTTGTTTATATTTTATTATCATATGTGTCTATAATTACTGGATACCTTGTTGTACCTGATGGGAAGTACTCAAAGCATTCAAATCAAACTATAATTGGGCCCCCAATGATAAAAGTTTTGATTTTAGTTGTCTTATTAAGTTTTTTAATTAGATATATTGACTTATTTATATTTAGAGGAGTTCGTATTAGCTACCCCATAGCTCAGAACAGAATGCTTATTGATGCCAATACTCCTAAATTCATTTTTATTCTAGTATCTGTTACTCGATATTTATTTTTTGTTCCAATTCTACTTCTTTTTCAATCAAAAATAAAGAGTAAAAAATTGTTAATCTTTTGTCTTTTACTCTTTTTACTTCCATTCATTGAGGGAGTTGTAAGAGGAAGTAGAAACTCATTTTTTTACCCAAGTATTTTATTAATTTTTTCTTTGTTATATTTTAAAAAAATAAAGTTTAAAAAACTTCATTTGGGAGTTCTGTTATTGGTGTTTTCTATGCTGTTTGTTATGGCTACAGGTATACTCAAAAAAAGGGAAATGATAAAAAAACAGGATTATAAAAGTCTAACGACTGATGCTATTTATAATGATTTTTTGAAACCTAAAAAAAGTGTTTTAGAAAAAATTCATGGGTTAGAAAACATCAAGACTAAGCAGCTGTTGATTTCAGGGCTTCAGACCGGACAATACTATACACACGGTGTATTTGAATTTGATAATTTACTGAAAACATATCATAAAAATGATTCTTTGAATTTTCAGTTTGGAAAGTATAATTTTTTAAATTTTATAAAGTTTACTAATAAATTGGGGATTACTCATTTTGATTTATCTAAGATTAAAAAAGCGAACCCAAGAGGGTATAGTTTTACAACTTTTTTTGGTGGACTTTATATAGATATAGGATGGTACGGTCTTGTATTTATGTTTTTCTTTGGAGCTTTTCAGAAATATATATATAACCTAGTACAAAGACAAAAAATAGAATTACTACCCTTACTCATATTCTTTTTATTTTTAAATTTTTTTATGTTATCATTTAATTTTTTAAGAGGAAATGGAGTAAGTATGATTATGGCTAGCTTAATGTTTATTTTGGTAGTTTATGTTAAAAATAAAATAACACTAAAAAAACAATTAAATCATTGAAAGTAGCAATAATTCACTATTGGTTTATAACTAAAAGAGGAGGTGAGAAAGTAGTAGAATCTATTTTAAAACTATATCCTAATGCAGATATTTATACCTTATTTTATGATGAAAACAAATATGGAGATTCACTTAAAAATCATAATATCTATACCTCTATTTTAAATACTCCTTTTTTAAGAAAACACTATCAAAAAATCTTTCCTTTATATTCGATTGGTATTGGGTCTTTAAAATTAAAAAAAAATTATGATCTAATTATTTCTTCTGAATCTGGACCAGCAAAAGGGGTTTCTATTAAAAACAAAACTCCTCATATTTGTTATATCCATTCTCCCATGAGATACGCTTGGAGTCATGGAGAAACTTACATAAAGACAACGAACTACTTTTTAAGACCTATTATTCGTTTTTTCTTTAATAGGCTAAGGCTGTGGGATACATCTACTGTAGATAATGTTGATTTATATATAGCGAATTCAGTTAATGTGGCGAAAAGGGTTCAAAAATATTACAACAGAAAGTCAGAAATAGTATATCCTCCTATAGCAGATTTTCTTTTTAATAATAATCTTAAGGAAAGTACTAAAGAATATTATTTGAGTTTTGGTGCATTGACTCCATATAAAAAAATTGATCTTTTAGTAAATTCTTTTAATGCAAGCGGAAAGACATTAATTATTATAGGGGAAGGTTCTGAAAAAGAAAAGTTAGTACAAGTTGCCAATAATAATATTCAATTCATCAGTTGTCCTAATTGGGTAGATGTTGAGGCGATTATACTTAAATCAAAAGCATTATTATTTCCCGGTGAGGAAGATTTCGGAATGATTCCACTTGAGGTTATGTCATACGGAATACCCGTTATTGCTTTTTCTAAAGGAGGAGCATTAGAAACAGTCAAAGAGAATAAAGAAAACATAGAAAAATCTTCTGGTTTATTTTTCCATAAACAAACCGTTAATGCTTTAAATGAAGCGATTAATTATTTTGAGATCATAGAAAATAAATTTGATCCTTACTGGATTAGGAACCATGCTAAAATTTTTAGGGAAACTAATTTTATTAAAAATTTTAAAGAAATAGTAGCTACTTACCTGAAGCTCGATTTAAATTAGATAAAGAATTCAAAAAATAAAAAGCAAAACAACTTATATTTGTTTTTTAAACCTTTTTTGTGAAACATAGATATTCATTCTTAATTACGCCTCTGCAATTAGTTATTGATTGTTTATCAATCTTTATGACACTTTATTTTGTGTCGGATCAGGAGTTTTATAACCTAACATTTATAATCTATATCATTTCTTTTTGGACGTTATCTTCAGTTTTAACAGATTATTACAAGGTTTTTAGATTTACAAAGCTTCTCAGATTATTGACCTTGACATTTAGACATTTTTTTATTTTTATACTTGGATTTTTTACTTTTTTTGGAATTTACAAAGAGGGTTTTATTATTAATAATCAATTCTTGATATTAATATCAATGTTATTAATTACTTTTTTACTAAAAATTATATTTTATTTTTTATTAAAATGGTATCGAAATCTTGGGAAAAATTTCAGAAAAGTTGTTGTGATTGGTGTAGATGATTCATCAAAAAAAATCATCTCACTTTTTAACCAAAACAAAACTTTAGGGTATAAATATTTAGGTTATTTTACAAACAAAGTCAATACTGATAAATTAGGAACCATCGAAGACAGTTTTCAATTTATGGGGGATAATACTGTTGATGAAATTTATTGCTCCTTAAAAGAATTAAATACCACTACAATTACCAAGATTAGATCTTTTTCAAACTCAAATAATATAATTTTAAAATTAATTCCTGATTCAAATAAACTTTACAGTAAAAACCAAAATATTGAGTTTTACGACGATACCCTGGTGGTATTAAACGTAAAAAAATTACCTTTTGAATTCAGTGAGAATTATATTATTAAAAGAGTTTTTGATATTATTTTCTCTATTATGGTTTGTTTATTTATACTAACTTGGTTAGTCCCAATACTTTGGGTTCTTGTAAAAATTGAATCTAAAGGGCCATTAATTTTCTCACAAAAACGTGAAGGATTGGATGGCAGAAAATTTGTCTGTTATAAGTTTAGGTCTATGAAATTAAATACCATGTCAGATAAAATTCATGCAGTTGAAAATGACATTAGAGTTACTAGAATAGGCTCATTTATACGAAAAACAAGTATTGATGAACTACCTCAGTTTCTAAATGTGATAAAGGGTGATATGAGTGTTGTTGGTCCCAGGCCTCATTTACCTTCGTTATCCTCAGAATATCAGAAAGATGTTGATGATTATTTTAAAAGACATGCTGTAAAACCAGGAATTACAGGCCTTGCTCAAGTAAGCGGTTACAGAGGTGAAATAAAAAAGAAGTCAGATATTAAAAATAGAGTGCGCTTAGATATTTTTTATATTGAAAACTGGTCCTTTCTATTAGATGTTAAAATTATTTTAATGACAGTTTTTAATGTTTTCAAAGGTGAAGAAAACGCATATTAATGCAAGAAGAAAAATACATAACAGCTTCAATAGTAGTTTACAAAGAAAATTTCAAAGTTCTTGAGAAGGCAATTGATAGTTTTTTAGGCTCACCACTTTCAAAAAAACTTTATGTTATAGATAATTCTCCCTCAAATGAATTCAAAAATAAAATTCAGAACGATTCTGTTGAATATATTTATTCTAATAAAAATTTAGGCTTTGGTAAGGGTCATAATAGTATTTTACACAAGCTTACGAGTAAGAATAAGTACCATTTGATTTTAAATCCAGACGTAAGCTTTCATCCAGAGATCCTTGAGAAATTAGTACTTAAGATGGAGAGTAATGAGCCTCTTTCCATGATAGCTCCAAGAGTTTTAAACACGAACAATGAATTATTGTATACAGCCAGAAGATACCCAAGCTTATTTGAGTTAATTTTCAGATTTTTAGGGATTTTCAAAAAATTTACCACCACAGGTGAATATAAAAATCAAAATCACAAACAATCTTTTTCACCAGATTTTGTGCAAGGCAGCTTTATGTTATTCAAAACAGAAGATTTCTTAAGATTAAAGGGTTTTGATAATCGTTTTTTCATGTATATGGAAGATGTAGACATTTGTAAGAGAATAGATCAATTAGGTAAAATAAAATTATTCTACCCTAAAGTAGAAATTACACACACCCACAGAAAAGGTTCCTCAAAAGAATTAAGATTATTCTTTATTCATATTTCATCAATCGTAAAATATTTTATGAAATGGGGTTTTAGCAGCGTGTAAAATCAATTAGAGAAAACTATCTTTGCGTAAGAATATATGATAACATGAACATACTTATTTTAGGCTCTGGTGGACGAGAGCATGCCTTTACTCACAAACTTATTCAAAGTAAAAAGGTAAGCCAAATTTTTGTTGCTCCAGGAAATGCAGGAACTCAAGAAATAGCTACGAATATCAATGTAAATCCTACAGATTTTCAAGCAGTTAAAAAAGCGGTTATAGCACATCACATTCAAATGGTTATTGTAGGGCCAGAAGCTCCGTTAGTAAATGGAGTTCATGATTTTTTCCTTGCAGACGATGAATTAAAAAATATTCCAGTAATAGGTCCAAAGAAAGATGGGGCCTTACTAGAGGGAAGTAAAGATTTCTCTAAAGAGTTCATGATTAAGCATGGAATTCCAACTGCAAAATATGAGTCCTTTACAAAAGAAAGTCTACAAGAAGGCAAATTATTTCTGGAAACATTAACCCCACCTTATGTGCTAAAAGCTGATGGTTTAGCCGCTGGTAAAGGAGTTTTAATATTAGATTCATTAGATGAAGCAAAAGCGGAATTAGAAGAAATGGTATCTAATCAAAAATTTGGAGATGCTTCCTCTACTGTAGTTATTGAAGAATTTTTAAAAGGAATAGAATTATCTGTTTTTGTCCTTACAGACGGGATAAGCTATAAGATATTACCTTCAGCCAAAGATTACAAAAGAATAGGTGAAGGAGATCAAGGATTAAATACAGGAGGAATGGGAGCTATCTCTCCGGTTCCATTTGCAGATAAAGCTTATTTGAAAAAAGTAGAAGATTTAGTTGTAAAACCAACAATTCTGGGATTGCAAAAAGATGGAATAGACTACAGAGGTTTTATTTTTATTGGGTTAATGAATAACAATGGAGACCCCTCAGTAGTTGAATATAATGTAAGAATGGGTGACCCAGAAACAGAAGTTGTTTTGCCAAGAATAGAATCTGATCTATTTGATTTATTTGAAGGGGTTGCGAATCAAAATTTACATGAAAAAGAATTTTCTGTAACAGAGAAAATTGCAACAACTATTATGTTAGTTTCTGGCGGATACCCAGAAGCATACGAAAAAGGAAAATTAATTTCTGGTCTTGAAAACATAAAAAATTCTATTGTCTTTCATGCAGGTACTTCAATAAAAAATAACACTGTTGTTACTAATGGAGGAAGAGTTATTGCGGTTACTTCAATAGCTGATTCAATTCAAAAAGCATTAGAAATATCCTATGACAGTATTGATACAATTCATTTTGATAAAATGAATTATAGAAAAGATATTGGGTTTGACTTAGTAGAATAAAACTAATTATTATTTAGCCTTTTTTAGAGTAAAAGAAAATTCTGAACCTTCCTTAAAAGTACTATTTATAAGCATTGTTTCGTTGTGTGCCTCAATAATATGTTTCACAATGGACAGGCCAAGGCCAGAACCTCCTTGTTCTCTAGACCTACTTTGATCTACCCTGTAAAAGCGTTCAAACAATCTAGGAATATGTTCTTGTTTAATCCCTTCACCATTATCAATTACTTTAATTATAAATTGATGTTCAGTATAAGATTCAATTCCAACAGTAGTTATACCATTTGTTTTTCCATATTTTACAGAGTTCATAATTAAATTAATTAAAACTTGCTCTATACGTTCTTTGTCTGCTTTTACAAAAATTGGAAATTCATAAAATTTATCGAATTGTAGTGTAATATTTCTTTTTTTAGATCTCATTTCAAGAAGATCAAATACATTCTGAGTTAAATCTATAATATTAAAAACCTCAGTATTCATTTGTAAACCCTCAGTTTCTAATTTTGCAATCATATCTAGGTCTTTAACTATAGCAACCAACCGATCAACACCTTTATTTGCTCTACTTAAATACTTATCCCGTATTAATTTATCATTTATTGCACCTTCTATTAGTGTTAAAATATAGCCTTGAACAGTAAATAAAGGAGTTTTTAATTCGTGAGCAACATTTCCTAGAAAGTCTTTTCTAAAAGAATCACGTTCAGTCAGATTTTTAATTTCAATTCTTTTACCCTGCACGTACTCCTGAACACTTTTTGATAAAGTATCTATATCAGTAGTCGCAGATTCTTTATGAAACTCATCTTCGTTTAGAATGGAAACTTCATCGTATATTTTTTTTATTCTGTTATAAATGAAGCGCTTAGCTCTGTATTGTGTAATCAAAAATGAGCTTATAAATGCTAAGGGTATAAAAATTAAAAGACCAAGTAATTTTCTTTCATCTCCTAAAAGCACAAAAAGAAAAATAGCTATACTTCCTATAGAGATCGTTAAGTAGATAGACGACCATAATGTAAAGGAATATGTTTTTTTTAATTTCACAGCAACAAATTTATTTTTTTTAATCCTTTAGAACAAACTTGTAGCCAACTCCTTTTACAGTTTTAAAATAATCATCACCAATCTTCTCTCTTAATTTTCTGATATGAACATCTATAGTTCTTCCTCCTACAACCACTTCATTTCCCCAAACACTGTCTAAAATAGTATCTCTTTTAAAGACTTTTCCGGGCTTTGATGTTAATAAAGAGAATAATTCAAATTCCTTTCTTGGTAAAAATATTCTTTCTTCACCTTTTAATATTACATATTCATCTCTGTTGATGGTAATATTTCCTACTATTACGTTGGCATCTGTTTCGTTTTTTGCCCTCAATCTTCTCAAGAGTGATTTCACCTTACTAACCAAAACTTTTGGTTTAATGGGTTTAGTAATGTAATCATCAGCACCTGCATCAAAACCAGCAACTTTTGAGTAGTCTTCATTTCTTGCCGATAGGAAAGCAATAAGTGTATTTTCTAAATTTTTTATAGTTCTTATTTTTTCACAAGCTTCAATACCATCCATTTCTGGCATCATAATGTCTAATAAAATTAAATCTGGCATTATTTTTTTAGCAGATTTAACTGCTTCAATCCCATTACTTGCAGTGAAGATCTTATATCCTTCATTTTTTAAATTGTATCCTACAATTTCTAAAATATCGGGTTCATCATCTACTAAAAGGATTTTAATATCACTGTTATTCATTTTATTCAAAAAAAGATTCTATCAAAAATAGCGAATCTAATCCAAATAATTAATTGCTTAACAATCATTTAACCCCTATAACATTCTGTTAACATAGCTATAACCTAACAGTAATACGGGTGTAACATTTACTTTACAAATCAACGCCAACTTTGCATAGTTAAATTTATTAATAAAAAAATGAAAAAAATCTTATTTATCCTTTCTTTAATTATATGCCAAACAATTATGGCACAAGAAAAAGGTACTATTATTGGGAAATTATTAGATAAAGAAATGAGCAATGAGCCTTTATCTTTTGCAAGTGTTGTAATCAAAGGAACAGTAATTGGTACAGAAACTGATTTAGAAGGTAATTTTTCCTTGTCAGTTTCTCCCGGCACTTATATTATAATGTTTGATTTTTTAGGATACAAAACCTTAGAGGTACCCATTACTGTTATTTCTGGTGAAACCTTAATCGTTAACAGAATATTGGAGTCTGCAGAAGGTGTTGCTTTAGAAGAGGTAACATTAAAAGCGAATATTAGTAAGCAAAAAGAAACTGCTTTATTGTTAGAGCAAAGAAAAGCAGCTGTTATTAAAGAAAGTATAGGTATAGAGCGATTGAGTAAAATAGGGGTTTCAAATGCTGCTTCTGCCACAACCAAAATATCCGGAGTATCAAGAAGTGAAGAATCTGGTAATATTTATATTAGAGGTTTGGGAGATAGATATTTATCTACTTCAATGAATGGTCTGCCAATACCTTCTGATGATGTTCAAAATAAGAATATAGATTTATCATTATTTTCTACAAACCTTTTAAATAGTATTGCTATTAGTAAAACATATACCACTTCTAGTTATGCAGATCAATCTTCTGGAAATGTAGATATTATTTCCAAAAAGTATTCTAAAAAAGAAATGTCTTTCGGAATTATCGGAGGTTTAAATACCGCTGTTTCAAGTTTGAAAGGAGATTTTAAAAGAACTTTGATAAGTGATGATGTAAGTTTTGGTTTTCATAATAAAAAATATATTTTATCGGATGCAATTACTTATCAGGGCTGGGATCCTCTAATTTCCAATAACACTATTAATTTCAATGGCTCCTTTTCGGCCGGCTACAAATTTAAAGTTTTTGACAAAGATTTTTCTATACTCGCAACAGCTTCTCATGGTCAGTCTTTTGGATATCAAGAGGGTTTATTTAAAAGTTATAGAGCTAATATTTTAGACAATGACTTTACTTCAGCATCTTATACAACTAATACCAACACAACAGGTTACGTTAGAGGAGAGCTTAAATTAAATGACGATCATAAAATTTCTTACAATACTTTGTTTGTTAATAAAGGAGTAGATAATATTTATGAACAAGGTAGAGATGGAAACGGATATGTATTTGATCAACAACCACAAGAAAATGGAGCCTTTGTAAGAGACCAAAATTACAAGCAAACAACAATGTTTGTAAATCAATTGATGGGAGAGCATAAACTTAATGAAAAACACACCTTAAAATGGGCAGTTGGATATAATTTTGTGTTGGCAGAGGAGCCAAACAGAATTAGAAATGAAGGAAATATTTTAGATGACAATGGAACCTTTACTTATGCCTTCGTTGGTGACTTTCAACAAAGAAAAACGAGTCAAAAAATACAAGATGACGAAATGAACGGAAATATTGAAAGTCAATTTTCTTTCGGTGAAATAGATGAAGATGATAATAGACCTTTTAAATTGAACATTGGAGCAAATTTTAGACTAAAGGAAAGAGCATTTAAGTCACTTTTTGTTGGAGTTAGTGCTAGAGATTTTACAACCTCTTCTGTAGATCAAATATCAAGTACTTTCATAGCTGGTAATTTCAATACGGTATCTGGTCTACCAGAATTAATATTAAGAGAGCAGCTTCCAGATCTTTACAATGCAGATTTAAGGGTAATGGCAGGTTATTTAAATTTAGATTTTGGATTAAACAAAAAGTTTTCTGGGAATGTTGGTCTTCGTTATGAATTAGATAAAGTAGCTATCGTATGGGATGTAACAAACTATGTTGGAAGAATTGGAAGTATTAACAAAGAGTATCGAGAAGTTTACCCAAGTCTTAATTTAAAATATGAAGTCAATAAGAATAGTTTCTTTCGTTTAGCATCAAGTTTTACTCAAACACTTCCTGAGTTTAAAGAGATCGCACCCTTTGAATACGTTTCTCCCACAGGTAGAGTAATTAAAGGAAACCCAAATTTAGAAAAATCTTCTATTTTTAATATTGACACTAAGTGGGAATTTTTTCCTTCAAGTGAAGAACTTTTTTCTGCAACAATATTTTATAAAAATATACAAGACCCGATAAATCTTGCTCAAGCAAGAGGTTCAGCAGGTATTTTTCAATATCAAAATACTGGAGAAATGGCGTCTGTTATAGGAATTGAGTTAGAAGGTAGAATTAATCTTCTAGAAAATGCTGATGAAAAAAGTATTCTCAATGCAAATGTAAATATTACTAAAATGAAGTTTAATCAAGATATTCTAGAGTTATACCAATACAATGGAAAAACAGATACTGATCTTCAAGGAGCATCAGATTTTATTATAAATAGTTCCTTAAGTTATCGAACTAGATCTAAAAATGAGTTTATAGCCTCAATCTCTGGTAATTACTCATCAGATAAAATATATGCATTAGGAAGCCCTGAAGACTTTGTAAATAGTGCAACTTTATTTAATGATGAAATTATTGAAAAAGGGTTTATCTCATTAGATTTAGTTGTAAGTAAAAAAATAAATGACAAACTTTCTTTAAAAATAATTGGCAAGAATCTATTCAACCCAAGGATAGACCAAACTCAAGTTATAACAGTATTTGATGCAAGTGATATCATCCTTAGTCAAGTAAATGAAACTATTCAATCTTATAAAAGAGGGAGTCTTTTGACTATAGGCTTCAGTTATAAATTTTAAGTAACCATATGTTAACAATAACTGGTGATATTCAAATTATTCATAATCTATAATTAATATTCAATTAATATAAATTAAAGGTTCAACATAGATCTTTACACAAGAATTAAACCAATAAAAAACTAAAAAATGAAAAATTTAAAAATTAATGTGTTAAGTGTTTTACTCGTAGCCTTTGCATTTACAAGTTGTGGTAATGATGAACCCATAGCAATTAATCCTCCATTAGAATCTGTAATAGAAAATTTAAATAATGGAATTATAGAAGGAATATTATCAGAGGAGTACACTTTAGATTCAGCAATACAGTATCGTCTTTCAGGATCATTTATAATTGACGAAAGCGGAACATTAAATATTCCAGGAGGAACAACTATTATTGCAGATGCTGGTGGTACAGAAGTTTATATAGCAGTTTTACAAGGAGGTAAAATTAATATTAATGGAAATGCAGGAAGTCCAGTATTGATATCTTCTGCTAATGGATCACCTGGAGATTGGGGAGGGTTAACCTTGTGTGGTAAGGCATCAACTTCGGCAGGTGTAGATGCATCAGCAGAAGTTGGAGGTTTTATTTATGGTGGGTCAGATGATACAGACAGTTCTGGAATTATAAGATATCTTCAGATTACTGGAACAGGTGCTCAAATAAACCCTGAATCTCAATACAATGGTATTTCTTTTTACGGGGTTGGTTCAGGCACTTTAGTAGACCATGTAGCCATCATTAACGGATCTGATGATGGAGTTGAGTTTTTTGGGGGCACAGTAGCAGTCTCTAATCTATACTTAGAAAACAATGACGATGATTCTATAGACTGGACTGAGGGTTGGAGTGGCACCATAACAAATGCATATATTTCTCACACAGTAGCTGGTTTTTCAACTGCTTTTGAGGGCGATAAAGACAATGCGAACCCAACTTTTACAAATATTACAGCGGTGTCTTCTGTAGGAGGGACTGCGTTGCAATTTAAGAAAGAATCAGGAGCCACCATTTCAGGTTTACGTCTTGTTGGGTATGATGTAGATTTAGATATGAAAGACAATGGGGCATTGTCTAATGTTCAAATTGATGGTACTACAGCAGATGCTGTTTTATATGCCGGTGAAACAAACAAGTATAAACTTAACTCAGGTAATGATGCTCTCCCATTAGATGTCTCTAGATGGTCTTGGATAAGAGCTTACTAACAATAAATAAAAATCATTTCAATATTAAAAAAGTAGGCTCAGCAGCCTACTTTTTTAATTAACTTTTTTTTAAACAAAAAACACACGGCTATGAAGTATATTTTTTTATCTTTAAGGAATATATTAAAATTTTAATCTTATGAAAAAAAATTACTTTTTAACGTTATTATTAACCCTATTTATATCCGGATTTTCTTTTGGTCAGGTTATAATCACTGAATTAGCTGACCCAAATGGTGCCACCGCTGCACGATTTGTTGAAATTTATAATGTCAGTGATTCTGACGTTGATTTAACTGGTTGGGAATTAAGAAGATGGACTAATGGTAATGCTGATCCACAAGGAACCGGTGTAGATTTATCATCTATAGGAACTTTAAGCTCTGGTTCATTTGCTTTAATTGCAGCAAATGCCACTGAATTCGAAACTGTATATGGTATACCTGCTGATATAAATGCAGGAACTGGAGGTGCTGCAGATAGTAACGGTGATGATCAAATTGCAATTTTTGACGATACAGATCAAACCATTGATATATTTGGAGTTCCAGGTGAAGATGGCTCAGGAACTTGCCATGAATTTGAAGATGGTAGAGCCGAAAGAGTCTCTTCTGTTAGTGCTTCAAGCACAACATGGAATGAATCTGAATGGAATGTGTGGGCAGATTCTACAGTATCAGGATGTACTAGTCATACAAATTCCCCCAGAACAGCACCAACTGATTATGATCCAGGAGCATGGATCGGAACAGCTTCAGGCCCCTCAATATCTGTTGGGTCGGCTGTAACAGGGTTAGATTATTTTGAAGGTTCTGGGCCTTCCGCAGAAGGTGTTTTTCAAATAAGTGGTATCAATTTAACTGCAGATGTTTCAGTTACTGCACCTACAAATTTTGAAGTTTCATTGACCTCAGCAGGTA